>Ga0180435_10007209_pt1 | contig 10601 bp, 6 predicted proteins | sample SS_ome_3_FD_132467 | JGI IMG/M metagenome (GOLD analysis project Ga0180435, IMG submission 132467) | Hypersaline lake sediment archaeal communities from the Salton Sea, California, USA - SS_3_S_1 metaG | ecosystem: Environmental > Aquatic > Non-marine Saline and Alkaline > Hypersaline > Sediment... | reverse complement strand
TCAGAAAGAGTCCTTCGAGCAGTTTGCGCAACTCGGTACCGATCCTGCCGGAAGAAGGGGGCAAGGACTGGAGCGGCTTTTCCGGTCCGCGTTCCCGGTGTCTCTAGAGGGGGGAAAGGAGATCCGCTATGGCGGATATGTGCTTTCCCCCCCGGCACTGGCCGCCCGGGAGTGCGAAAAGCTGTCGAGAACCTATTCCGCCGAGATTTGGGTAAAGCTGGGAACGGGGAACGGGGATCTTGCTGAGGTCAAGGCATCGGATCTGCCCCTGATGACCGATCGGGGCACATTCATCATCGATGGTGTGGAAAAGGTCATCGTCGGCAGGCTTCAGGCAACGGAAGATACCCCTGAAAACGACTTGGCCTGCCGGCTGCTCTACATGGTCGGCGACCAATTGACGGCTGATCTTCGTGACGCTCTGGAAAAGGACATTCGTGAAGCATCACAGTGCTCGGGGGTCCGCTTCCGTCGTTTTTCCGAGACAGTCCATACCTTTTTCCGAAACGGGCCGACCGCCAGGAGAGTGGACCGCACCAACCCCCTTTCCCTTGTGTCCCACATACGCACGATGGTCCAAACCGGTGTGAAGCGGCGTCCCGGCTATGGCGCGCGGGACGTACACCCCTCCCACTTCGGCCGGATCTGCCTTCTGGAAACACCGGAGGGCGAGCGGATCGGAATCAATCTGACGGCGGCCGTCTTCGCCTGCACCGACGGGCAAGGACGTCTTCTAACGCCCCTTCAAAGCCGGAATGGCGGTTCAATCAAGCTGTTCTCAGCCGAAGAGCAGGCCGAATGTGTTCTGGGCGACTTGGCGCCGGGAGTCGCATACGAGACACGCTACCATGGGGGAGTGCTTGCCGCTGCCGGCAGCACGATCCGCAGAGCGAATCCAGAAGAGATCGGCTACCAGCCGGTTCATCCGGCCCAGGGATTGGGTGTATCGGCATGCCTAATCCCGTTTCTGGCCAATGACGATGCGAATCGGGCGTTGATGGGCGCGAATATGCAGAAACAAGCCGTGCCCCTCGTCAAACCGGAAGCACCGATGATTCGCACGGGCATGGAAAGCAAAGTTGCCGCAGATGCCCGTGCCGCCATAACAGCCGGTGTGGACGGAAAAGTCGACGAGGTGTCCCATGATGCCGTGGTTATTCAAGCGCAAGACGGTTCGACCCATCGCTATGGCTATCATCGGACGGCATTCGAGAAAGAGGGTATCGGTTTCGGGTATGTACCTTTAGTGGCGGAAGGGGATTCGGTTGCCGCCGGCCAGGTGATCGCCGATGGCCCGGCAACGCAGAACGGGGTGCTGGCCCTCGGGCGCAATGTGTTGGTCGGGTATATGTGCTGGAACGGATACAATTTCGAAGACGGCATCGTCGTAAGCGACCGGCTGCTTCGGGACCACGTGTTTACATCCGTTAAGACACACCTTTTCACGGCAACCGTTGCCGCATCGTCAAAAGACGTCATCGGCGCCGGGCACTTGGCGGAAGGCGAATGTGGGAATCTATCGCCTGAAGGCGTTGTGTCGGTGGGGTCAAGCGTCGTAGAGAATGATATCCTCATCGGCCGGCGGAATGAAAAGGGGGATAGATCGGTCCGGATGCCTGTCGGCCAGAGCGGCATCGTTGTCGAGGCAGAGCGCCTTCGCTCAAAGGAAGGGGCGATTCTGGACGACGGCATAGAAGAGATCGTCCGCGTCACCGTTGCTGACCGGCGTGAGCTGAAAGTCGGCGACAAGTTGTGCAACCGGCACGGCGCAAAAGGGGTCGTCACGCTGATTGTGCCGGAAGCGGAGATGCCGGTCCTTCCGGACGGCAGGTCCTTGGAACTGATTCTGAACCCTCTTGGCGTCCCATCGAGGATGAATATCGGATCGATTCTCGAGACCCATCTCGGGCTGGCGGCCCACGCCCTTGGCTGCGATATCATTTCGCCGGGCTACAACGGCGCCACCATTGACGATATCGAGAATCTACTCATTGAAGCCGGATTGCCTAGGAGCGGGATGCTTAGGCTGAAAGATGGGCGCACAGGCCGGCGATACGATCAGGACACCACCGTAGGATACCAGTATCTGATGAAACTGGACCATATGGCGGAAGATCGCCTTCAAGCCCGGAATACAGGTCCCCATGACCCGAATACGCAGCAACCGATAGGCGGCCGGCGCCGCCGGGGGGGCCTTCGCATCGGCATTATGGAAACATGGGCGCTTCAAGGCTACGGTGCGGCCGGTATTCTCCAGGAGCTTATGACGGTCAAATCCGATGATGTAAAGGCGCGTAGCCGGCTATATGACTCGCTTGCGGAAGGCAGCGGCTTTCCCAAGCCGACGGTTCCGGCGTCCATTAGACGGTTGGCGGCTCAACTCCTCGGACTGTGTCTTGACCTGACGGCATTCGATGCCGGCGGTTCCCGAATAGACCTTATGTCTGAAGAGGCCGCCATCGGGCATATCACAACGGCGTCCCTCGGCTATGCCGATGCAGGGAGGATAGCCGAAATGTCGGCCGGAAAGGTGCAATCGCCGGAAAACGTTGCCGCATTGGAGGCGCTGTTTGGCGAAGACAGCCGTCTATCCGTCAGGCATATCGAATTGGCTTCACCGGTTCGCCATTCCTGGCAGGACCGGCTTGAGAGCGATGAGAAGCTCCCATTGATAACCCTTTTGCCGGTGTTGCCCCCGGCTCTCGGGGGTAACCGGCTGAAGAGAGAATATCTATCGGTTCTGTCCGCGAATGACAGATGTCGAAAGGGCGAATCGGATCCCGCGGAGCTGCAAGCCGCGGTTAATCGATTGATCCACGGGCTGACCCGTATGCTCTACGGCAAGAGCGGATGGATTACGTCGGCCATATCCGGGAAGAGAGTCGACTACTGCGGCAGATCCGTTGTTTGCCCGGGTCCCGATCTGGCGCACGATACCTGCTCGATTCCGCTTTCAATGGCTGCAACACTGCTTGAGCCGATGGCCGCCGGGCGAATGGTGCGTGAAGGCATCGCCGAATCGGTCGAAGAGGCAAAAGGAATGCTGCTGAGGCGCGATGAGAATGCCGTCGAGGCCATAAGGAAGGAAGCGGGAAACCGGTATATTCTTCTGCACAGGGCGCCGGTGCTGCACCGAATGGGCATCCAAGCCTTTCGAATGGCTGTGGCCGATGAACCGGTCATCCGCATCCATCCGTTGACCATGGCGGCATTCAACGCAGACTTCGACGGCGACGAAATGGATCTGTTCCTCCCCCTTTCCGACGCCGCTCAAGGAGAAGCGCGACACCTGGTTCGGTCATCCCTTTCCCAGCTTGGCCCGGCAAGCGGCGCCTATGTCCATGGGCCCGCGCAGGATATGGTTTTCGGATGCCATTACGCAACGCGCCTGCCAAAGCGAATGGGCCCGTCTAAACGCGAATATGACAGCCTCGATTCGGTTGCGCCGGCGATGGATCAGGAAGGGCTCGGGATCCACGACCCGATAAGAATCGGCGACCGGGAAACCACCGTCGGCAGGGCGTTGTTCAACCGCCTTCTGCCGGAAAACCTTCGCTGGGTGGATGAACCGGTAACAAAAGCATTGCTTGCCCGCCTTCTCAAGGAATGTCATGAAGCCCTGGGAGGGGAAACTGCAGCAGAACTCGGCGATACCCTCATGCGCTTTGGTTTCAGGCAGGCCACCTTGTCGGGAGCATCCATCGGCAAGGATACACTGAAGCGATACAAGGGATTCGAAGCGGAGTTGACGAAGGCGTGGCAGGATGTTGAGGGTTTCGACGAGCATTGGTCCATCGTGAATCATTGGACGCGTGCCACAGAGCGGATCGCCAAAGCAGCCCTCGAAAGCATGAAAGCCGACCAGGAAGGCATGAATCCGGTCTATATGATGGCGGTATCCGGGGCCCGGGGCAGTTCGGACCAGATTCGCCAGCTGATCGCCATGCGGGGGCTGATGGCCATGCCGAACGGCCGAATCATGTCGGATCCGATTACGACCAACTTCATCCATGGCTTAAGCCCGTTGGAGTATCTCGCTTCCGTTTTCGGTGCACGGAAGGGGCTTTCGGATACGGCGCTGAAAACAGCGGATGCCGGTTTTCTGTACAAGCGGGTCATGGGGGCGGTTCAGGATGTGATGCTGACGGAGGCCGATTGCGGCACGGTCGAGGGGGTGACCAAAGTAGGTCACCCGGACGGCGAGCACGAATGGTTTCCCCTTCGTGAGAGAATCGCCGGTCGAACGGCCTTGGCGGACATCCTTCTCCCAGATGAGGAGACACCGATCGTCAGAGCCGGCCAATCGATTACACCAGCCGATGCCCTTGAGATCGAAAACGCCGGCTATCAAGCAATAGAGATCCGTTCGCCGGTAACCTGCAAAAGCACCGGGGGTGTTTGTGCGGCTTGTTACGGCTTGGACCTTTCAACCGGCATGAAGCCGAAGACAGGGCTTGCACTAGGGGTTATCGCTGCTCAATCCATCGGAGAACCGGCAACCCAGCTGACGATGCGTACATTCCACACCTTCATACGTCCCCCTGTCGATCCGAAGGACAGACGGCCCCGGACCGATATTCTCGGGGGGCTTCCCAGGCTGGATCGGCTTATGGAAGCATGGACCGGTAGTGAAGAAGATGCAGATGAGTACAACGATCTATGCGAGCGCCACAATCGTGGCGGCAGGGCGGCTGTCTCAGAGTCGCTCCTCATTGAAATGCAGAAGGTGTATCGCGTCCAAGGCGTTCGGATCGACGACCGGCATTTTGAAGTGGTCCTGAGCCGAATGCTGGCAGGCGGAAGCGTGAAAGGCGTCAGCGAAGCGGCACTCATAACGGATGACTTTGTTGTGGCGGGTTCGTCCCGAAATGGCATCGATGCCCTGGCGAAACTGGCGGCCGTAAATCAGCCCGTTGAATTGAATGCCATCCGCAACTGCATGGCATTCTGCAAAAAGATACCGGCCGGCGGCAACTTATAGGAATCGAGTCCGGGAGGCATACCGTTCTTGAAGCTTATTCTACCCCATGGTAGATATCCCTTACCGTCCGATGAGAGCATGTCACGGATCCGCGTATCTAGAGCAAGGCTGAACACTGAAACCTGACAGTTGCGTAAAAAGTCAGAAATGCCACCTCTTTGTCATTCCCGCGAAGGCGGGAATCCAGTGATTTCAAGTGCTTCTGGATTCCGGGTCAAATCCGGAGTGACCGAGAGCCGACTTTTTGCGGGTTCATCAAACCTGACACCTTCTGTTACGAAGTTACATCCAGGCCGGACGCTTCTTGGGGATAGGCCATGAAGAGCCAACCACACCGTAGGATAAGCTTCAGCAAAGATACGGATGTCGATCTGATGGGCTATATGTCGATGCGTGACGAAGATCCGGCCACGGCTCGTGATGCGTGGGCTGAATTCTACAGGCGACATGCCGAGTATCTCTATGATGTCTGCTACCGGGCCTACTCCCATATACTTATCGGCGATGCCGGTGTCGCCGATATCGTCTCTGAGACGTTTTGCCGGGCATACCGGAACGCAAAGCTCTATCATGCCGCCGGGATCCACGATTCGGACCGAATCCGCCGCAGAACCCGTGCCTGGCTCGGCCGGATTGCGCAACGGCTTGTGCTGGATATGCTCCGGGGCGCTCAACGCATGCCCACCTACCGGTTCAATGCCGACGAATGGGAAAGCATTCCGAAGGAATCCGGCCTTCCCCCCGGGGACAAGAAGCTCATTCGGCAGGTTGAGGATGCAATGAAGCAGTTGACCGCAAAAGAACGGACGGTTATTCGAGTGACATTCGAATGGTATCGCCCGGGAAGCCCCCATCAGCGCCTACCCAATGGTGTGGTGGCCGATCTAGCCAAAACACTTGAAACGACTCCTGAGAACCTGCGCCAGATCCGGCGGCGGGCAATGGTAAAAATACGCCGGTTTCTTGAGCAACCGGCCGTGCCGGCCGACGGCAACAAGGGTGATTGACAGGAAATGCCTTATGAAGAAAAAGAAACAACGCCTAACCGACGCAGATATCTGCGATGCCATCAGCCAAGCCATCCGCCAATCCGGATGGTCCATTCCGACCGATGAAGCTTCGGTGGCAGCTGCCGAGGAACGACTGACGGAGCATATGCCGGAACTGCCTAACCGGCTGAAGCAACCCAAACATCCTTCAACGTCCGCAGACCCGTTCATTGGCACCATCACGCCCTTGTGGGATTCATCCCCTTTTGCCGAACCGATGGCAAGGGCGGCAAGGGACGGCGGGTCCGTGCCGCCTGGAATTGAAGATATCATGAAGCGGGATCGAAAGGGGGCGGAACGCGAATTGCGCGACCGCCTGAAAGACAAGAGGAACGATGGTTAACAGCCGGCATGCCAAAGGCGGCAAGCGATGGAACCGCAATCGGCGGAGAAGGCACTATCCGCCGATGTCTTCGGAACGCAGGCAGGACATCGCAGACCTGGCCCAAGCGGTAAGCGGAGAGTACTGCCCGAAGGGCTTGGTCGATCCTGCCCTTGTTGCAGAAGAAAACCGCATCAGCACCAGCTTCGGTGCCTATGGCAACAGCTTCGACGGCATGCTGGAATACAAAGACGGCAGCTTCCACATTTTCGGCAACCTTGACCGCCTCAGACAGCCGGATTCCCCCCGGGCCAGGTTTACGCTGGCCCATGAGCTGGGGCACTACTACATCGACAGCCACCGCAACACCCTATCCTCCGGCTCGGCACCGTCTCATCTGTCCCGCTGCGAATTCGAGTCCAGCCAACCGGCAGAGCAGGAAGCCGATCACTTTGCCGCAAACCTTCTGATGCCGGAAAAACGGTTCAGAAAGTCGGGGAAGGGCATCGTAACCGGATTTGCCAGCATCCTCAGAATAGCGGAAGAATTCGGCACCTCCTTGACGTCGACGGCCGTGCGCTATGTGTCTCTGGATGTGTTCCCATGTGTCCTGATAAAGTGGCATTGGCGGGGCTACCGGTGGAAGTGCTTCAGCAGTTCCATGTTTCGCCGCTATTTCACGCAGATGTTTGAAATCCCGGAGAAGCTGACCGATGATTGCGCAACATTGAAGGCACTGGCTCAGCAGCCGGTGCCCGATGCCGGCTTCTTCCGGAACGGGACCCTCTCATCGGCCTGGTTCCCTTTTGTGAAACATGATGATTTCCTCGACGTCGTACTCGTGGAAGAAGCGATTCCCATGGGACGTTACGGCGCCCTCACGCTACTGTCCGCATTGCCGGACTGCCCCATATTCACACCCTAAGCCGAGTATGCCCACCGGATCCCGGGAAAGCGGGCCTTGGTCTACGCCGGCGACCATAGGGACGCAATGTGATCCTTGATGATCTTCTCGGAACCCACGGCCGGCGGGCCGCAGTGGATCCCCCACACCTGTCCTCCCCAGTTGGGCAATGCGGCCGCCTCGTAGCCACCCTTGGGTCCCATGCGCAAGGCGTCAGCCACCGCAACATAGCAGCATCCCTCATAGCCATTTGTATAGGCAACGGTCATGGTGTGTTTGAAGGGGGCATTTTCATCAATCCACAGCTCGTAGTGGCTGAACATCTCGAAGGGCATCGTAACCAGACACCATTCGTTCCCAAATACCACGGCATAGGCATCGAATCGTTTCGGAGGGGCTTTTCCACCCCTTTCTAGAAAGTAACGCACCACATTGAGCTGATTCAGCCGACCCGGATCTTCCCTGTTCTCTTTGACCATCTCCGCCAGTTCCGCTTCACTGGGAAACGGCGCCGACGGCAGGATCGTCTTGCGCAGATCGCACGGAAAAGGTCTTCGACGCTATCGGTTCGCTGCCGGCAACGGCCTTGACCACGGCATCGCCAAGTTCCCGTCCGGCCTTATCTGCCAGTTCAGGTCACCGGCCTCTAAGACCACGATGGCTTCTCCATCAATTCTTGCCTCTTCACCAGCAAACGTGCGGCCCGAACCGCTCTGGTGATCGACGGGAATCCCACAATGCCGGCGCTATGCATCCGTCTCAGGTACAGGTCGGTAAACGGACCATACTGTGTGAATACAATAATCGGTTTCTCAGAGAGTGCAACCCGGTTGGCAATCTCGTCGATGAGGCCGTCCGACACAGCAGGTGGTGCAAAAAGTGCAGTGCAGATAATGATGTCCACAGCCTCATCGGCCAACAGTGCGTCCAGTGTAGCGCCAAACATATCATTGTCGGCTCCGGCTGTCAGATCGACCGGATTTCCGATGGCGGCAAAGGGCAGCGCCTTCCGGCGGATGGTCTCGACGGTCTCAGGGGACAGCGTGGCAAGCTGCAGATGGGTTCCCCGGTAGTCTGATTCAATGTAATCCACGCAGATCACGCCGAAGCCACCTGCGGGAGTTACGACAGCGACGCGATTCCCCTTCGGCAAGGGCAGCATGGACAGGCTTTTTGCCGCGTCACACAGCTCCTCGTCATCGACAGCGCGGATGATACCGTTCTGCTTGAACAGACCGCTGACGATGTCGTCCGACCCGGCCAGGCGTCCTGTGTGACTGGAAACGGCCTTTATGCCGCCTGGCGTGCGTCCGGCCTTGAGAATGACCACCGGTTTGCGTCTTGACAGGGCCTTGGCTTCCTCCAAGAAGGCGGTGCCATGTTCGATGCTCTCTAGATAGAAAGCAAGACAGTCCGTGCGAGGATCGTCGGCGAAGTACCGAAGGAAATCCAGCTCATCCAAATCGCACTTGTTCCCCAGGCCGATGAATGCCCTAAGACCGAAGCCGGTATTGCTGGCAAGGCCGAGGGCTTCCACACCGACCGAGCCGCTCTGCGTGACAAATGCGATCCCCCCGCCATTGGCCAGCGCCCTATCACCGTGCTCAACAAAGATCGTATCGAGGCGCTCGGACGGAATGAAGATTCCCAGGGAATTCGGACCCAGAATCCGGCTTCCATGCAGCTTGGGTAACTCTCTGAGCTCCTCCTCCAACACATGACCCGCCCCGCCAATCTCGGCAAAACCGGACGATACGATGATGATGAACGGGATGCGCTTCTCGGCACAGGCATAGGCGGAATTCACCGCTTCTTCTGCTCTTACACAGACCACCGCCAGATCGATGTCCGGGGGGAGGTTTGCCACACCCGGGAATGTCGAATACCCCAGGATCTCCTCATCCTGGGGGTGAACCGGATAGAGTCTGCGGAGAGACCCTTTGAGTCCATCGAAGATGATCCTCCCCGGGGAACCTTCGCGGCTACTGGCGCCAATCACCGCAATAGCCCGGGGATTCATGAGTCTGCGCAAGTCCATATCAGCCATTCCCATCCAGACCTCTGCAAAGCTGGCGTTAGGAAACAAAAAAGGGAAAGCCGCTCCCCACATCACCCATACTCTCGTGTATATGCTAGCTCAGCGCAAATCAAGATCAGGATCGCATTGCATCAAGAAACGATGCGCTAACGGCACGCCTCTGGAAGGACGCCTGATAGCCGGGGCAGGATAGCTGCAATCCTGATGATTTTGTGATACAGGTAGGATATCCGAAGTCGAGGATACCAAGCGACACATAGGATTGAGTCTTCACACGAGAAGGCAGCCGGTCAGGAGCAGGTTCCGGGAGGGTGGGGATTGGCGACTAAGCTGAAGTATACGCATCTGCCGCTGGATGAGGATGTGGTAGCATTTTCGGGGTACTACACACCGGAGAAGGAGACTCGGATGGCGTACCGCGGCCGGGAGATCCTCTACGTGACGGGGCTTCTGGTGGTGGAAACCGCTTGCGCCACACCGGGCGAGATGGGGTGTCGCATGATTGACCATCGATATGCCATGGTGCCGGGATACGTGCTGAAGTGGCAGCATGAGAAAAGCGAAAGCGGTCTGCCGGTGTCGGAAGTGGAGCAGATTTCGGATGGGGATACGCGAAACCGCATCAAGCAGATTATCTTAGATAGGGAGTCCGTCTCCCAGGTTGAATTCAGATAAGTCTCTCGAGCGGAAGTCCCATCGCACCCGGTACAGCCCGAATGCCTTTCTGAAGTTTCAGGATTTCGCCCGCCGCATCGAAAAACCGGAAGCCCTTCGATCCCAGCCAGTCTCCGTCCAGGATGGCACCAATTTGAGGATGGAAACCGGCTTCTGGCATCCGTTTTCGAACAGGTTACGCCCCTTCTAGACCGACGATCCCGACAAAAATCGCACAGCCAGGAGGGCCGCCGCCCAGATTGTGCGTCAATCCCAGCTTCGGGTTCTCAAGCTGCCGGGAGGCCTCCCCTTCCTTGGTCATTCGATCCGCCCGGCCTTGGAGCTGATTATACATTTCGTAGAGCATTCGAATGCCGCTGGCGCCGATCGGATGACCAAAACACTTGAGGCCGCCATCGGGCTGTATGGGCAAACCACCATCAAGGTCAAAGAACCCGTCCTCGATGTCACGCTGCACCTTGCCCCGCTCGCTGAACTTTAGGTCCTCCATGATAATCGCTTCGGTGATCGAGAAGCAGTCGTGGACTTCGGCCATGCTGATCTCTTTGCGAGGATCGGTGATGCCTGCTTCAGCGTAAGCGGCTTGGCCCGCGCGGTAGGTTTCCTTAACCGAAGTCCAATCGTGCTTCGGG
>Ga0180435_10007208_pt1 | contig 10602 bp, 11 predicted proteins | sample SS_ome_3_FD_132467 | JGI IMG/M metagenome (GOLD analysis project Ga0180435, IMG submission 132467) | Hypersaline lake sediment archaeal communities from the Salton Sea, California, USA - SS_3_S_1 metaG | ecosystem: Environmental > Aquatic > Non-marine Saline and Alkaline > Hypersaline >... | reverse complement strand
TGGTATATTCCCTGACCAAATTTCTCTTGGACTAAATCAACATACCCCTTGAAATCATCCCATCTAAAATAATATCCTGGTCTGTTTTCACATTCTAATGTTTCAATCATATCAACATTTATTGTTTTGTAGAAAACTTTAGCATTTAAATCAGGATATTTTTTGATGAATATATCATAATTATTTTGAGGCATTAGAAATGTAGTCTGCTCTGTATAAATATGTTTTAGAGCTTTGTATATATCTCCATGATAATAAAACCTTGCTTCTTTCATATCTTTTAAATGATATGTAAGCTCTATAGAGTCCATAACTAACAATCGTTTACAGATAACCCAAATTCCTAATTTTTCTAACATCATAAGGGTCTTGAAATCTGTTATAGCAACATCTGGTTCTATTATTTCTGTTTCTAATACTTTGACCTCTTTATCGCTTATTGTATAAGCACGCCTTGTATCTCTTATAACCTGATGCAATCTATCAATATCTTCACAATAAAATTTAATCGAATACCCCTCATGATCTTTTAAATATTGTTGAAGATCAAGATGATTTAAATATGATCCTTGCACACCCATTTGTTGAGTTATAAATACTATTTGATCCATCATGCCTCTTTCGATTCAACTCTTGCTGGATTTACGAATACCTTTCTAAAAAACATTGATGCGTTTTCATCGAGTTCTGCTATTTCAAAATCCAAATGATCTCTTATTTCTTGACCAAGTTCATTTATACTATCCATGAGTTTATCATTATCCCAACAATACCCGCTGGTTGTACACATATGATCTCCCTCATATGATTCAAAATATGGAGAAACTTCACCAATCCACATATCATTTAAATATTCAAAATCCCTTACATTAACATAATCCCATTCTGTTAAATTGGTCATATGGACACCCATTCTTGCTCCATATATACACCACAAACCATGCTCTACATCAGCGCCAACAGAACACCATACAAGAAGTCTAATCATATTTTTCCAAAATATTTCCTTCTTCAAATCTTGAACAGGAATTTTAAGACCTTGATCTAATGTCATTTTTACGCCTTCACGAAACCCAGATCTCCATGCTTGTCTTGGACTTCCATTTGGATAAGTAATTGAAAATACATCATTTCTTTGTGTATAACCTGATTCAAAACAAAACTCTACTCTGTTTTGTGGACTATCGGATTCTTCGTGTGTTTTCATTTCATATACAAATGGTTTAGTCCAACATTTTAAACTACCATTGCCATATATCAAACCATTTACATGATTAATACTGCTCCAACTTACTGTTTTTGTCATATCTTCCGCAATCGCTTTTGGCATTGTAGCATTAAAAAATTCAGGTTTAATTATTGTATCTGCATCACAAGTAGTGAATCTATCTGTTTTTGATAAATCTGCAGCTGCTTTATGTGCTGCATCAGAACCATAAACTCCATGAACTCTTTTCGCCCAAGGGAATTTCTTTTGAAGGTCTGCCCAATTTTCATCAGCATTATCTTCATCATAAGATACAAAAATTATATCAAATTTGGTTACAGGCACTTGTTCACTCATTTTCTTCTTCCTTTAATACGCTTATATGTTTATGATTATACAATATATTTTTTCCTTTGGTATCACAATCAAGTGGAACAACTATAACTTTATTTTCTAAATCTTCTTCTGTTAAAGAAAACTTTTCATACAATATATTAGGGTCATGCTCGTCAACGATAAAAAATTCAATTTGATCATAAACTCTTATCAATTTTAAATTATCTATATTATTTGTAATTCTTAAACCTTCCTTGGTCATTTCAACTATTAAATGATAAGTAAAGTCTTTTGATCTTGGTTGATTATCAGCTTTATGAATATCGAATTTTATCTTCTCTTTAGCTGGAGATATTAGTTTTATTTTACCTTTGAACCATGAATAAGTATTAAGAACTTTATATGTAAAAAATTCAACATTATTTGGATATATATGATCCTCTAATTCAAAAAACAATTGTCCATGATTTAATAAGTCTTGTGCATCAAGCACCAACTCTTTCAATAAATTACCACTATCTTTTTCTTTCAATGTAATTCTAAACTCTGTTCCTCTTTCAAAAGTAACCTCTTCTCTGAAATTTGTTTGATATAGAGGAGATATTCTTGATACATCCAATGTTACTTCAAGAACATTATCGGAATAATAGATAAGTGTTAGATCGCTTTCAGTATTAACTTTATATGGTATCTTAGTTAATTTTTTACTTGGAGCTCTAAATTTTATAATATTATCCTTTTTCATTAATACAGTTTTTTTGGTTTCTCTATTGTAAGCAACAACGTAATGAATCTTGCTTTCTGTTCCTGCAAGAAATCCAATAACATCTTCAAGAGAACATGTAATATAAGGAGCTCGTCCTCTTTTTCTTTTATTTAATATATCTTTTATGCGACCAGTTTTCTTATCATAATAGACATAACGCTGTTTCTTTCTCATAAAATTTCACCACCTCTTCGCTTAAAAAGTCTTTTTGAATATAATGAAATGGATAAAGTTGATTAAAATTATTTACCTTTAATTGAATTTTAGAATTATAGTTAGTAAAAAATGAATGAAGTTCTTTATTCCATTTTCCGACTATATCATCATCTTGAAGTCTTCCTCTCATGTGTGTAAATGTTAAAAACGTATCCCAATTTCTTGAATACATTATTTTTGCAGCTAAAGCATATGCAACATCACCACTTAAAAATTTGGGAGGAGTTTTCAAAAACTTTTTATAAAATGCCTCCCAGTTTTCAAAAATGATCTTCACAAGTTTAAAATAATATTCAACCTTTTCAGTTTTCTTGAAATAAAACAATGCAGTATGAAGGTTTGGGAGTTTGTTTTTTGTGAATACTGTTCGATAATAATCTGAAGTTGTTGTTTCATTTCTATAATTCTTAGTTGTTGTGGCAAATTCAATTTCGGATTCTTTTAAACCTTCCCACCATATACTTATATCATTGAAAAATAACATATCTGAATCTAAAACGATTGTTTCATCATATGGACTCATCCAAAAATATGACCACTTATTTTGAATTTTCCATGGTTCATTTGGTTTCTCAATATATATTACATTATCAAATAATTTTAAATAATTTTCAGGAATTTGTTCATTTTCATTTACAATTACCGATAATTTATTAATTTTCTCTTGTGAAAGTTTCAAACTCATAGCTAATACATACGCCATTTTAACATAATCGTATTGTCCATTTTGTGCTATAGTCAAGAATCCTTTACTCATTGATTTTCTCCATACACGATTCAATAAATTTGTCACTTATCCTTAATAATTCTCTTTTATTCATAACATGAACATTCATATCACTTATGTTTACTAATGTTGATTTCCATGGTTCAGCTACGTTGTGTGCTGCAAAAATAATTTCTCTTGAGTCTAACATTTCAGCAATTGTATCTTGCTGATATGATGTAAGGATATATTCATCTGGAAATGATTTTATTCCATTTGTTGTATAACCATTCATTATATGAGTAGCTACGCTAAAACTAAAATCGTTTCTATAAAATCCTGGTTTAAAACCATATAGAAACTGAAAGAAATTATACTCTTCTCTTATATAATCGACAAGTTCAAAAAATGCTTTTGTGAAAGGGGTTTTCTTGAAATATATAACAGTTGCCCAATATAGAGGTATTCCATGATTTGATAATCTTTGATCTTCAAGGGAACCAAATTTATCAGAATGAAGATCAATTGCTTTACTATTTATCAATAAATCGTCACTATTTCCCCAAATATAATCAAAGTTATCATTCATTATTATATAGTCTGTGTCTAATACAATTGTTTCTTCATAAGGTGAGTAAGAGTATGATAATACTCTATTTTGATTGTTAAATTCAGCTCTGAAATTGAACCAAGGAGAATCGAAATGCCTACGCTTACCACTCGGATATTTTTCTTTTGTTATTATTATTTTGTCGAAGGCAGTTTTTATGATGTCTTTGGGGACTGAAGAGAATAACCATTTTTTAGTCCCCTCATCCATCACTACGGTAATATGATTATGTTCTAGATTTGATTTAATAGACAATGCACAACACACGGATAATTTACCATAGTCTAAATCCTTGTGTCCAAATGCATGTAGTAGAAACCCTTTGTCATTTTTCATCCCAGTTAATCACCTTTCTAATGTCTCTCGCTTCGCTTAATTTTTGATAACTTTGGTGATATTGTTTTAAAGCAAGTTTATACTTTTCAATGACTTGAATATAAAAGTCTTCTAATTTAGTTACTTGTATTGGTATGTCATTACTATCTAAAAAAATAAATTCGCTTTCTCCCTTCTCAAGTAAAGTTCCAATAAATGAAATAAGATCTTTATCGATTTTAAAAAGACCACCTTCATATGATAGCATCAATTTATTTTTCATTAATAGTTTTAGATTCTCTTGCCTGGTTGCTAGTATCATACGAAAATTTGAAAATTCTAATGCTTGTTCTAGTCGTTTATCCATTTCGCAATTCTACCTTTCAATAATTTTATAGTCCGCCTTGCAGTGAATATGATGGAGCTGTAATTGTTAAACTTACAGTTCCTTGTGTTTGATTGTTCAATTTTGTATAATCTGAAGTTATTGTAGTTGTGCCATTAACACTTCTTCCAGCACCTGGTGTTAAAGTAACTCGATGTTCAACCCAATTACCACTTGAACTCCTCCTTGCTTCTGCAAGAAAAATTGCATCAGTATAAGCTCCGGATCCAGTTTGCTGCCACATTGATTGATAAGAAGTAGTTAAATCATAATAACCGAGACCATATCCAGTACCACCGGAACCTGATCGTGTGGTTGTATTATGGACCATTGAGAGAGTTCCCATAGTAGTGAATATTTCATTAAAACCAGCACCATCCCAACCAGTCCCAGTTGAATAACCTGTTATTGTTCCATCAAGATTAAGTCCACCACCCGAATTGAAAAAATATCTTGCTCTATCAAAACTTGCAAATGTATATCTAAATGTACAATTGATAGCTGCACTCCAAGTGGTTGATCTTACACTAGTTCCTCCAGCAGTAACTGATAGCTCTCCTGGTTCTATGACAAGTCTTAAAGAACGTATATCATCTGATTTGGTTTCTATAGTATTGAATTGAGAAGCTAATATAAGATCAGTACCAGCAGATATTTGAGATAATTGACCTGTTACGCTTGTTATATCTTCACCCAAATTACACATATCAATCAAGGTGTTCATTTGTGATGCAAGCATGGGATTACCAGAAGAAACTGATGCTGCCGGACTTCCCCCCCAACCATATGTCTGATTACCATTTCCAAAGGATATAGCCCCAGCATAATTATCTGCAAACCATCTATTGACTTCACCTCTTAACGTATTATAGTCACTAGCAAGAGCTGCATTTCCTTGTACGACAGCCATGATATTTATCTCCTTTTTCTAATTTATGTTACTTATCCCCAAACAGCTCCTTCAATTCCATTTGCAGTGGTTTCAGCAACTTTTGTACCATCGTAATATAAATCAAGTGCTCCATCCGGATCACCTTCTAATAATGTTCTTGTTGAACCTCCTGCATCATCTGCTCGAAGAGATATAACGCCACCATTAATATTATTTCTGATAACAAAATTTGAAAGATTGCCTAGTAATCCAGTTGAAGCTGTTTCAACTACTTTTACTCCATTATGATACAAATCAACAGAATCATCGGGATCCCCTACTAATAAGTTAGTTGGTGTACCACCTGAATCATTTGCTTGAAGTGTAATAGTACCGCTATTAACTTCATTCAAAATAATATAATTTGTAACATCTTCAGTAGTGATGTTTGCTTTTGCATTTATTCCATAAAAATCCATTTTGTGTTAAACCTCCATAAAGGTATTATTTTATAGTTTGTTCTTATTCTTCATCATCTTCTTTGATGAGATCAGCTATTATTAGAATCTCCAAAATGGATGGCTCTACATGATCGGGGATATCTTTTATAGAAATTTGTGGTCCTCTTTTACATTGAGCTTCTTCATCTAATAATGCTTCAAATTGTTTAAAACTTTCTTCCTGTTCTTTAATAGTTTTTTCATATTGTTTTTTCAGTTTATCAAGTTCTTCTTTGAATTTATCTGCATTTTTTATAATTACAAAATTATTATTTTCAACTTTTGGTTGTCCATCATTTTCATTTCTATCTGCATACTTGTGTGCCAGTTGTGCTCGTTTGGTATCATACTCTGTAAATTTTTCACTTGGTTTTCCAGCTTCTTCAAGGATTTTATATTCATCCTTGATAACAACTTTGTTTTTTGCTAGAAAATAACTAAACTTTACATTGTATTTTCTACTTTCCATTGACTTTAATGCACCGTAAAGATCCAACAACTCTCGATTTTTCATTTTTATACTTTCTCCTTTCAAAATTCTACTTTCATAGATTTACTTTATATTTTGTTCTAAAAATATATAGAATACACTTTATACTAATACCAATCCTGTACCAAATTTTATAGATTCAATATATGCAGTAGCGTTTGCAAAACCATCTCTTGATCTAGTCTGTACATAGATATCTCCATTAAGTCCGGTAGTACCAGAATCAGATTGATTTGTATTTACTCTATGTGCAACTTTTACATTATCATACCATATAGAAGTGAGACAGTTATTATATGACCCTTTATCATTTACGTCCCATTGAATAACCCATCTGTGCCATGCATCATAATCTATATAAGATGAATTGAGTATTTGATATGGAGATGGAAAATCATTAATCCAAACTCCTGTGCTTCTCCATTGAACAGTTACATATTGATCAAATGATGATTGACCTGTCCAATGAAAATATAGAGACATTGTAAGTCCTTTATTACCTGTATCCCCCAAAAGCTCTAAATTAATATCTGCTCCCATTGTAAAAACTGAAGGTGGATCTAGAGACCCAACGTCCTGCATTTGCTGTGCTTTATCATTTCCTATACCATCTCCACCATAAAATTTTGCACATGTTTCTCCTTGGTGTGTCACAATAGAAGTAACTCCTGAACTTTGATCTTGATTGGTCCATCCAGTTAAATTTGTAAATACATGATTAATTAAATCGCCATTGCTATCAACTACAGGAGACCATGATACTTCATTAGCAAATGCTATATCTAACGTTTCAACTCCATTTAATCTTGAAATATTTTGTATATTAGTTGATGCTATAGTATTTACACTCATTATGCTACCTCTATCACCGTAAGTTCTGGTTTGAAATAAATCATGTTAGTAGCTTTCACAATTCCAAGAATTTGCACCTGGTCACCAGAAACACTTGGAGGGGTTTCAGTCATTTCTCCTTCTGTTGTTGAAAGATAGATAGGACGCCCTATATTGGACCAACTCCACGAATCATCCCGTATAAATCCTTTAAGCAAGACCTCCTTTTCTCCTGTTCCAGTTTCAAGTGCTAATGCTATACAAGGAGCAGTTGTTGAATCACTTGCATCTGCTTCATCTAAATCTCCATCACCACCCATAAATAAAGCAGCTCCAAATCCAACCGAATTATAACCAACAGACATATTTGCTTTATTACCAGATGCTGATAAATCAAGAGTCGAACTAGCATCCCAGAAACCGCCAACAACTTGTTGAATTGCATAAGCTGTCATTAATGAAGCAGTACTATCTGAGAGGTGATCGTTTGTAATATTATTGACTCTTGCACCGCTTTCAAGTGCAAGACCATCTTCTGTTACTGTAAACGCAAGGACACTATCTTCTCCAACAGCTATTGAATCAGCAGTTTGGTCAATAACAATAAATGTATCACCTGATGTATCAAATCTTGTTTCAAATTCATTCCACCAAGGTACTCTTGTATCTTCTGGATCATCTTCTCTTGTTGCTACAAATTGACCATTTGCTTTAACATCTCCATTATTGACAACAAATGATGTACCATCAACATATAAATCACCATCCATTGTTAAGTTATTGATATCAGTTATATTATCACTATCATCAATTAAAACTCCGGTGGCTTGAACGGATGATGTTCCGTCAATTGTAATAACAGCATTGTCTGGACCGACTGGAGCAGTTCCAGCTCCAGATGTACCTGATGTACCACTTGTGCCTGCAGCACCAGATGTACCAGATGTTCCTGCAGCTCCCGAACTTCCAGACGTACCACTTGTGCCTGCAACACCAGATGTACCAGATGTACCCGACGAACCCGCCCCACCTGAGTCAACATATGCTTTAACAGCTTTTTGTGAAGCTACTTTGTTGTCTGAGTCAGCTGTTAGATTCACATCTGTATCAATTTCATTAACTAATGGTCCAGAAGTCAATTCAAGAGTATCAAATTTAGCTGCACCATTCTCATCTATTAATGTTTCTGACCCTTGTACGACTTTTTGAGTTGAGGTAAGGACAAGATCCCCTTGTCTAAATTTTGCCATTTTACTGCCTCCGTTTATTAAATAAACCGTCTCAAGCGAGACCGAGTTAAATTTTGGGTGGTTTGTAACTAAATAATTCTTTTAATTATATCATCAAATTTTGATATTATTTGGCTCCTAAATTTTGCTTATATTACTGATGTGCTATCTGAACAAATAGGATCGTCAGGATATCTTTCGCAATATGTAGGTACCTCATCTTGGATAACCAGAAGTTCATCTCTTAATTCTGAATCACTCATTTTGCGCGGATCTAAATTAGATGATGAATTATAAATAATATTTTTCGCATACATGCGAACAAGTCTTCTTGTTGCTTGCTCAATTCCTTCCTGTGCTGTTGGAAAAAAGGAAGATAATACTCCTGCCTCAACCGCTGTTATCGTTACTGTGAAATCTGGCATTATTTCTCCTCCTTAATATATTCTATACCTTTTGGATCAAAGTTTTTAACTGCTGTTTCATCTTTTCTAGTTGCTATAACTAGTATTTTATACTTACCATCAGTATTAGCTTCTACCATAAGTTTATTTTCTTCAACCCATCCAAATGCAACTCCAAAGTGTTTATCAGGATTACACCAAACTTCAGCATTTTCATTTAAATATTTAAAATAGTCTGGTAAATTCATTATAGCAAAACCGTTTTTAACATTTACTTCAAATCTATAAATATTATCTCCTCTTGTTGGAGATTCAACAAATGAATGTCTTAATCTATAACCTTCTGATTCCTTTTCGGGTATTGGATGTGGTATATCAAATGTACCAGATCCTTTAGAAAGAGCACCTCCAACATCTAAATCATAAGAAATATCAACATCTAAATCAGATTTAACTTTCATTGCTAGAGAAGAACCTATTCTAAACCAAATATCAGAACCACTTGCACCATCTATATAGAAACCGCCCGTATCACAATCAATGCCGCCATAAAACCCTGTATGATAAATATCTATATCACCATCCGAACCGACATAAATATGATTACCATCTTTTACAGTAATATCACCCTCAAAAGTAGCATCTAGGCTACTGTCTATTTTGAGGGCTGTTGTGGTGTTGATCCTGAGATAATGACCAGATACACTATCTATATATAGCCATCCTGCATTATTGTCGATAGACATATTAGTACCATTATGAGATATGTCAGCCCAAGGATTATCTCCTAAATAAATACATTCATTATTTCCAAGATAAATACTGCCTCCGAAAGTAGCATCTTGAGAACTATTAATTGTCATTGCTGTTGTCGGTCCTGATCCTGTTTGAATTATAACGCTCCCCGCAGCATTATATTGACTAATATAAAGATTGGACGAAGATGTGTTTCTTAAATAAAGTTGCCCTGTTGTATTATGAACAAAAGAATGTGATCCATTATGATAAATTTTGAGATCACTTGATGCTCCGATCCCAATGAATTTAGACGACGTAGATCCGTCTGATGCTAATCTGATTGTACCCGTGAAATAATTGTCGTCTTCATCTGTGAAGTATATCCCATACTTTGTATTGGTGGCACCTGTCATGGTTTCATAATCACCTCTAAGCAAGACATATGATGCCGGTTCCGAAGTTGGTGTAGTGTCCATATTTATTGATGCATAGACAGCAAAAAGACTACCAGATGACTGGGTAATAGCTTCGTTAATATCAATATGACAATATGAACCAATGGCATTGCTGGTCAACGTGCAGGCGCCGTTGATTTGAATTTGACTAATCGACCCCCTCATATATTTGTATGATCCAGTTCCATTTCCATACGCTATCGACTGGTTACCATAAATTGCAGAGACGTCTTGAGAATCATTTGCGTAAACTCTGAAAAATCCACCATAAATATTACTAACTTCACCTGTTCCATTACCTTCTGAACGGACTATTGATTCTATTCCTCGGAGCTGAAAATAATGCCCTCCGGGAGTTGTGTTGTCTGGGGCTTCAGCACCCATGTTCAAATAAATGCCCCTTTGTACTCTGTCGGCAGTTAAAGTGGTAGTATCAGTAGAACTAACATCAAGATTAAATACAGTATGGCTACTATTTGCAGACCATGAATCACAATTTATAAAAACCCCATGTTGTCTATCTGATGGGACATCAAAAGTGGC
>Ga0180435_10007207_pt1 | contig 10603 bp, 9 predicted proteins | sample SS_ome_3_FD_132467 | JGI IMG/M metagenome (GOLD analysis project Ga0180435, IMG submission 132467) | Hypersaline lake sediment archaeal communities from the Salton Sea, California, USA - SS_3_S_1 metaG | ecosystem: Environmental > Aquatic > Non-marine Saline and Alkaline > Hypersaline > Sediment... | reverse complement strand
TTGTCCTCGGCCTCTACAACGACCGGGGCCATCATCAAACCGATCGTCAAAAACATCATCAGTGACCACTTCAAGGTCTTCATAAACAGGCTTCTCCTTGCTCTATGGGGATAAAAACTGGAATGCCGAAATCATTGCAGAGGACCGGCAGGTCGGCCGAAAAAAACATTTTCGGCAGCATCGGTTTGGAATGCAACTGCGAGACACCCCGGCTAAAATTTGCCTGATCGAACCATAACGTCAAATAGCGGCGGTGGCAACCTAATTTCCAGCAGGTTGACCCCTATCGGACCAACTGTTAAGGTTACGATCAAGTGCCCACGCAAAACGTGCCGACTATGCCAAATCGTCCAACCAAATCCGCTGCCAACGCATTCTCTGGCACCGACCTCCTGTCGGGGCACGACCCCCTGGGGTTGGCCCGCCAAATGCCCGAGCGCTACCGCATCCAAACCCTCAACAACGTCCCGGTAATTCAATGCACGGATGCCCCCAATCTCAAGGTCCAAGTCAGTCGCGACCTGTCCATCTCCGCCTCGGCCGCCCGTAAAGCAGCTCCGGGTACGATTTTTCTGGACGGTGTGGCGCGCTGTGAACCGTTCATGGATCATGAACGCCAGATCTATAATCTCGACCACCATGAGGGATGCGTGCGCGCCTTCACCTACGCAACCAGTGAGCAAGCCCTGGTATTGAGCCTGAAAGGCCTGGACCTGCGGGAGCGGGAATGGAATATCCTGGCCAACGAACCGGATCTCGATGCGGTTCTGGCCATCTGGATCCTGTTGAATCATCGTCGCATCCAGAACCGGGAGTTCGCCAACCGGCAACGTCTCATGACCCTTGTCCGGCTGGAAGGCACCATCGACGCACTGGGCTTGGAGCTCAAAGAGTTCAGCGGCCTGCCCGCCGAGGTGTCCAAGACCATGCAGCGGCTGATCGACCACCTGCGGCGCGAAGAAATTCGTCTGAAAAAGGATGCCCTCTGGGATGAGATCAACTTCTTGGACTACACCGCGGATCTTTTGCACCAGATCGATCGCATGATATACCGCCCCAGCGACTTTTCCGATTTCCAGGAAATCAAGGAGCTTGCCCGGGCCGATATCAATGGCAAACGGGTCGCCATTGCCGTAGAGGCCGACATGGGCATCTACGAAATCGAACCCCTCCTCAAGAACATCTACGGAGACCGGCTGGGTTGGGTGATTTTAAAAAAAGGCCGTAACACCTATACGCTCCGGCAGATGGACATTTTCATGCCGGTAACACTCGAGCGGGTGTACGAAAGACTCAACTTCATCGATCCCGCCGTAAAATACCGGGATCGTCAAAATCACTGGGGCGGGTCGGTCGAGATTGGCGGGTCCCCACGGGACAGCGGGACAGGTCTGACGCCCTTGGAAATCGTCAATGCCTGCCGGGACGCCGCTCAGGACATAAAGTTTGGTCGGCAATTCGTTCGCTTCCTGGCAACATCCAGCCTCGTGGCCGTTATCGCGGCCGCTGCCTCGGCAGGGCGGCATTTTTGGCCGCCGATGGCCTGGCTCGCCGGAATCGGGCGCGAACAGATCTGGGCAACCCCGGCCTTCGGTATGCACCTCACCATCATTCTGGCCGTCTTTTTAGCCCTGTTGCCCGCGGCCTCCCGCCGACCATGGCAATACGGCCTGGCCATGCCGGTGGGTAAAATCTGGTGGTCGTTTCTGCCCCTGGCAGCCCTGGCCGGATTGACCGGTGCCGTTGTTCTGCCGACTTTTTCGGTGGAAATACGACCGCAATGGGGTATCCTGTTAATGGGGCTGGCCATCGTGCCCGCCGTCATGGAACTGCTTTTTCGCAGCCTGGCGCATGGCCTGCTGGCCCAAACGGCCCCTATCGGCCGCCCCAAGCGCCGCCCCTTTCTATCCTGGCCGACGCTGGGGTCTTCGCTGTTGTTTGCCGGCTACATCCTCTGGCAGGCATCATCCGGCACATCGCTGACACAGATCCTGGCCAAACCGCTGACACATCTGCAACCAGCCCTGGGAGCATTCCTATTCGGATTGGTGCTCGGCATCACCCGGGAACGATCCCAGAGCATCATACCCCCCATCATCTTTCATATCGTTGCCGCCGCTGGCGTGCTGGCCGCCACCACGATTTCCTTCTGACACCCCACTTCGGAACCGGGTCGATCGCAGTTTCCGCTAATCCTTGCTTTTTGAGAACCCGGGGATCAGCGTCTTGGTGCTGACCACTCCGGTCAGCTGCCGGACCTTTTCGTGTACGAACTGCGAAATCATCTCCGCATCCGAGCTCAGCAGGTCGCGGGTGAGTTTGACCTTGATCAGTAGATCGACATCACCGTGCACCGAATGAATCTCCCGAACTTCTTCCAGGTCAAAAAGCTTTTCAACGAGTTTGGTTTCCCTTTTGGCCTGGACATTCATGAGAATAAACGCGGTAATCCCACGCTGCATTTCCGGATAACCAACTTCTTTCATCTCAGCCATTTTATTTCGAAATGCCTCCATGTCTTTGGGAATCAGCTCATCGATGCCGATCCCGTATTGCCGTCGGCGCCCGAACCGCCACTGGTGCTGGGAAATGTAAAGGTAAAGATCGGCAATGGTGCGATCCGGAAACTGATCGATCAGACGGCCCCGCCGTATAATGTCACACAGGGGGCGATAGATGGATGTATACCAGTCATGGGCAGCGGTTTGAAAGGCAATGTCCGTTTGTTCAACGGCATTCAGATAGGCCTGGTGCTCCTGGATTTGGTCCACCAGCAGTTCGTACTGCCCGATTTCGGTAAGGGTTATCTCCCGGGGCAGCTGAACCCGGTCGGCAAAATCCGCCCGTTCTCGATAGAGCAGATTCTGCAGGTTGGTTTCCGAGGGGACGAATTCAACAATATCGGCCAGGATCTCGTCATGGCCAAGCTCCTTGGCGGCGGCAATCCGGTGGTTGCCGTCCAGGACATAATATTCGTCCTTGATTTGATAAAGCTTTACGGGCGGCAGCGCACGCCCTTCGCGCAGCGCGGTTTTGATGCGCATCAACCGCTCCGATGGTGTTTTTTGCTTTAACCGAAAGCGGTTGTCAAAATCCCGGTAGCGCCCGACGCTGCCGACGATCTGGTCCAGTGCAATGGTGCGGACGCCCCGCACACGGCTGTCGTAGGCGGCTTCCTTGGCCTGGTCGTGTTTGAAACTCTTGACTTCGTCGGCCGGTTTGGCCGTCAGCAGGCGTTTCCAGAACCGGTGGAGTCTAGATTTCAAGGACATGATAGCCATAGGTGTTGATCACCCGCGTTTCCTCAACAACGCTCACCCTGTCGTCGTCATCACGAAAATGAGCGTGAATGTGACCGTGCAGAAAAAGGCGCGGCCGGTATTTTTGAATGAACCAGCGATAACAGGCGAACCCGCGATGGCACAGGTCCTGGCCATCGTGGATGCCCAGAGGGGGCGCATGCGTGATGACGACATCGACGCCCCTGTGCCACCATATGGCCGGTCGCAGGCGCCGTATGCGCGCTTTCATCTGAGTTTCGGTGTATTGGTTCGGGCCGCCGTTATACCACATGGAGCCTTCCAGACCGATAAACCGCACCCCCTGGAAGGTCAGGATGCGGCCATTCAAGTCCGTGCACCCACCCGGTGGATAGTTTTTGGAACGAATGTCGTGATTGCCCTTGACAAAATACAGGGGGGTATTGAACGCATGGGCCAGATGCCCGAGGTATTCGGGGGGCAAATCACCGCAGGCCACGATCAAATCGATGGCACCATGGGATTCACGGTCGGCCAGCGGATAAAGGGATGGCGCAACGATGTCCGATACTGCCAGAACGCGCATGAGGTTGCCTCTGGTCGAGATACGGGTGCCGGGCGGTTGGCATCACATGGCGGCGGCGCTAGTGCCCGGTCGCCGCAGACCCGTAGCAGATCTGCCCAGCTTTGTAAACCAATCGATTCCGAATGCTGCCGTCGGCGCTTTGGCCTGCGGAGCCTGGCCGCCGACCGGTTGTTTTGCGCCTTTTCATCCTTAAGTTTACCTTAGGGTATCTTGATTGCGCCGGGTTTCGCTTCCTCTTCCCCCGAACCGATGCGCATCCCATTGGGCTTCCTGATTTTGCTTTGCAAGCGCCACCTCTCCCGACAGAAGTCATCCCTACCCGGCATTACCATGCGGACTGAAAGCACGGGGCATTGAAGCGCCTCTGCGATATCCCGACCTGTCCGGCTCCCGGCCGGCCGCCACGACCGCCCCACGCCATGATCGGGCCCGGGCGACCGGCGTGGCTGCTTGCATCGATAGGAGGCCTCCATGGATAACGACCATCAGAAGGACCTGCTTCAGGCCATGCAGTCACCGTCCTTCTATCCCCACCCGGTGGCGGACATCCAGGTGTGTGAAACCCACATCTCCAAAGTCTTTTTGACCGGTCAATGGGCCTATAAAGTCAAAAAAGCGGTGGATTTCGGTTTTCTCGATTTCTCCTCTGGCGCCAAGCGACACCATTTCTGCCGACGCGAATGCCGTCTGAACCGTCGCCTCACCCGGGATATTTACCACGGCGTCGTCCCCATAACATGGACGGATGGCCGCTATCAAATGGCCGGGCAGGGCAAGCCGGTTGATTACGCTGTCAAGATGCGGCAGTTGCCCGCAGATAAATCGTTGGCCTACCGCTTGCAGCAATCAGAGTTAGAGGCCGGATTCATCGAAGAACTGGCCGACTATCTCACGACGTTTTATACCCGGCAACGTCCGTGCCCGAACGAGCGGGCAGCCGCCGCCTACGAAAACCTGCTGGCCGCATGTGAAAACAACTTCCAGCAGACACGGCCCTTTGTCGGTCCAATCCTGGACCCGCATCTGTTTGCAATTATACGGTCGGCCATGCGCGCTTTTCTGACCCGTCAGGGCCACCTTCTCAGAAACCGCGCCGACGGGGGCTGGGTGCGTGACGTCCACGGCGACCTGCGCACGTGTCATATTTACGCCCTGCCCCAATCCGGCATCCAGGTGATCGACTGCATCGAGTTCGATGACCGGCTGCGGCAGATTGACATTGTCTCCGATCTGGCCTTTCTTGCGATGGATTTCGATGCCCAGGGACACTCTCATCTGGGCAGCCGCCTGATGGCGTTCTATTCCTGTTCCGCGGATGATCCGGGCGCTTATGCCGTGCTGCCGCTCTACAAATGCTATCGGGCCATGGTCCGCTGCAAGGTGAACTGCCTGCTTCTGCAGTCCGCGGCTACAAGTGACGCTCAGCCGGCCATTGTTGACCATGCCCGACGTTACCTCAAACTGGCCTACCGCTATGCCGTCTCATTTTCACGCCCCAAAATTTGGGTCTTCAGTGGACTTCCGGCATCCGGGAAGAGCACCGTAGCCCGCTCCCTGTCTGAAACCCTCGCGGCGCCTCATTTCAGGTCGGACGCCGTCCGACGACGGGTTTTTCGGTCCCACCGGCAACCCGTCCATACGGGGGTCTTCAACGGGGGGATTTACGGAAAAATCGCCAAACAACGGACCTATGGCAGGCTTCTGGGCGTAGCCCAGACCGCTATCGATCGCGGCTCTTCGGTCGTCATCGACGCCACCTTCAACCGTCCTGAATATCGCCGGGAAATCAAACGGCTCGCGCGCGATCGCCACCTCCGGCTGACATTCATCGAATGCCGGGCCCCACTGGACGTGATGCAAGCGCGCCTGCGGAAAAGACAACAGCAGCCAAGCCTTTCCCAGGCCCGTCTCCAGGATTTCGAGGCGTTCCGGAAGAACTTCGTACCGCTGGGAATCGGGGGAATGACGGCCCATATGGTGCTCGATACGACATCTTCGCCCGAAGAATGCGTTCGTCGCATCCTGGCTGAAGACCATCGGGTATCAACCGCCAGTATGGTTTCCTCCCTTCAGGGAAACGAAACCGGGCAGGGCCGGATGGCGCCCATTCCCAAACCGAAAGGAGGTCGCCATGTTCCAATCGATATTAGCCGCCACCGATCGCATCAGCCGGCCTGACCCGGCCGTCATCAGTGCGGCACGCCTGGCCCGCATGTCCGGGACGCCCTGGTCGATCATCCACGTATTGGAATCCGCGTCCATCCTGGATCGTCGACGCGTGCTGCATTACCGCACGGGCGCCGAGCAGATGGCGACCCCCGAATACCGGACGCATATTCGCCGACATCTGAAAACCACCTATCATGATTTATTGGCCTGGGCCCCGCCCTGCGCGGTGCACGTCGCCACGGGTTTTCCCTGGAGAGAAATCAGTCGCCAGGCCGGCCGGATACGGGCCGACCTGATTGTGATGGGCCCGCACAGCGATATCCGCAGCAAGGCGGATGGTTTACGGGTGCTGGGGGGCATCGGCAGCACCTTCGAAGGCGTCGTTACCCGTGAGCACGGCCCGGTTATGATCGTCAACCAGAACCCCTGCCGCCCCAAACCGAGCTTCAAACGCATTCTGGTAGGATTCGATTTTTCAGGCTCTTGTGAAAAGGCGCTCCATTTCGCCACCGCCCTGGCCCGGTTCAACCGGGCGCACGTCGATATCTTTCACATGCTGCCGATCCCGCCCTACCCCAAGTACGACCGCGAAAATTACCATGCCGACATAGAAAAAACCCGCGACCGCATGGTATCCTCCTGCGCATCGATTCTGGGAGACCTTCCGCACCGTTTTGCCCTCTGGGGAGGTGTGCTTCCCGATCAGGAACTCTTCAAATGTGCTGCAAAGTATCAGGCAGACGCCATCGTGCTGGGATCCCATACCAAGGATAGACAGGGCAAGTGGTACGCCGGCAGTACGGTGGAAAAAATCAGCCAGCAGGCGGCCTGCCCCGTCTTTGTTTTGAGCGATACACCCGGGCTGCCATTGGGAGCCGGTCGCACGAGGGAAGCTTCGGGGGATTCCGATGGGGATCACACGATTCGCGTGTTCAGCCGGCGTCACGCCGATGCTGAAATCCATTGAAAACGGCAGGGTTAACCCCACAGGGTTCTTGGGTCTGCCGTTTGGGTCGAGCGGCCGAAGCGGATATTCTCCTGGGAAAAATGGCTGAAAGCGACGGCCTCGGTTCCCGCCGGAACCGTCAACGTTCGATTGATCGTGGTTCGCGCCGCCCCCTGATTTGCTCCAGGGGCATAGAGGACATGGGAGGCAAGCACGTTTCCCGCGCCATCCAGCAAATGCAGGCGCAATCGGAAAGTGTCGAGCCCCCTGCGGGGCACTATTTTCCCGGTAAACACGATGCGATCCGCTTCGTCTGGGGCGCCGGGGTGAAAAACATAGCGGTAAGTCAACTGATAGTCCATGTTCCTGAGCATACCGTCGTAGGGGTGTTGCTTTTCCAGGGGCACACGATTTTCCAGGATGAGATTCGACGTGCTGCACGCCGGCACCACCAGACCCACAATGATAAATACCAGAACCTGCCGCAAGCGTCCACGCGGCATGCCTTGTTTCACGGTTCGCAATAGCAGCATCGTCATCTCCACCGATCTTGAAATGATGAACGCCAATCGCATCAGACCCTATGGGTTCTCCCCGCGGTCATCAATTTTAATGATCACCAGGGTAATGTCGTCTTCGGGTTTGTAGCCGCTGGTGAAACGACCGAGTTCCCCGTACACGCTATCGAGGATCTGCCGTGCCGGCCGAGACGCTTCACGGCGAATGATCTGCCGGAAGCGCTCCTTGCCGAACATGGTATCCCCGGGCCCGCGGGCTTCCCATATCCCATCGGTCCCCACGGCGACGATCGTCCCCGGGGAAAGGCGGCCGGAGCGGTTTTCAGAAAATGCGCCGGTTCCTGAAATACCGAGGGGCAAACCGCTTCCATCCAGGGTGTCGAAGCGGTCGGTCTGGGGATCATACACCAGGGCCGGGTCATGCCCCGCCCTGACCCAGCACATCGAGCCATCGCGCCGGTCGATCTGGAGGGCAAAGAGCGTCATGAAACGGTCGGTGGTGCTAAAATCTTCCAGGAGCGAGCGATTGACGTCCGCCACGACATCGGTCAGGTTGCCGGGCGAGGTAAAGCGCTCCCGAATCGCGGCCCGAGCCGTGGCCATCAACAAGGCCGAATCCACGCCATGACCGGCAATGTCGGCAACGGTAACCGCCACCAGATCGCCATCGTCGGAAGGCGTCCCCTTGCGCATCAGAAAATCGTAGTAGTCGCCACCAATCTCTTCACAGGGAATGCTTCGGCCGGCGATGTCCAGCCCGTCTATTCGGGGCGGGTGCTTGGGCAGCAGTTTTTTTTGCACCTCGCCGGCCAGCAGGAGTGAGCGTTTCTGCTCGGTCAGATCCGTCACGAAATCGACGAATCCCAGCTGTTGGTCGTTTTCGTCATAGAGGGTATTGCCATGGATCAGCACGGGAACGACATGGCCGTCCTTGGCGTGGTAGGAGCCTTCGAAAATACGGTGTTTGGTATGCTTCAATCGCTCGGCGTTGGTTTCCAGAAAACGCTGAAAATCCTTCGTTGCCAGTCGACGCGGTGACATCCCCATCAACTCGTCGCGGTCATGGCCCAGCATCCGGCAGAAGGCTTCATTGACATCCACGATACGCATCTTGTGGTCCATCAGCACAAAGCCCTCCGCCGCGGTAGCCAGGATCCGGCGAAATTTGGCCTCGCTTCGACTGAGCTTTTCTTCGGCGAGCTTACGTTCGGTAATATCGACGACGATACCCTGATAGTGGATGATCTTACCGTCGGCATCGCGTTCGGTTGTCGTGGTGTCTTCAACCCAGCGGGTTTCCCCATCACGGGTGACGATACGATATACCTGGGTGTAGTCGCCGGTATCCCGCCGGGCATAGTCTTCGATTTCATCCCGAAGCCGTTCCTTGTCGCGGTTGTGGACGATATCGGCAAAGGCGATGCGCTCTTCGAGAAAATCATCGGCACTGTAACCGATCCGGCTGATGTTCTCCGATACGTACACGAGACGGGAGCCGGGTTCCGGCAGTCGTCTGAAAAGAATCACAGGGCTCTTTTCAACGATCTTCATGGAAAGCCGCAATCTCTCCCTGATTTCACTGCGGTCACAGGTATCGATGTCAAATTTATTCATCGTTGATTTCCCGGCGGAATTCATTAAAACCTATCCCCAAAAATGCTAAGTGCCCCTGCCGGCGTTGGCCGCCTGCGCGGCACTCCTCGCCCGTCTTTGCCTTCTTCGGTGAGTTGCGCACCGGCTTAAAATGCTCCTCGACGGCGTGTACGCGCCGCTTTTTCAACGTCTCGCGCCTTGCCAGGAACCATAACTTGTTCTTGAGATAGATTTTTACAGCCTCTAAAATAGGGCCCCAAGCGACCGATGGCAAGCACCGCATGGGTCCCGACACGGGGCGAGGTTCCTTGCCAGACAGGGGTAAAATAATTCAGTACATATTGTTTTAATTAGGATTTTCTGCTATATAGAATTGAAATAAATCATATCGGATAGGTCGCCCGGCATACGCTATGACCGGTCGAGCATGCCTGCGCACGCCACGTGTTGCTACCGGAATATCACCACGGGGGAGAAAGGTCATGTCATTTAGACAGGTGTCCTTGATTGGGATTCTCATTGTCCTGACGCTGTTGACAAGCTGGCCTGCCATCGTCCTGGGCCAGGATCAAAATGAAGCCCTTTATGTCGCCGCAACCCAGGGTGACCTGGAAAAGGTTCGCCAGCTGTTGGACAGCGGTGTATCGGCCGATGCCAAAAACGCCACCGGGTGGACCGTCCTGATGAAAGCCGCCATGGAAGGCCACCAGCCGGTCGTGCAGGAATTGGTCCAAAGAGGGGCTGATGTCAATGCCCATGGGCGGGCGGGATGGACGGCCCTCATGCAGGCGGCCCAGTTCGGCCATATCGGTATCGTTCAGCTATTGGTCGAGCAGGGCGCCACACTCGACGTTCAGAGCGTCAACGGATCAACCGGCCTGATGTTTGCTGCCAGCAACGGTCACCTGGACACGGTCGGCTATCTGCTGGAAAAAGGCGCCGCCCCCAACCTTCAGGATAAATTGGGCCGGACGGCCCTCATCCTGGCGACCGCCGAGAACCATGAAACAATCGTCAGACTTCTGCTGGAAAAGGGCGCCGACAAGAAACTGGCCAACTCTTCCGGCCGCACGGCCAAAGATATCGCCGAATCCGAGGGCTTCACATCCATCGCCACGTTGCTCAAGTGATGTCAGGCGGCCGCTAGCGCCAGCCAGCCGGCCCCGAAGCCAGCAATAGTTACCACCCTGGGCCGCCCGTCCCAGTGACCGGACCACACCGTCCAGCGAAAAAGCAACGGTTCGCGTCAGGCGTGATTTTCCCAACAGCGACAACGATCCAAACGTCCTGCCGCTTTTGCCCTTCGGCAAGCTGACGAACCCCCTGCACCCGGTATTTCCAAAAAGGGCCTTAAGGCTGCCCCTGGTGGTCAAGTTCCTATCGGGAGATGCAACCAATTCCGGCAAGCCAAGGGTCACAACTTGATTATGATGACAGGCGCCTTAGGTTCATCCAGATGCCGATGAAACAGAATACGGAGCATCACGATCGGCCTCACATCACAGGGCGCGATCCCAATCCTTCTCAAACG
>Ga0180435_10007205_pt1 | contig 10603 bp, 6 predicted proteins | sample SS_ome_3_FD_132467 | JGI IMG/M metagenome (GOLD analysis project Ga0180435, IMG submission 132467) | Hypersaline lake sediment archaeal communities from the Salton Sea, California, USA - SS_3_S_1 metaG | ecosystem: Environmental > Aquatic > Non-marine Saline and Alkaline > Hypersaline > Sediment... | reverse complement strand
TGGGTTTCAACTTCTTCAACGGTCCTCTTTCCAGCAGCTACCTCATCAATAGAATGTACAGCTCCTCCATTCTCAACGATCAGGTCATGCAGCTCCTGGTAGGACAATTGCTCGCCTTCGACAGTGATCTTAGCATTTTCAACATGGTGATCAATTTCGTAAATCGTGATGTTTACCCCATCAACACCGCTGAGTGTGGAAATCTTCCGCACCAGGTCAACGATATTGGGTTCCAGGGGTTTCAATACATCCAGTACGATTCGCCTTAAGTTACCCATTTCTTTCTCTATCCTCCACGGTAGTGGTTTATTTCTAATGACTGGAAAAGTTCTAAATTTTACTCTCCGGATTAATAAACCGTACAAATTCTACCATAATCATAGAAATTTATACGTTTTCTAGTATCGAAGAAAAAGAATAAAACCCCCATCCCATTCTCACCAGGATGATTTATGGGTACTAGCCCATGTTCTAACAATCCTGTATAATACCTTGGATGAACAAGATCGTTTACTCGTCGTATTATCAAAACAATTCCGCACAAGCCGCTGCTCTTCAGGCGGCTGCCGTAATCGGCTGCGCAGCCGCCTCAGATACATCTTCAGAGCCGGGCAGCACAATGCTGAATTGATAAGCTTGTGATAAAACGATTCAAGATCTTGCCCGGACAGCTGCATTGTCCGGGTTTTGATTTATAGCTAGTTAATGAAGGGAATAATATGGGAAAAAAACCAATTACAGGAAATGAGATCAGACAGTCATATATTGATTTCTTCAAAGACAAGGAACACAACTTCGTTCGCTCATCTTCGCTTGTTCCTGGTGGAGACGCCACCTTGCTATTCACAAATGCGGGGATGGTTCAGTTCAAAGATGTTTTCCTGGGAACGGATCTGCGCGATTATAAGCGGGCAACCAATTCACAAAAATGCATGCGTGTGGCTGGTAAACATAATGACCTCGAAGATGTCGGACAGGATGACACCCACCATACTTTTTTTGAAATGATGGGCAACTGGTCATTTGGGGATTATTACAAAAAAGAAGCCATTTCCTATGCCTGGGAACTGTTAACTGAAGTGTGGGAACTTCCAAAAGAACGCCTCTATGCAACAGTGTTCCAAGATGAGTTAGGACAGATCCCAACCGATGATGAAGCTGTCAAATACTGGGAAGAACAACCCGGATTTTCCATGGACCGCCTATTTTACCTGGGTAGAAAGGAGAACTTCTGGGAAATGGGTGATACAGGTCCTTGCGGCCCTTGTTCTGAGATACACTACGATCTCCGGCCCGAAGAGGGTCCAGTCACCGATAAAGCCGTTCTGGACACAGACCGATTTACAGAAATTTGGAACCTGGTTTTCATCCAATATAATCGAAAAGGTCCAGATACACTGGATCCACTCCCCAACAAGCACGTAGACACTGGATTGGGACTCGATCGGGCAGTGGCGATCTTACAGAATGTCAACTCCAATTATAGAACCGACCTCTTGCTGCCTCTCATTGAAGCAGTCCAGGAATTGACTGGTGATTCAGATAAGGAGCGGGATCAGAATTTCACTCCTTATAGGGTGATCGCTGACCATGCCCGGGCTGCTGCTTTCCTGATCGCCGATGGTGTTGTCCCTGGAAATATGGGAAGAAACTATATCTGCCGGATGATCATCCGCAGAGGTTACCGCTTTGGCGGTCACCTGGGTTTACACTCCCCTTTCCTGGGCAATATTGCCGAATTAGCTGTTGATCTCTACCAGGATGCTTACCCAGAACTCAAACAGAACCGCAAGATCATCCTCAATACAATCTTGAGAGAAGAAGAACAATTCCAGCAAACTCTCGAAAACGCCACCCTCCACCTGGAAGATCTGATCCGTGACTACAAATCTGGCGATATCCTCTCAGGAAGTGATACTGCCGATTTATACACTACTTTTGGTCTGCCCCTTGAAATCACCAGGGATATTGTCAAAGAACGCGGAATCGGTGTTGATGAAGAAGGCTTCCAAAAAGCTATGGAACAGCATCGGATCAATTCCGGCGCAGGCCATGCCATGGGTGACCTTGGCGGAGAAGAAGTAGAACTCTACCGAGAACTGCTTAGCTCCCTGCAAAAAGAGAAGAAATTGGACTCTGGAGGCGTTGAATACAATCCATATGATGAGCTGACAGTACAGGGTTCGGTCCTGGTTATGATCAAAGATGATAAACAAGTTTCAACAGTCAAGGAAAAGGACCAGATCCAGGTCATCCTTCCAAAGACACCCTTCTATATGGAATCCGGTGGTCAGGTTTCCGATACCGGGACCATCGAAGGCGATGGATGGTCTATAGCAGTAAAGGACATCTATCAACCTGCTGCAGGAATGATCGTCCATAAAGGAGTTGTAGTACAAGGAACCCCCAAAACAGGTGATCAGGCCGAAGCAAAAGTGGACCAGAAACGGCGCAAAGATATTATCCGCAATCATACAGCCACCCACTTGCTGCACGCTGCCCTGGACAAGGTGATTGGTGAGCACGCCCGTCAGGCAGGCTCACTGGTAGCACCCGATCACCTGCGTTTTGATTTCACACATAACCAGGGTTTAACTGATCAACAGATTCTGGCCGTTGAGGAAGAAGTCAACCGCCGGATCATGGAAGACCATCCCCTTGATATCAAGCATAAACCTCTTCAGGATGCCATTGATGAAGGCGCTCGAGCCCTGTTTGGTGAGAAATATGGCGATGTCGTTCGAACGATCAAAATGGGAGATTTTTCTTACGAGCTTTGTGGTGGAACACACTGCAGCCGCAGCAGCGAAGTAGGTCTCTTCCTGATCACCAGCGAAGGAAGCACAGCGGCCGGTATCCGCAGGATTGAAGCCGTAACAGGCTCAGAAGCATATAGGTTGGTGCAAACTCGTTTCCAGGAGATGAAATCAGCCGCCAAATCACTTTCGACCGGACCGGATCAGTTAGCATCCCAGGTAAATTCATTAGTGCAGCTGCAGAAGAAAGCAGAGAAATCCAGAGAAAAATTATTGCGCAAACTGGCAGTGATCGAGTTGGAGAGTGCCCTGGAAAATCTGGAACAGGTTGCTGGAATCAATCTGCTTACCAGAGTGCTGGATGAATCCGACCTGGATACCATGCGCCTGGTAGCAGATCGTTTTCGCCAGGAAGTTCCCAAACAAGGCATCGTTGTTCTGGGCACTGTGATCGATGGATCTCCTAGAATGATCGCTGCTGTGACTGAGGATCTGATCAAAAAAGGAATCAAAGCTGGAGATTTGATCAAATTTGTCGCCCAGCAAGTTGGTGGAGGCGGCGGGGGCCGTCCCAATCTCGCGGAAGCTGGCGGAAAGGATCCGGAGAAGCTGCCCGATGCGCTGAACAGCGTCGCTGGTTGGATCAAGGAACAGAAAAATAACTGATAATAAAAGCATTGAGTCACTTATCCTCCAAGGATACGGTTTACTTTAAGGAAACCGTATCCTTTTTGTGTTTTTGGTACAATAACTTCCGTGAAAACACAAATCATTCAGCTTGAAGCTCATGACGATACGATCTCTGTGAGAGACAAGATGGACTGGTCTCAGACCCCACGAGTCCTCCTGGTCTGGCCTGAGCGTGGGAAAGTCCTCCGTAATAGGCTGGATTTAATCCTCCTGGAACGGTATTGCTCCTCCCATGGAAGTCAGCTGGCTTTATTGACACAGGATTCGCAAGTCATATTTCAAGCTAGTGAAGCTGGGATACCAGTCTTCCAATCACGCAGGACCGCCCAGCTTCAGCCCTGGCGGAAATCATTCCGAGAATTTAAGAGGCGGGAGATAGGGGATAAAGCTGTTGAGGTCCGGGACAGGGACCTGTTCGCAAGAAATAACAAACCTTCCCACAAAGATCTGTCGCCCTGGACCAGGATCTCGATTTTTATCGCCGCCGTCCTGGCTGTCCTGGCCATAGCAGGAATGCTGCTTCCCAGCGCAGTCATTTCAATAGAAAAAGAAATCAATCAAAAAGAACTCATCATACCTATCCGGGCGATCATTGGTGAAAACCAAATCCTGCTTGCAGGTCAGATTCCAGCCCGGGAATTATCAATTGAAGCACAAAACCTGCAATCCATTCCAACCAGCGGAAACACTGCAATCCCCGCAGAGTACGCAAGTGGAGAAGTGCTGATCACAAATCTCGGCGATGAATCGATTACCATACCCCACAATACGATTCTCAGCACTAACTCTGAAAATCCCGTCCAATTTCTCACTTCAGAAGCTGGCAAATTACCTCCCGAGTCAGGCGAATCAATCACGATCAAGATCATTGCTATCGATCCTGGAGATTTGGGAAATATTGCTGCAGATCAGATCACAACCATCAGCACCACCCTTCATGCTGAAGTTTCAGTAACCAACCCCCTGCCAACAAGTGGAGGGACTGATATTTACGTTTCAGCACCCAACAGCTCGGATCGCCGACGGTTGAGTCGAAATTTAGCAATCAGCCTGAAAGATATCGCATCTCAGGAAATGGCCACACTCCTGGATCAGGATGATGTCCTTCTCACACCTGATCTGGAGGATTATGAAATAATAAGTGAAGTATTCGATCCAATCGAAGGTTCTCCTGGTACTGAACTTCATTTGGAGAAGAAAGTCAGTTTTACAATTCTTTACGCATCTGGAGAGGATTTGCTTTCCCTGGCAACAGACCTTGTAAAAGCCCAATACCAGGAAGAAGATTTCGAACCTTTAATTGAAAGCATCTCTCTTACTCATCTCTCTACTCCATACCCGGATTTCTCACAATCCTATAACTGGGAAATGGAAGTAACCTGGAGTGAACAGAAGATCATAGATCATAATCAGATCCTGCAAATTGTTCTAGGTAATAAACCGCTCGATGCAGTGAACCTCCTCCAAGATGACCTCAATCTCGATACTCCGCCCCAGATCGATCTGACACCCAGCTGGTGGTTAAGGATTCCTGCCTTACCATTCCGAATCAATATCAATGAGGGAGATTGATAATCCATGCAAAAAGACCCCGGGAGGATATTAGCGGTAGACCCTGGAGAAAAAAGGCTGGGGATCGCAATCAGTGATCCAACCCAGATCATTGCTACCTCAGTATGCGTTATTGAGCATCAGAGCAGGCCTAAAGATGCCCAATCCATACTCTCGTTGGCCCAGGAGCACGATGCTGTGTTGATCTTGATCGGTCAACCCCTGGATTGGGATGGCTCCATTAATCCTCAATCCAGATTATCCATTCGTTTGGCAGAAGAGATCCAAAATCTGGGAGATCTTCCGGTAAGACTCTGGGATGAATATGGAAGCACGCAGAAAGCCCAGGATTCGAGAAAGCAAATGAACGTATCCCGCAAAAACAGATCAGGTCATCTGGATCAAGTCGCAGCCGCAGTGATCTTGCAAACCTTCCTTGATCACCAGATAGACCAGGAGTCTGAATAATGGCAAAAAATGAATCGCGGGGCAAAGGTTTTTTAATTATTATCATTCTGGTTTTGTTCTTGGTGGCTCTATGTTTATTAGCTGGAATTACAGCCACCATACCAGCCCGGGCAGAACAAGTATACGGCCCGCCATCCCCAAACCTATCAACAATCAAGCTTTATCAACAATCCCTTACTCTGCTTTTATCGCAAAATAAGCTTTTCAAACCCGGGAACCTATCTGGTGAAGAGATCTATTACCCGGTAGAACAAGGAGAATCGTTGGATAATATCCTGGCAGGATTAACCCATCTTGGTCTTGTTCGCCACAGCAATGAATTCAGAGCCTATTTAATCTATTCAGGCATAGATACTCGCATTCAACCGGGTGAATTCCTATTCCCTGCAGGACTTTCAGAGATCGAAGTAGCAGAAATGCTTAGCGGATCGGCTTCCCAGCGAACTACCGTTTCAATCCTGGCCGGATGGCGTGTTGAAGAGATCGCGGAAAATCTTTCCGGACTTGGTTTAAGTTTAGATCCAGCCATATTCCAAGAAATTGTTAGACGGGAGAATAAAGAGGGGTACTTATTCCCAGGGAATTACCAGGTTGACAGAGAGATCAGCGAACAAGATCTTATAGATCAGGTCTATAAGAATTTCATCAGTCATATCTCACAGGATTTTGAATCAAAGGTCAGTAATCTGGGATTAACCACCCACGAAGCTGTTATCCTGGCTTCCATTGTTGAACGCGAGGCAGTTGCAGAAGAAGAAAAACCTATCATCGCCTCTGTCTTCCTGAACCGCTTACAGATGAATATCAATCTTGGGGCAGACCCTACGGTGCAATATGCCCTGGGTTTTAATGAAACTCAATCTACCTGGTGGACCAACCCGCTTTCATTGGATGATCTAAAACTACCATCTTCCTATAACACCTATGTAAACCCTGGCCTACCACCAGGACCCATCTGCAATCCGGGAGTATCTGCACTTCAAGCAGTTGCCAACCCCGCTGAAACTACTTACCTGTATTTCAGGGCAGCCTGTGATGGATCAGGACTTCATATCTTTGCAGAGACATTTGAAGAACATCTGGCAAATGCCTGTAAGTAGTTAGTTTTTTCCCAACCTATCAAACCAGGCAATACGGGCACTGGCAGCCACAAAAATGCTCCCGGTAACAACGATTAACTTTTCGCTTCCCGCCAATTGGATCGCTTTAAACAATGCTTCTCCCACGTTTGGAATAGATTCCCTTGAACAATCAAAATCTGCAGCTCTATCACGAAGGTCTTCTGGATCCATCGCCCGGGGATGATCAGCCTGGCTACAGATCAAGTGAGAAGCCCTGGGAAGGATCGCCTGATACATGCCATCCAGCTGTTTATCTTCTGAGATGCCAAATACAAGGATCAATGGCATTCCTGGAAAGTACTCGTCGAGTGTATCTTTGAGTTTTCCCATCGAAGCTGGATTGTGGGCCGAATCCACGATCAAGGGCGGCTGCCGTCGCAGGACCTCGAATCTTGCTGGCCAGGTCACAGTTCTGAATCCCTCTTCTACCGCAGAACGCTCTATCTTGAATTCTGCGGTTCGCAGCGTGTCAAGCGCCGCATAGGCTGTCACTGCATTCACCACCTGGAAATCACCCAGGAGAGGTATCTGGAGTTCTATTTGCTGATCAGATCTTTCCAATCGGAAAATCTGGCCTTCCAGTGATTTCGACAGGATCTTATAAGGATATTCTAGCTCAACCTGGAGCAGTTCAGCTTCCATCCCGGAGGCGATCTCACTTAACACTGCAAGCGCTGATTCTTCCTGGGGCGCGCAAACCACAGGAACCCCGGGTTTGATGATCCCCCCTTTCTCCGCTGCTATCTGATCAATAGAATCTCCCAGGATCGACACATGGTCCAGATAAAGCGATGTGATAACTGAAACCTCTGGGGTAATGATATTTGTTGCATCCAATCTGCCGCCGAGGCCTACTTCGATCACTGCAAGATCTACTTTCGCCCGGGAAAAGAACAGAAAAGCCAGGCCTGTCATGATCTCAAATGTGGTTAATCCGGGAACAGAATCCACGGCGGGTTTGATTTCCTCTACATATTCAACCAGGACCTCTCTTGAAATAGGGGTTTGATCCACCTGAATTCTCTCTTCGAAATCCTTTAAATGGGGTGAAGTATACAACCCAACCTTGTATTCAGCTCTACCCAAAACAGATGCACAAAGAGCACTGACTGAACCTTTGCCCTTGCTGCCGGCGATATGCAGGGATGGGAAATCGTCCTGGGGTGATCCCAGGATTTCCATAAACCGCTCCATACGGGTTAAATCAAAATTTTCTGGGCTAAGATTTTCCTGATGGGTTCGACTGAAATCCACAAAGCTGTAAATATAATCAAGAGCTTGTTGGTATTTTGAAGGCATATTCATAGGGAGGATTTTATCCTCTCAACATCTCGCGGACAAGGTTCAAAATCTATCATTTGTACCTAGGCTATCCGAAATAACCGGGCCGAATAGAATCGAACATACTTGTTAGATTCAATAAATGTGAGTATGATAAGTAATACTGTTCTTTTAGCTTTGGGAAGAATCAGTCCCAAAACTATTGACCAATAATCGAAGATTATCACCAAGTCCGAATCAATGCAGGCATTACTCTCTTGATATGTTATTTTTCAGCCTAAACCCTAAATTTCAACGCATAAATTTCAAAGGAGGTGATAGGAATCAGTGTTTATTTGAATCCCCGTATCTCCATTTTATCCAATTAACACGTAAGGAGTAGAAGAATGAAAACTAAACGTTTCTTTTGGGCGCTAATTGCCCTCTTGATCGTCAGTTCAATGGTTCTCGGCGCCTGCGGCGGAGCCGATGAACCGGCAGATGTAACTGTCGATGAACCGGCAGACGAACCTGCTGACGAGCCAATGGCTGGCACCTACTACGAACGCGCCATGGCTGGCGAATTCGCTGGTACCGCTGTGACCATGTCCGGTCCCTTCACGGATGAAGATGCTGTCAAGTTTGACAACTCTGTAGCCGCCTTCGAAGAGGCCACAGGCATTGACATTCAGTACGAAGGATCCAAAGAATTCGAGGCCACCATCACCCTGCGCGTTGACGCTGGCGATGCCCCCGATATCGCTGATTTCCCGCAGCCCGGTTTGCTCAGCACCTTCGTCGCCCGCGGCGAGGTAGTTGATGTTTCCACCTTCCTGCCCCAGTCCTCCTTTGATAACTACAATCAGAGCTGGTGGGACATGGCCACTATGGCTGGCCCCGATGGTGATATTATTGCCGGTGTATGGCACCGCTTTAACGCCAAGAGCCAGGTCTGGTACCCCCAGGAAGAGTTCGAAGCTGCTGGTTATGCCATCCCCGAAACCTGGGATGACCTGATCGCACTCTCCGACCAGATCGTCGCTGATGGCGACAAACCCTGGTGTGTCGGCATTGAGTCCGGCGCTGCCACAGGCTGGCCCGCCACCGACTGGCTGGAAGAAGTCATGCTCCGCACCACTTCCCTCGACAACTATGATGCCTGGGTAGCAGGCGACCTGCCTTTCAGCTCCCCCGAAGTCATGCACGCTCTCGAGGTTCTGGCTGACCTCTGGAAGGATGATTATGTTTACGGCGGCTCCGAAGCCATCGTGACCACCTTCTTCGGTGATGCCCCCACCCCCATGTTCGAAGATCCGCCCAAATGCTGGCTCCACAAGCAGGGCAACTTCATCACCAGCTTCTTCCCTGAGGGCGTAGCTGCAGGAACCGATTACGGTTTCTTCTACCTGCCCGGCATTGATGAAGCATATGGTTCCCCCTATCTGGTTGCTGGTGACATCATGGCCATGTTCAATGACCGCGATGAAGTCCGCGCTGTGATGGAATTCTTCACCCATGGTGAAGCCCTTAAAGAATGGTTGGCCGCAGGCGGCGCTCTGTCCATGCACATGGACACAGATCTGGCCTGGTACACCGATGAAATCGAGAAAGGCGTTGCCGCTCTGGTTGCTGACGCCACCTCCGTGCGCTTTGACGGTTCCGACCTGATGCCCGGTGAGGTTGGCGCTGGTTCCTTCTGGACCGGTATGACCGACTACTTCTCCGGCGTAGCTGACGCTGAAACCGTGATGGCAGAAATTGATGCCTCCTGGCCTGCTCCTCCCGCAGTCGCGGCTGGAGAACTTGGCAGTGCTGAAATGCCCATCAAGGTCCTCTTTGTTCCTTCCGTTGACGTTGACTTCATGATCGCTGGCGGCGAACTGATCGAAGGTGCGCTGAAATCAGCCACCGGTTTGGTCTTCGAAGTCAGTGTTCCAACTTCCTACGCAGCCACCATCGAAGAGATGTGCGCCTCCCCCACAGACACCATCGGTTTCATCCCTGCCATGGGATACGCCCTTGCTAACCAGCTCTGTGGTGTACAGCCCGCCCTCGCTTCCGAGCGCTACGGCTGGAACGTCTACTGGGCCCAGTTCATGGTTGCCCGTGACAGTGACTACGAAACCCTTGAGGATCTGGCTGGCGCTACCTGGGCTTACCCGGATGCCACCTCCACCTCTGGTTACCTCTTCCCCGTTGCCCTGTTCGACGAACTCGGCATCGAGGTTGGCGAGACCATCGAAGCTGGCGGACACCCGCAGTCAGTCAAAGCCGTCTACAACGGCGAAGCTGATGTCGGCACCGCTTACTTCAGCCCCCCACTGCTCCCCGAAGGACGCTGGGAACTGGGTATGGATCCGGATATCCCCGACGAGTTCGTTCCTGACTGCGGTTTGAACGATGAAGGCAAACTGTACTGCGGTGACTACCGCGTACTCGATGCCCGCTCTGCTATCGCCGAGGAAGCTCCCGATGTGGTCCAGAAGGTTCGCATTCTGGATATCTCCGCTGAGATCCCCAACGACACCATGTCCTACTCACCGGAATTCCCCGAAGCTCTGAAAGACCTCATCACACCCGCTGTGATCGCTTATGTCGCTTCCGATGCTTGTGCAGACACCCTCTGCAACGAGAAATTCTATGATTGGTCCGCAGCTGGCCCGATCTTCGATGAGAACTTCGACGGCGTTCGTTTGCTGATGGAAGCTCAGGGTATCTCCCTTGAGAACATCGGCGAGTAATCTCTAAAGCCTAAGA
>Ga0180435_10007204_pt1 | contig 10603 bp, 11 predicted proteins | sample SS_ome_3_FD_132467 | JGI IMG/M metagenome (GOLD analysis project Ga0180435, IMG submission 132467) | Hypersaline lake sediment archaeal communities from the Salton Sea, California, USA - SS_3_S_1 metaG | ecosystem: Environmental > Aquatic > Non-marine Saline and Alkaline > Hypersaline >... | reverse complement strand
CGGGCCCTGATCTATAAACGTTTCGATGGCCGCCGGCAGCGGGTCCTTCCGCGGCACATGCCAGTAACCCGTCTGACGGCAGTCGGAAGGCGCTTCGGGCGGCAACGGCGCCAGTTCCTTGTCTGCGGCGACGATCAAATTAGCCGTCAGATGCGGCATCACATGGTCCAATGCCGGCAACCCGAGACCACGGCGGTATCCGTTTAAAATAACCCGGTACCCCAAATCAAGCAGGCCATCGGACAGGCGCCAGAGGACACGATTACATAGCGCCGGAAGGTTTTGCCATGGCACCGTAATGGGCGCGTGGCCGCGGGAAGGCAGCAGCGCCGGAATGCTGAAGGCATAGCGGTACGGCACCCCGCATGCTTCGGCCACCGAGGGCACCGCCAGCGCCAGGCCAGAACCGATGACCATGTCCGCCGATTTTACGACCTCCGGCAACTGCCGAAACTGGATGGCCAGTTCTTGCCGGAGCGTCCGTGTCATCGGCGCCATGGCGGCCAGGGGGCGCCCGACAAAGCGGTCCGCCTTGGCACCCATCAACTGCCGGACGTTCCCACCCAGGGGAGAAAACGAAATCCCGGCGGCCATAAACAAGGGTCGGCTGTCCGGGGGAGCGCAGACCCGGACATGCGCGCCCCGCTCACGCAGCGCCAGCCCAAGCGCCAGAAGCGGGCGAACATCCCCCATGGAACCGTATGAGACCAGCAGGATTTCCATCGGGCCGCCTATAAAAGAAAAGACACCATCACGCCTTGGCCGCGCGGTTGTTGATCAGGGTCAACTGGTCGTTCAAGGTCCAGTAGTCATAAATGATACCGATCAACCCCAGCCCACCGGTAAAAAAATAGAGAATGCCGCTGAGCCATTTTCCCATGTAGAAACGGTGGACCCCCAAGATGCCCAGGAAGGTCAGCAGGGTCCAGGCCACGTTATAATTCAAAGGCCCGGCGGCAAAGCGCATTTCGGCATGGTCATCCATACCGGGAATCAGAAAAAGGTCGACGATCCAGCCGATGAACAACAACCCCAGGGTAAAAAAATAAATCGTGCCGCTGATGGGCTTGCCGTAATAAAACCGGTGGGCCCCCATGAAGCCAAATATCCACAAAATATAACCGATTGTTTTGCTATGCGTATTTTCCCTTGACGTCATATAAACTCCTTTCAGGATGCGGACCTATCAGCGCCTCGGTCAATCGTGTCCAGTTCTTCCCAGCGGCCATAGGCTTGGGCCAATTCAGTTTCCACTTCCGCAAGACGTGATCGGGCCACGGCAATCACATCCCCTTCGGACTGGTAAAAGGCCGGATCGGCCATGGTTTCAAAAAGCGCCGCCTGTTCATGCTCCAAGCATTCGATCGTCCCCGGCAGGTGCTCCAATTCACGGACTTCATGATAAGACAGTTTCCGCGCTCGCGGTTTGACGCGCGGGGACGATTTTCCTGGACGATCGGGCTTCTTCTCCGGTTTTGGAGGTGTGCTGGCCGAGCGCTGGCGCTGCCAGTCTTCGTAACCGCCGACGTATTCGGCGATGCGCCCCTCCCCTTCGAATACCAGTGTGCTGGTGACCACATTGTCGAGAAAGGCCCGATCGTGGCTGACCAACAGGATGGTTCCCTTAAAACCCACCAGCAAATTCTCCAGCAGTTCGAGGGTTTCCAGGTCCAGGTCGTTGGTGGGTTCGTCCAGCACCAGCAAATTGGCCGGCTTGGCAAAAAGCTTGGCCAGCAGGAGGCGATTGCGTTCACCACCGGACAGGACCCGCACCGGAGAGCGCGCCCGATCGGGTTCAAAAAGAAAATCCTTGAGATAGCCGATGATATGACGCGGGCGGCCATCGATGATGACCTTGTCGCTGCCATCGGCGATATTGTCCTGAAGCGATCGATTTTCATCGAGCTGGGTTCGCATCTGGTCGAAATAGGCCGGCGCCAGGCGGGTGCCGTGCCGCACCCGGCCACTCCCCGGAGCCAGCTGCCCCAGAAGCACTTTTAAAAGTGTCGATTTACCGCAGCCGTTGGGGCCGATCACGCCGATTTTATCCCCGCGCGTAATCACGGTCTGGAAATCGGTAAACACCACCTTCTGCGCGTAGGCATAACTCACCCCCTCGGCATCGATCACCAGTTTGCCGCTCCGCTCGGCCTCCTGGGCCAGCAGGCGCACATTGCCGACCTGCTCCAGGCGCGCCCGGCGTTCGGCGCGCAGGGCTTTGAGCGCGCGCACGCGCCCCTCGTTCCGACGCCGGCGGGCTTTGACGCCTTTGCGAATCCAGCTTTCTTCCTCGGCCAGTTTCTTGTCCTGGCGGTGGTTATTAAGGGCTTCGACCTCAAGGGCAGCCTCCTTGCGCTGAAGATAGGTGGTATAGTCACACCGCCAGGATATCAGTCGGCCTCGATCCAGCTCCACGATACGCGTGGCGAGCTGCTGCAGGAAAACACGGTCGTGCGAGACGAAAAGCAAGCTGCCCCGCCAGGTTCGGATCATGGTTTCGAGGTGCTGGATGTTATCCATGTCGAGGTGGTTGGTGGGTTCATCCAGCAGCAGCAGATCCGGTTTGGCCGCAAGCGCCCTGGCCAGCAGCACCCGGCGCTGCAGCCCCACGGAGAGCGCGGTGAAGGCGTCTCCGGCCGGCAGGCCCATCTGCGACACGAGCGTGTTGACCTCCCGCTCCGCATCCCAGCCGTCGGCGGCGTCCAGGGCCTGATGCACGGCATCCAGGCGCTGGGCGACGTCCGGTTCCGGGCGGCGTCCCAGGCGATCGCTCAGGAGGTGGTACTCGGATAGCAGGGCGCCCCGGTCCCCCAGCCCACCGGCCACGACCTCGAAAACACTGCCGTTCAAGCGAGACGGAATCCCTTGCGGGAGCCGGGCCACACGGACACCCGGAGGAGATTCCACCGAACCGCTGTCCGGGACCAGCTCGCCGCTGACGATTTTGAGAAGCGTTGTCTTACCGGCCCCGTTACGTCCCAGGATGCCGATCCGCTCGCCCGCTTCGATCTGCAGGGACAGATCCGACAGCAGTGGTCTTCCGCCGAATCCGTAGTCAATATGGTGAAGTGTTCGTATGGCCACAATACCCCTTTAGCCGTATCTTCGGCAGGCACCTGAACGGCCGTCCGCATGCAATCAAAGCAATGATGGATACCCGGAGGCACCGCGACTGTCAAACGAACAGCATGCGGTCACGACAAGCGCCGTTCGGCCCGGCGGCGCCATAGGAGGAGGCCGTAACCGAACCCGTTCAGCAGCAGGACCCCCACTCCGAGTCCCATCTGAAGTGACCGCGTGAGGCCGGAAGGATAGACCATCGGCAGCAGCAGAGTGCCGATGAAACCGTCGTCATACCCCGCCATTCCAGCCCCGCGGCGCAAATCGTTTTCCAGTTCGGTGAGGGGGCATATGCCGCCCAGGAGTGCGATCAGCGCGGCCCAAACGGCGGCCGGGATGTGGATCCACACCAGACGGGGCCAGCGCAAGGCCAGAAAACTGCCCGCAACAGCAAATAGAATAAACCCTAGATGCAGGACCAGCAGCGCATCGGCCAGGATTCGGTCAACCATCGGACGCCCCCCGCCGGAAGTGTCCCAGGATCTGCAAATCATCCGAAGCCACAACACGCGTTCCCACCGCCGCCTGCCATGCCAGGTGATGCATGGCAGTGGCCACGACGCCGGCCGCTATGGCGCGGTAAGGCTTCAGGGGGCCCTGCATCAGAAAAGCTATTTTCGGCAGAAGCCACATGCCCGCCCCCTCCAGCAACCGTTTGGTTTCGCGCCGGCCGACCAGCAGCGAGGGACGCACCAGCACCAGATGCCGGAAGGCCAGGCGTTCAAGATCGCGTTCCAGCTCCCCCTTGGTCCGCAAGTAAAAATTACGTGAACCAGGGTCAGCCCCCAGGGCCGAAATGGCAACCATTGTTGACGCGCCCTCCGCCCGGGCCGCCCGGGCGGTCATCATGGGGTAGTCGTAATCGACCTGGCAAAACCGCCCCTGGCTGCCGGCCTGCCGGATGGTCGTCCCCAGACAACAGTAGACATCGTCTACCCGGAAAGCCGCGTGCTCAGGCGGCAGATTGTCAAAATCCACCACGTGGGAATGAAGACGATCCTCCCGGACCGGCAGCGGACGGCGGCTCAACACGTGGATGGCGTCGTAGCGTCGATCCGCCAGCAGACGCGGCAGGAGATGACCGCCGGTCAGTCCGGTGGCCCCGATCAGCAACGCACGGCGCTTTGTCGCCATCGTATCGCGGGTTGTCGCCATTGGCATACCGATCCTTGCATGAATAGCCGGGTTGCCGGTGAATCAACCGGTGACGGAGGGGGCGATCAGGCGGTGGCGATAAAGCACCTTCTCAACGACAGGACGAATGGCCTCCGGCGTGACAATCCCCCGAAAATTAATATGATCGAACGCGGGGAAGTCTTCACTATTATAGAGCAGAATCAGGCCATCCGCCAGCGGCGGATCTTCGTGCGGCTGTAAAAAGGTCGCGGCGAGCATGTAAAAAGTGGTCTGGCCGCCGGCCGATCCTTGGAAAAAACCCTGCAGCGCTGCCAGCTGTGGATCGATCATGTTGATGACCGCCAGGCGATAGGCGCGCTGCGCCACCGGGAACCGGTGCACACGAAGGACTTCAAACCGTATCGGCAGCGCTTTGGTGTCGGGACCGCTGCCAAAATACGTTTGACTGAGATGGGAACCCAGCGCGGTCAGCGCTTCGGCCGGTGCCATCTCCGGAGCCAGAGGGAAAGGCTGCGGGGCCGTCAAATAGTCTTGGGGGTCGGACGCATAGACATAAGCCGCCATGGAGCCGATGCGATCAGCCGGGGGCGGCGCCGGAGTATCCGTGGGTCCCGTGCAACCCCACAGGATCAGCGCCGCAACGACCAATCCCCCCAGGGTTTTGACCATTGTGCGCCACGTGTTCCCATCTCCTGATGCGCGGCGTTTTTCAGTTATGGAATTCCAAGAACAATTTCTCATTCTGCCCGTCGATCTCCGGCTCGTTGTTCTTCCAATCATAAATACGGCAAGCGTCGGCCTGATCCGAGGGAATGGAACACCCGATAAAGGGCATCAGGGGGTCACCGGCCGTAGACTTGAGGTTCAGCATGAGGGCCTGATGACGGGGGAAACGGTCGAATTCGAGGAGTTGAATAAAGAAAATGCGGGTTTGTCCCTGGAAAAAGTCACCCTTGTCGCGCAGTTCGCCAATGCGCTGCTTGAATTTCATAAAGGCGTCTTCCCCTTCTTGCGCCTCAACGATCAGGTCGAACTCGCCGTGACGGCGTTCCTGCTCCTCGATTTCCTGCTGGTTGGTCAGGTAGAAAAATTTGCCGATAAAAATCATTACCGATCTCCTTCACAAGATAAGACGTTCATATCACGGCTGGTGCTGCGAACCATGCGAGGTTCTCTTTTACCTCAACTGACACTGAACATCAACTCCCCCCGGCCTCCTTCCAGCGGTGCTTGCAGATCTCTTCCGGATAACGTATGCTGCATTCGCTTTTTTTTGGCGAGCACTCTTTTCCCATGGATAATGATGCGACAATTCTGGTTGATTGCCATAACAGCCGTCCTTCTAACGGCCTGTGCTTCTCTCCCACGCTACACCGCCCCTTTTCCGGAGGTCGATGCCAACGGCGACGGCGTCATCGAATGGCAGGAATTTAAAACCCGCTACCCTGACAGCGATGCCAAAGCCTTTTTAGAGGCCGACCTGAACAAAAATGGCGACATCCCCCCTGATGAATGGCAGTTTTTTATTGAAATGCAGGCCCCCTGAACACCTTTCCACCGTTTTCCCCGAATGAAAGGCCAATGCGTCCTACGGCCCTATTCAGCCAGCGTGGATGCCAATAGACTTCAATCTTGATGGACTCGCAAAAAGTCCGATTTCAGACGGTTTGGTAGGAAGTTCGAGATACGGCTTGCGAATCCCGAGGAAAGAGGCGTACTTATGTACGCCGCAGTGACGAGGGATACGCGTAACGCCGATATCGGACTTCCTACGAAACCGTCAAACTTAAAAACCCTGTAAATGCGGACACAGGCGGCATGCTTCCGGGGGCCGCAAGGGACCGTTAAACAACGCTCTCAGCCTGTCCACCGACCGCTCCAGCTTGACCAGGCCATCCAGATCCGGACGAATGCCCGCCATGTGGGTTTCGTAGGCTTTGACGCGTTGCGCGAATGCGTATCGAAAGGATCGGTAGGCCGGTTGATGCCAGATCTCGTCCAGGGTCTGATCGGAAAGCCGCCCCATGATGACCCGCGGAAATTCCATGACCGCACCCTCCACCAAGCGGGGAACGGTCGAATTCAGGGGGGGATTCAGATAGACACAGGGGGACACCGTACCGTCCGCACCCACAAAGAGATTCTCCAAGGGGTTCTTCGAACAGACCGCGGTCGGCTGGCCCTTCATGGATGGCAGCCCCAAGGCCGTGCGGTGCCAGAGCACCGACAGTCGCAACCAGAACCAGCGCTGCGGTCCGGCCACCGTTTCAGGATAAGCCGGCCAGTCGGCCTGTTCCAGGGCAACTGGGTGGACCAGGTGCCCCACCTGGAGGCGGTTCATGCCCAGTCGCTTTGTCAGACGCAACGCCCGGTGCAGGCTGGATCGATTGGGCCGAAGCAGCAGATAATTCATGAGCACCGGTGGATGCGACACCGTCCGGTGACGGTTGAAGACGGTTGCCGCCGCAACGACCTTTTCAAACGATCCCGTGCCTCTCAGAGAGTCCTGCTCGCGGGATGACGCTCCGGCAAAACTGAAGGCCATGGAATCCAGGCCGGCATCGATAAGTGCACGGGCCAGGGCCGGGGTCATGGTGCTACCGTTGGAGCTGATGCTGACGGCGGGTCCGGCCTGTTTCATCCGGGCGACCAGTTCGGGGCAATCCTCCCGCAGAAACGACTCCCCCCAGCCCTGGAGATGAACCGAACGAGCGCGCGACGCCACCGCCAGAATCCGGTCGAAAACGGCCGGGGCCAAATCCGCAGCGATCCACCGTTCCGGGTAGTGGCCATAGAGACAGGTGCGGCAACGCAAGTTGCAACGGCTGGTAAGTTCCAGCTGGATGTGGTTATAGGAGGGTAAATCCGGCATGGCGGTAGAGGTGTGAGATCGGCGCTTCAGCGTTTCCCGACATGGATGGCATCGGCTTGCCAAGTTTACCGATAGGCTTCGATGATTTCGCCTTTTTCGATGTGAGCTGCGATTTCCTGTTCGGCCTGTTGAAGGCTTCGCAAGGCCTGACGATAGCCGTGGTACACCGGGTCGTCGTCGCCCAGGGCCGCCTCGATCTTCGCCAGGACCGCTTCACCCTGACGTACATGGTTGGTCACCTCGGCCAACACGGCCTTGCGCCGGCGGTGCTTTTTCCGCTCCTCCTCGATCACGGGCGTCAACCGCAGGATGGAATACTCCACCAGGGCATCCCGCGGGGCGTCGAAGGCGTCACAGGCCTCCTGAAGCATTTTCAGGGTGCGTCGGCTGAGGACATAGGTTTTTTGAACCCGCTCCCGGGGTGGAAAGGCATTTTCCTGAACCTGGCGGGCGATATGGGACAACGTCTGGGTATCTTCGATGAGATGTTCGAACAGAGACTTCTGCTTGATCCCGAGATGAACCGCGACAACGCTGATGGCCTCGATGGCACGGGCGGTCAGCCGGAAGGTGGCCCTGACGGATTGTTTACCGCGCAGATCCGATGATGACGGCCGCGGCAGCACTATTTCATCGAAGTCATCCAATGCTTTCTTCTTGGTCATGGGCGTATCCCCCCGCAGAAAATCGACATGAGCGCTTTTTCTTATTACAGATAAATAATTCAGGTTTTAAAGTAATGCAAGAATTGTTTGCGGCAGGTCTTATGGCCGGTAACGGAGGGCGGGAAGACGGCCCGCGCTAGCGGGCGTGCGCCATGCATGCAGGCACGGCTACGATCAGGCGGGGGGATGCTTTCCGGTAGAAAACTTACCCGAGCAGGAAAAATGCAGACCTTCCTGGGGCTGCAAAAAAGGATTATGGCGCCCCGAAACGTTTCAACAGAACCCCGGCTATTTCACGGCAAAGTCTCGCCACGGCACGGCTCTGGGCATCCACAAGGGCATCGTAACTGTCGTCAGCCACGGCTTCCTGGATGATGGTGCGACGCACGAGCAGCGGCGCGTCCCCCTCAGGGCCGATAATCATCCAGGTTACGTTCAGGGAGGCATATTCCCCGAGGCGGCCGTCGAACTGGCGGATATCCAGGGCAAGGCGGACATCCGGCTGAAAATAGCGTTCCCAGGGGCGGGTCATCACCCGATCGGTCTTCACCAGCAGCGCCAGGTTTTCTTCCATCACCCGCGTGAAATTCTTCTCCAGGGAACCGCCCCAACGATGAAATGGATCGACCTCCAATCGATTCCGGCCGCTGCGGGTTACGATGGAGGGGCGATTGAGCTCATCGGGGAACTTGATCGGCCCGATCCCGATGGCGATCTCACCCTCGGCCGCAGGCGGCTGAATCGCTCCCGTATCCCCGATCGGCGTCAGGCTGTAGAAGACCGCCGGCGGGGTCGTTCCAAAACAGCCCGCACAAAATCCCAAGACCATCAAGCCTGCTATCACTGTCCGACAAATGCGTGGGGTCATCATTGGTCTTTACTCCCTTTCCCCTGAATCAAAGCCTCCGGGTGGCGCTCCAACATATCGGCCAGGTCGCTGATCGCCCGACCGGCCGCCGCCAGTTCCTCCAGCGTTTTGCGAAGATCCCCCTGCAGGGGCGCGTCCGCACTGACCCACCCATCCAGGTCTTTGAGAACGGTTGTCATCTCTGCCAGGGCTGCATTGATCCGGGGCACGGTGTCGGCATTCAGTGTTTGCGTCGTCGTTTTCAGTTCATCCAATATATCCCCCAGGGATTGTACCGCATCGCGCAGATCCGGGCCGTTCACCAGTTTATCCATGCCGGCCATCGTGTTTTGCAAATCCTCGCCGATCGCCTCCAGCGGCAGCTGCTCCAGTTTTTTCACAAACCGGGTCACCCCCTGCATGATCTCCTGCGAGGAGGACGGCAAACTGGGAATAACCGGCAGATCTCCATAAAATGAAAGCTTGACCGGCGGGGCATCCTCAAAGATATCGAGTTTAACATACAACTGCCCGGTCAAAAGACTGCCGGTCTCCAATTGAGCCCGAAACCCTTTGTCAAGCAGACGCTGCCAGCGATCGACCGCCTCTTTTTCTGTTTTCGGGCTGATCAGGTGCAGCCGCTCCGGTTCCAATTCGATGCGCACCCAAACGGTAAAATCTAAATTCTCAAAATCCGAATCCAGGTCGATGTCGGTTACCGCGCCGATTTGCAGACCCCGAAACTCCACCGGAGCCCCTACGGACAGCCCCCGCACCGAATCCTTTATCCCGATGACCAAATCACGCTTGATGATGTAGCGGTCGTCTCGGGCGGCCTCGTAAGTATCATATAGTTTAAAGTGGGTGCCCTCCTCCGCTTCCGGCCCCCCGTCTTCATGGGGAAAGGCGGAAAAGGCAAGACCGCCGATGAGCAGTGACACGACAGATTCCGTATCCACCCGCAACCCGTTGGCAGTCAGATCGACATCCAGGCCGCTGGCTACCCAGAAGCGCGTTTTTTGCCGCACGAACTGATAGTAGGGCTCCTGAACAAAGATATCGATCGCCACATTCTCGCCATTCGGCTCCAGTTTGAAGTCCGCCACCTGCCCCACCTGGATCTGCCGAAAATAGATGGGGGAACCGGGCGTCAAAGACCCCAGCCGGTTGGCCGCAAGCCGGTATTGGCGACCCGCAACCTCTCCGGTCACCATGGGCGGCTTTTCAAGACCCTTGAAATGCCGCATCGACTTACCTTCGAGGTCTGGGTCGATTCCGATGAAGGCCCCGGAGAACAGCGTTCCCAGACCAGTGACCTGTCCGGCCGCCACCCGGGCCCGCACCACCCAGAACCGTGTCTTCTCCGTCAGGTAGTGTTTCGACTCCTTGGCCATTTCCGCCGTCACGGTCACATGGGAGAAATCGTCGGCCAGGACAATGGCGGTCACCGTGCCCAGCTCCACATCCTTGTATTTGATCTTGGTCTTGCCGGCTTCCAGGCCCTCGGCCGATTCGAAGGTAATCGTAATCGTGGGGCCTTTCTCGCTGACCGCCTTGTAGACCAGCCAGGCCCCGATCAGCAGGGCCACGATGGGCACGATCCACACGATGGAAAACGACCGGTGTTGCTTGATTTCCGGTGTGGCCGCCTCGGGAATGATCGCGGAACCGTCAGTTTGCTCTGTCATTTGATTTCTCCAAACCATCCCAGATGAGTCGGGGATCAAAACTTTCGGCCGCCAGCATGGTCACGATCACCACGGCGGCAAAGAAAGGGGCTCCCAGACCGGCTTCGATGTTGGCCAGGGCGCCCAGATGCACCAGCGCCACCAGGATCGTGACCACGAAAATATCCAGCATGGACCAGCGCCCGATGGCTTCCGTGAGACGATACAGGCGGGTGCGATCCACCGGCCGCCATTGCCAGTGCCGCTGAACCGATATCAACAGGAAGGACAGGAT
>Ga0180435_10007203_pt1 | contig 10605 bp, 6 predicted proteins | sample SS_ome_3_FD_132467 | JGI IMG/M metagenome (GOLD analysis project Ga0180435, IMG submission 132467) | Hypersaline lake sediment archaeal communities from the Salton Sea, California, USA - SS_3_S_1 metaG | ecosystem: Environmental > Aquatic > Non-marine Saline and Alkaline > Hypersaline > Sediment... | reverse complement strand
GCGGACTTCTTTCTGGTATACTGCCGGACCAATTTTGATGATGATTCCCATAAATATGAGCGTATCAGCGCCTTGCTGATTGAACGCGGTCCCGGTGTAGAGACCGAATATCAGTATGGTCTTATGGGCACACGCGGTGGCGGCACCGGGCGACTCGTGTTTCGAGATGTACGTGTCCCCAAGGAAAATCTGATCAGTGATTTGAATGCTGGTGCCCTTGTTTTTCACCAGATGATGATCCCCGAGAGACTTACATCTGCAGCTGCGAGTTTGGGTGTTCGCGCCGGACTTGATCTGGCCTTGCGCTACAGCGATAAACGCTTTGCTTTTGGCAAGGCCATTCGACAGTATCAAGCCGTCAATTTTATGGTGGCCGACGCCATAACCCAGCTGGATGCCGCCCGCGCACTGGTTTACATGGCGGCCAGGGCCGTGGATACCCAGGCGCCGAATGCCAGACGCTTGGTGAGCGAAGCCAAAAAATTCGCCACTGATGCAGCCTGGGAGGTTGCCAACAAAGCCATGCAAATCATGGGGGGCATTGGATACACCGATGTCTATCCCATTGAAAAAATGGTCCGGGATATCCGTCTTTGCCAGATCTGGACAGGCACCAATGAAATCATGAATCTGTTGATCCAGCACGAGTATTATAAAGAGATTTTAGAAGGGCCGTCCGCCGTGCGGAATGTTGAAAAGGATGCTCGTGAGGCTGATGCTGACCCTGAAAAATGCTATACCGATGATGACATGTGGCGCGTGCACGGGGAGCGAGAGTAGCGAGTTGTGGGTTGCGCGTTAAGCTGTTAGCAGCGTCCAAGCATCCTGGCATCCCAGCTTCCTGGCAATTTTAACCCAACAAACTCAATGAACCCAATAAACCCGATAGACTAAAATGTCAGCCTAAAAATCTCAATACCCAAGAAATTCACTTGGCCCCTTGAACCCTCGGATCCTTGAATCCTTTTGAGTAAGAAACTCTAGAAAATGGCACCTCCAAGAACAATTTAAAGGATTAATTAATGATAAATAGAGTGAAACGCCGAATCATGTGGGGTGACTTGGATGCTGCCGGGATCGTGTTTTATCCGCGTTACGCCGAATGGATCGATGGCTGTGCGCATCAATTCTTTGAAGCCATTGGCATTCCTCATGATCGTTTGTGGAAAAATCATCATATGGTTTTCGGACTCGCGGAAACCCGGTGTCGATTCAAAAATGCCGGTCGTTATCATCAGCATATTTTGATCGAAACGCAATTAGAGGAATTAAATCCAAGAGGTATGACACTGCAACACATCATTACACGTCCAGATGATGGCAAAGATTTAGTCATTGGTATAGAAAAACGGATCTGTATGGACACGAGCGATCCCTTGAATTTGAAGACAGCGATAATTCCGAGGGAAATCTATCAAAAACTCGAAGAGGTTCTACGATCTTAATGGTGCTTTTGTCATCGAACCACATACCGGCACCGATTGCGGCTCGTGTGCCGATGTCAGCCCCGAGGACGCCATCCGGAGTTCGTGCGTATACAAACATTAAAATAAAAAGAGAGACAATGACGGATTCTATATCATCTCCGCAGCCAAACTTTCCAAATCATCCGCCATCATTGGGCACCAAAAAATTATTTTATGGTTGGTGGATTGTCCTTGCAAGCACATTGGTATTGTTTGTCTCTTCCGGTATCGGATTTTACGGTCATGGGGTTATCCTGGATCCTATGCGGACGCTACACGGTTGGTCAAAAGCCACCATTTCATCGGCGGTTACACTTTACTTTTTGACATCCGGCATCACGGGATTGATCATTGGAAGACAAATCGACCGGTATGGTCCGAAGTGGTTTCTAATTATGGGCTCGCTAACGATAGGGATTGGCTTTGTGATATTAAGTCAAATAAACGCCGTCTGGCAGCTTTACACCATATACTTTCTAATGGCACTCGGTTTTAGCTGCACTGCTTTAGTTCCGGCGAACACTTTGATTACGAACTGGTTTATTCGTAAACGCGGTTTTGCAATGAGCCTCGCTAATACCGGCCTGAGTGTCGGTGGAATCGTTTTGGTACCATTTGCGAGTTATATTATCGCACGTTGGGGACTGGAAATCTCATTGCCGGTTCTGGGGATCATCTACGCTGTAACCGTAATTTGTGCCACAGCCTTCATCATACAGCGTCCTTCCGATATCAATCAATTTCCGGATGGAACACCACCCGAAGCGATGTCTGAAGATAGAATTTCATCCGGATTAAACTATGCCACTCAAATGCGGGCGTGGACGCGTCTACAAGCCATTCGCACAGTTGCATTCTGGTCAATCGTGATTTCTTTTTTACTGGCCCTGTCCGGCCAAATCGCATTTCTGATTCACCAGATATCATTTCTCAGCAAATACCTGGGAGCATTCGGTGCAGCCACGGCGGTAAGCATAACCGCTGGAGCCAGTATTATCGGCCGACTATGGCTTGGCACTTTCGTGGACCGCTACGATAAACGTTATGTCGTCATGCTATGCTTTTTGATACAAGGCCTTGCTGTTCTCATGCTTGCCCACTACCAGCATATTGTTATTCTATATCTGGGCACCCTCGCTTTCGGCCTGACAATGGGTAATATTTTAATGATGCAATCGCTGATCACTGGTGAGTGTTTTGGCCTGGTCTCGTTTGCAACGGTATCAGGATTGGCAGGCGTTTTTACCATGTCGGGTGCTGCGTTTGGTCCCAGCCTCGCAGGCTACATCTTCGATGCAACCCAAAGTTACCAGATAGCATTCACCATATTTGCCGCTATGAGCGCAGTTGCCATCATAGTGATTTATTTTGCGAAACCACCGGAGACAAAAATGGATTAGGCCTTAAGGCTGAGGATGGCCACTGACCAATTGACAACCAATTGATAACAGTACAAAATGGTATGTCTTTGAAAGGAGTCGTTATGTCAAAAATGCGTTTGCGAACCAAACTGTGTGACATGCTGGGTGTCGAATATCCAATCCTTAGTGCCGGTATGGGGCCCACCCTGCTGGGAGAAAAAGCCGGGGCCCCGGTGGAACTGGTGGTGGCGGTCTCCGAAGCCGGGGGACTGGGCGTCTTGGGAGGCAGCGGGTTCACCGTGGATGAACTGCGTGAGGCTATCCGGGAGATCAAGGCACTGACCGAAAAACCCTTCGGGGTCGATCTGCTGCTTCCCAAAAATATCGATCTTGGGGGTGCCATGGGGCAGCAGGGACCCGATGAAGTTCCCTTGAGCGAAGTGTTGAAAATAATTCCCGAAGCCCACCGGAAGTGGGTCGAGAAGATAAAAAGGGAAATGGGTCTGCCGGATGTGGAAATCATGATGCGGACCAACACCACCACCATGCGCCCAAAGGAATCGGTTCAGGTTTGCATCGAGGAAAAGGTGCCCCTGTTTTGTGCCGGGCTCGGGAATCCCGGTTTCATGGTGCAGGCGGCACATGCTCAGGGAATGAAGGTGCTGGGCATTACCGGCAATGCTAAAAATGCCAAGCGCATGGCCGACTCGGGCATCGACCTACTTGTGGCCCAGGGACATGAAGGTGGTGGGCACACGGGCAGAATCGGCACCATGGTGCTGCTGCCGGCGGCCATCGATGCGGCCTCACCGGTTCCCGTGATTGCTGCCGGCGGCATCGGCGACGGGCGTGGTCTGGCTGCCGCCCTAACCATGGGGTGCATCGGCGCATGGGTTGGAACCCGGTTTCTGGCGACCGATGAGGGCGGGGCACTCGATATCAACAAAAAGAAGATCCTGCTATCCAGTGATGAAGGCACTAGGGTTAGCACGGCCTACACGGGCAAGACCCTGCGGGCCAGCTACAACAAATACCACGACCTCTGGGCGGGATCGGGGCTGGAACCCCTGCCGTTTCCCACCCAGATCGTCATCTCTTCGACCCTCCTGGCCGCTTTCATCGACAGCGGCAAAGAGGAATTTGTCGGCGGACTGGCCGGCCAGGTGTCCGGCATCATCCACGAAGTCAAACCGGCCGCGCAGGTCTTGGAGGAGATGGTTGCGGAAACCATCGACATCCTGAAAAACAAACTGCCCCAAACGGTCAAAATGTAGTTTGCGACATGGAGCTGTTTCTGGATTGTTTTTGAATTTAATTATGCTCAACCGGCCTCGTACCATATCAGCACCCGTTTTCACCATTACTACCACCGGGTTCGTAGCCACTATTGCTCAAATTGTTATTTTAAGAGAGCTTTTGGTGTTGTTTTACGGCAACGAATTGTCAACCGGACTTATTTTTGCAACCTGGCTCATATGGAGTGGTTTGGGAAGCGGATCAGCTGCAAAATGGACCCAGAGAATTTCGGGCCGTTTTACCTTAATGAGGCTAATGCTGGTTTGTATGGCAGTTGGGTTGCCGCTCAGCATTCTGTTTATCCGCGCCTCCCGAATAATTTGGGCCATACTACCGGGTGAATTGCCATCCATCGGCAAAATGTTGCTGATATCGTTGGTGACAACAAGCTTTTATTGTACTGTATCTGGCGCTCTATTTGCGATCTGCTGGAAACTACATCACAGCACGGCCAGACATCCATCCATGGCCATTTACTTGGGCGAAGCGCTTGGTTCAGCAATCGGTGGTTTGTCATTCTATTTTCTCATCATTACCAATCTTTCCGGATTTGCAGCCATATGGGTCTGTTGCGCATTGCTACTTATCTTGGCCGGGTGGTTGTCTCGGCCCTGGTGGCCACTACCGAATCTGGGTTTGCTACACTTCACCTGGATAATCGTATTGCTTCTTTTCATAGCTGGTACCTTCTTTGGAGGTCATCTTGAGCAAAAGAGCCGTCACTGGCAATGGGGACCGAATCTACTATCCATCCATGATACCGCCTACCAAAATATTGCCACCTTGAAAAAAGATAGCCAGGTCTCCATTTTCACCAATGGCCTTTGGTCCTTTTCCGAGCCAGACCTCCTGAGTGCTGAGCACAGTGTTCATCTGGCCCTTCTGCAGCACCCCAACCCTAAAACAGTCCTAGTTTTAGGTGGTGGCATTGCCGGCATTCTAAATGAGATCTTAAAGCATCCCCGTATCCAATCCGTGATTCATGTGGAGCCGGATTCGGATTTCATTCGTCTGGTTCAACCGCACCTTTCATTAGCAACCATGGCATCACTTCAACATGCGCGCGTACAACTGATAAACCGTGATCCGCGCTCCTTTCTGCAAGCTTCAAATACGAGCTATGATGTAATAATAATGCGAGTGGGTGATCCGATCACGGCTCAAATGAATCGTTTTTATACCCAGGAATTCTTTGCCCACGTAAAAAAACGCCTATCACCCGGAGGGATCTTTTCATTTGCAGTTTCTGGCGGGGAAAGCATGTTGGGGCCAACTCAGGCCCGATATGTGAGTTCTTTAAAGCTGACACTGCTTCAAATCTTTCCACATATTCTGATATACCCCGGGGATCAAATTCGATTTTTCGTCACGGATTCTTCCCGTACACTGGTGTCCAATCCCGCGATCTTGATAGAACGGATTACACAACGAAACCTACAGCTCACTTACATCCGCCAAGACATACTTCAAGATATTTTGAGCCCCATGCGTCTCAGCTATATACAAGCCGTCTTGAAAGAAGCAGTCGGGGCTGCTATTAATAGGGATTTTACCCCCATTTGCTATTTCCACGCGCTAACCATGTGGGCAACACAGTGGCATCCGGTATTGCAAAAAATTTTCTATACCCTTGCCAACCTCGAATCCCGCTGGTTTTGGACTATTTTTGTCACCACCGCGGTGCTCAGCGTTATTTTCTTCTGGACAGGCCGGCCAAAATTTAGGTTGGCGGTGGCCAGTAGCATCTTTTTATCGGGTGCCATCGAAATTATATTTCAAGTCATCCTTTTGTTAAGCTTTCAAATCATCCAAGGTTTCATGTATCGTCAGGTTGCTTTGATCATCGCCTTTTTTATGGCCGGTTTGGCTGTCGGAGCCGGATGGGTTGCCAGGTACAAGCCCGCAAATGCAGCCACTCAGGTTGCCTGGAGACGACTGCTTCAGATCCAAACGTTGATCTGCTTGTTGCCATTTGGGCTCATGTTATTTTTTACCCTGTTTCATACCGACCCTCTGAATCTGCTCTCACCGTTTGTAGTGCTATGGTTTTTCGCAGTTCTCAGTCTGCTAACCGGTATTCTGGGTGGTCTACATTTTGCCCTGGCGGTTAAGGTAATGGCTGGCGCGGGAGTTGTTTTCGAAAAAATCGGTGGCTACTTTTATGCCCTCGATTTGGCTGGGGCCGCTTTGGGAGCCCTCATGGCCGCACTATTTATCCTTCCGATTTATGGCATCATCAATACACTGATAGTATTGAGCCTATTAGCATGTGTCAGTTTGCTGACATTACTCCGTCGTGCGTGACTGGTTTGTCGTTAGCACTTGAGATTCCCAGATGCCGGGTATGTTGCGTCCGCAATACTTGCACCGGCCATCAATCAGTCCCGTTATCTTTACGCGATACCCAACCCGTTGAATGACGACTTGGCCACATTGGGGACAGTATGTATGCCCACCGGGATGCTCCGGCACATTACCGATGTAGACAAAATTTAGTCCGGACTTTATGGCTATTTCCCGGGCCATATCAAGGGTGGCAACAGGTGTGGGTGCAATCCCTTTCAATTTATAACGGGGGTAAAAACGGGAAAAGTGAATGGGCACATCCGGTCCCAGCTCTTTATAGATCCATTGACACATGGCACGAATTTCTTTGGGATCATCATTTTTCCCACTTACAAGTAAAGTGACAATTTCTGTATGGATCTGCTTGGCCGTTAACACCTTTAACGTATTTAATACCGGCGCCAGACCTCCTTCCGTCATGCTGCGATAGTATTCCTCGCTAAATCCCTTCAAGTCAATGCAGGCCGCATCCAGAACCTCACACAGATCGTCCAGTGGTTTCACATTAACAAATCCGTTTGAATGCATAACTTTTAAAAGCGGCTGGGATTTGGCCAGACGACCGATCTCCAGCATGTATTCCATGAAAATGATGGGCTCCACATAGGTTGAAGCGATGGATTGGCTTTTATACTGGATCGCACTGGCAATAACCTGATCCGGTGGCAACCGGTAATTAAAGGTTTCATCTGGCCGCGCTTGTGAAATTTCCCAGTTTTGACAAAATTTGCAATCAAAATTGCAGCCGGCAGTCGCGATTGAAAAGGAGCGGCTTGCTGGCAGTACATGATAAAATGGTTTCTTTTCAATCGGGTCAATATGAACCGCGCAGGGATTGGCATAAACGAGAGAAAAATACCGACCGTCTATGTTCTGGCGCACTTGGCAAAGCCCGCGTTCGCCAGCTTGCACCTCACAAGCATGTGGGCATAGTACACAACGGATTTTGTGATCATCCAAAGGCACATAATAAGGAGAAAGTTTGCGCCCGATATATCCTTTTTCAATAGTGGCGGCTCGGGCCATTGATGGGGATTTGCGCAACGATAAAACCCCGGCACCTGAACAAAGCGCCAAACTACGCCCACACACACCTAAAAACTTTCGACGTGTTAACCCTTCTTGCATTTAACTTTCCTCATGTAAAGAATTCGTCTACCGTGGCAGTGATTCCACCGGCTTTGTCGATTTTCAGCTGGGATTCAAAACGACAAGTCTAATCCAGTTTAACGAATTCTTTACTTGAACAGTGATCGAAATGAATTCATACCGCCGGGTTTGCGATAATGGTTTCGAACTCTCACCGATCTGGGATCCAAACCGGTTAAACCTTGTTCTTCAGCCCAGTCCATGGCCTCTAGAAATTCCATTCGGTTGATACCGCGGGCAATCTGGGGATATTCATAGGCCTTGTAGTCCACATGATACTGGGGCATGATATTGACGTAGGTGTTCGAAGGAAGATTATCGGCCACCCATTTTACAAAACGCTCTGTTCCTGCAACCCGGTTAGGCATTACCAGGTGGCGGATCATGACACCGCTTCGGGCCACGCCGTGTTGATCCACTTGGTGAACGCCTACCTGCCGGTGCATTTCCAAAACCGCGGCGGTGGCCATCTGGGGATAATCTTGGGCATCAGATGAATATCTGGCCGCCATTTCAGCCTGCATGTATTTGACATCCGGCAGATAGATATCCACAATACCATCCAACAATTTTATAATCTCCACCCGCTCATAGCCACTGGTATTATAGACCAAGGGAATTCGTAGGCCTTTTTTCAAAGCAATTCGGGTGGCACTTAGAATATTGGGCATCACATGGGTGGGGGTAACCAGGTTGATATTATGACAACCCATCTGCTGCAGATCCAGCATCATGTGAGCCAATTCCTCATCCGCTAGTACATACCCTTGGCCCCTAATGGCGATGGGCCAGTTTTGACAAAAAACACAGCGTAAATTGCAGTTCGAGAAAAAGATAGTCCCGGATCCATGCTGTCCCACCAGCGATATCTCCTCACCAAAATGGGGTTGGGCCACATATACCATGACATTTTGCGGGGCCTGGCAGAATCCCCTTTCACCATCCAGTCGATTGACGCCACATTCACGTGGACAGAGCCGGCATTCTTCCAAAATCGAATATGCTTTTTCGACCCGCTCCAATAATTTGCCATGGTTCTCCAAGTGTGCATAGGCTGGTGACCACTGTAAATCAGCCAGCATAATCTCACGGCAGACAAATGGGGATAAAAGCAGAGAGCCGCCACCTAATAATATATCTCGGATGAATTTGCGTCGCGAAAAATACATAATAGCAGGTTATTGCCTAAATTGAGACCATTTCAAAGGAAAGCATGCGATGGTATCGACCTAAAAAAGTAAGACCAACCAAATAGAAAGTACACGAAGTCATCAATTTTATCAAGATCTCAAAGAAAGCGATAAAAAATTGTCTTTGATGTTTGACAATCTTAAATTCCTACAAAAATATTAGGTTGAAAAACCCTTAAAATAATTAAAATTAATTCAGAATAGCAAAACATGGTATATACAAAAAATTATTTATCTCGCTTGACATTCGATATCTTAAGCCAAACATTTGTCGTACGCAAATATACAACTTTGTAATCTTTTGACCTCATGTTTAGAATTCAATCCCTTTACACAACAAAAATCTTTTTTTGAAAGGATGGATCATTATGAAAAAGACATTCCTCGCGACGGTGATGAGCGTTTTAGCAAGTGCTCTTGTGATCACTGGTTGTGCCACCATGCCACCATTTTCATCCCAACCGCCCTTTTCCACTGAACCGATTGACATGTCCGCATATCAGGCTAAAGTCGATAATTTTGTCGTGATCCTAGATGCTTCTGCATCCATGCGCAGGCACCATCAGGGGTCGACCCGGTTCAAAGAAGCCAAAGCCATTGTCGACCGGTTGAATGCTTCCCTTCCGGATCTCGATTTAAATGCAGGTTTACGGACATTTGGACACGAGTCATCCTTCTCTACCAAAAACACGCTTGGTTTGTATGGGATTTCCACCTACCAAAAAGCCGATTTACAATCAGCGCTTGGCAAAATTAACAAAGCCGGTGGGAACAGCCCCCTAAGCAGTGCCATCAATGCGGTCACAAAAGACCTACAGACCCAACCCGGAAAATCAGCCGTCATCATTGTGAGCGACGGTGAGGACCTGGGTAGCGCCCCCCTTGCGTCAACCGCACGGCTCAAGAAGGCCTTCGGCGACCGCGTTTGTATCTATACCATTACAGTCGGCAGTGAACCTGGCAAGTCCAATCCTTTGGGCGCCTTAGCCCAGGCCGCTGGTTGTGGATATGCCACCCGGGCCGAAGACATCGCCAGTGGGGCTGGTATGGCCCAATTCGTACGCGACGTGTTTTTAATGGAACAACAGGATAACGATGGTGACGGTGTGCGCAACAACCAAGATCAATGCCCGGGAACACCTCAGGATATACCCGTCAATGCCAACGGCTGTCCTCCCGATGCGGATAATGATGGCGTAGCCGACTATTTGGACAGGTGCCCGGGTACGCCACAGGGTGTCGAAGCGGATGTCGATGGCTGTCCGCCGGACTTGGACAGGGATGGTGTGGCGGACTACCGTGACAACTGCCCGGGAACACCCATATCTGCTTCGGTAGATCAGAACGGTTGTGCGCTCGATTCGGATAAGGATGGTGTCGCTGATTATTTAGATAATTGCCCGGGAACACCCCAAGGTGTGACCGTAGATGAGGGTGGCTGCGTCTTGGATGCGGACAACGATGGAGTACCCGATGTTCGTGATAACTGCCCCAACACATCCCAGGGCGAATCCGTTGATGCAAGCGGTTGCCCGTTACCCAAAGCCACCCAAAGCGCTACGGTGACAGAGAGCGGTACTTGGCTGTATGAAGATATCAAGTTCGACTCTGGTAGTGCTACCATCAAAACGGCCTCTTATCCGGTACTGGCCGAGATTGCGACGGTTTTGAAGCAGAATCCAGATCTCAAAGTGGAAATCCAGGGCCACACCGACAGTGCCGGCAATCTGGCCTATAACAACAGACTCTCCGGCAATCGGGCCCAAGCCGTCCAGCAATATCTGATCAACCAGGGTG
>Ga0180435_10007202_pt1 | contig 10605 bp, 9 predicted proteins | sample SS_ome_3_FD_132467 | JGI IMG/M metagenome (GOLD analysis project Ga0180435, IMG submission 132467) | Hypersaline lake sediment archaeal communities from the Salton Sea, California, USA - SS_3_S_1 metaG | ecosystem: Environmental > Aquatic > Non-marine Saline and Alkaline > Hypersaline > Sediment... | reverse complement strand
GGAAAACGACCCGCTGCGCAAATGGCGCATGTCGGAAATCGACTGGAAACACTATGAAATGTACGACCGCTTCATCGAGGCGGCCGAGCAGATCATCTCGGTGACGAACACCGGCCACGCCCCCTGGGAAATCGTGGAAGGCCAGGATTACTTCTATCGCAGCCTGCGCGTAGGGGAGATCATCCAGGACCGCATGGAGCGTCACCTGGTGAGCGAGGAAATCCGCCAGAAATACCTGGCCGAAATGCGCCAGCGGATGGAGGAGAAAGCCGAGACGCATGAAAACGAGGGCATTAACACCAGCCTGACCATCTTCGACCAGGTCGACCTGAGCAAGGAAATCACCAAGAAGCAATACAAGAAGCAGCTGCCGGTAGCACAGGCACAGCTCGCCAACCTGCATGCGCAGGCCGTGCAGAAAAACATCTCCACCATCCTGGTATTCGAAGGTCCCGACGCAGCCGGCAAAGGGGGCTGCATCCGCCAGATCACCGAGGTTCTGGACGCCCGTTATTTCAAGGTCTACCCCTTTTCCGCGCCAACCGAGATCGAAAGAGCCCACCACTACCTGTGGCGATTCTGGAGCTGTATACCGATGGCCGGGCGCATGACCATCTTCGACCGCAGCTGGTACGGCCGCGTCCTGGTGGAGCGCATCGAGGGTTTTGCCGGCGATGACGAATGGCGCCGGGCCTTCGCCGAAATAAATGATTTCGAGGAGCAGCTCATCGACAGCGGCATCGTTTTGCTGAAGTTCTGGCTGCAGATCAGCAAGGACGAGCAGCTGGCCCGCTTCCAGTCGCGCGAAGAAATCGAGCACAAGCGCTGGAAGCTGCAGGACGAGGACTGGCGGAACCGGGAACGGTGGGACGAATACAACCTGGCCGCGCACGAAATGATCCAGCAAACCTCGGTCAAGGATTCACCCTGGATCCTGGTGGAAAACGAGAACAAGCACTTCGGGCGCATCCAGGTGCTTGATGCGGTCTGTTCTGCGCTGGAGAACGCCCTCGCGGATTGACGGGACGGCTCTCGACGCCGCGGGCCCCGGCTCAGATCACCGCTTTCATCGCCGCGAACTCGAGTTCGTCTGCCGCATCCTCCGAGTGGTCGGCCAGGTCGGCAATCAGGCGCATCAATCGTTCCAGGTGAATTTTTTCATCGAGGCCCAGACTTTCGGATTCAAAAACGCTTAGGGCGAACGCCAGTTCCAGCTTGTCGACCTCGGTTTCGATTTCGCAGACGCGGGCCACGTGATGATGAAGCGCCTCGATCTTTCCTCTCGGTTTGAAAAAATCATGCAGGCCTTTTCGCAGTTCGTAAAAGCAGTCCAGGCTCCTGGCGCATACCTCCAGCATCGCGGCGACCTGCTCCGCGGGAATTCGCGGCCGTTGGGCCAGGATAAAAAACGCGACGTCCTCGGCCTTTCCCGCGATGGCGTCGACCGCTTCGACCAGGCGGTAAACGTCCGAACGCAAATTCGGCAGGAAGGCGCCGCTCAGCAGCGCTTCGCGGATCTTTTTTTCCAGGTGGTCTGCGCGGGACTCGATACGCTTCACCTGCCGCGCCAGCTCATAAGCCGATTCATCGTGTGCCGACGTGTACTCCAGCAGCACCTTCCGCATCGTTTCCAGGCATTCCTGCACGGTGGAAAGATGCTTCAGCACCAGTTTCCTCACCTCGTTTTCTTTCTTGAAGATCAACATGTCTGAATCCTCGTGGTTCAGGCCGCAACGACGACCCGCTTCATTTCACGGCAGCAGGCGGTAAAGGACCGCGGAAAAAACGCCGGCGCACAGCGGCATGGCCATCCATCCAAGGAAAATGCCGTACAGCCTCCTGCGACCGACCGAACTCATACCCTTGCTCAGACCAACCCCGACCACGCCGCCCACGATGGCCTGGGACGTCGACACCGGAAGACCGGCCATGGCAAAAAAATGCACGCCGAGCGCGGCAGCCAGCTGGGCCGAAAGCGCGCCGCCGTAGTCGAGCGGCGTGATGCTCTTTCCCACCGTGGTCGTCACGCGCTGACCGAAGGTCATTGCCCCGATCGCCAGCGAAACGCCGCCAAGCAGCGCCAGCCAGTGTCCTTTGTCGGGAAACCTGGCCAGTAACGGCCCGATCGCGTTGCCGACATCGTTGGCGCCGAGCGAATAGGAAACATAGGCCGCGGTTACGACCGCCGCAATCGATATCGCCCTGGACCGGGTGAGCGTGCTGACCCGCCCCAGGAACAGGCCGAGCATCCGGTAAAACGCGAAAGCGAGCAGCAGGGTCAGGAACGGGCTGACCACCCAGGCGCCGGCTATTTTCAGCAGTACGCCAAGCTTGAAATAAGTGAAATTCAAGCCGACGATACCGACCCCCGCGCCCGCCACCGCGCCGACGATGGCCTGCGATGTCGATACCGGAAGACTGGAAAACGTGGCCAGCGTCACGAACAGGCCCGCGGACAGCAGCGCGACGAGGATCGCCTTGTCCGGCAGGCGGTCGTCCGGGAACCGGGCGCGGAACACCGCGTCGGCTTCTTCGCCGTTGTGTTCCTCCCAGGCCTGCTGCTCCGCAATCACGATGCCATTGCCGATGGTTTCCATCACGTGGTGTCCCTGGATCGTGCCGCCGAGAATCACGAACACGGCCATGATCGCCACGGCCTTGCGGTACGAAATAATCTGCGCCCCCACTGTCGTTCCGATGCAGTTTGCGGCATCGTTCGCACCGATATTCCAGCCCACGTAAAAGCCGGCGAGAACCAGCAGGACAGCGATCACTGTTTCCATGCGTTCCCCGTAAATCAGCCCGAAACACGCTTCGGGCCCGGCGGGCGGACATTCCGCCCACTTCCGTTGCACCTGTTTTCATCGTTCTTTATCTATAGGATACTGCCGCAACGGGTCGATCCGCCAAACCAATCAGACGGAAAACAGCCAGGCATTGAAAGCCCTGCTCATACAATTCGCCAGATCACTGCGCCAGAGCTTCCAGGATTTGCTGCCCATCATCCTGGTCATCGCGTTCTTCCAGTTAGTCGTTCTGCGCCAGCCCGTGCCACAATTCGGCCAGATCCTGGCCGGGGGGCTGATGGTGCTGGTGGGTCTCAGCCTGTTCGTACAGGGTCTGCAGATGGCGCTGTTTCCTCTCGGCGAGGACATGGCCTATGACTTCGTGCGCAAGGGCAACCTGTTCCTGCTGCTGCTGTTCGCCTTTACGCTGGGTTTCGGCACGACGGTGGCCGAGCCCGCGCTGATCGCGATTGCCGAGGAAGCATCGGAAATCGCCGCGACGGGCGGCGTGATCGAGGACGTGCGGGAAGCCCGTGAACGATACGCGACCGGCCTGCGACTGGTCGTGGCCCTGGCCGTCGGCTTCGCGCTGCTGGTCGGCGTGATTCGAATACTCAAGGGCTGGCCGGTGCAGTACCTGATCATCGGTGGCTACATCGGCGTCGTTATCATGACGGCCTTTGCGCCCAAGGAAATCATCGGTATCGCCTACGACTCGGGCGGCGTGACCACGTCCACGGTCACCGTGCCGCTGGTCGCCGCGCTCGGCATCGGCCTGGCCAACACGATCCGCGGCCGCGACCCACTGATCGACGGCTTCGGCCTGATCGCCTTCGCCTCGCTGACGCCGATGATTTTCGTCATGGCTTACGGGATGTTTTTCTGAGGACGCCATGATGGAAGCGCTCATCAGTTTCGGCGGAACCGTGCTCAGCATGCTGAAGGACGTGCTGCCCATCGCCGCCATCCTGATCGGCTTCCAGGTGCTGGTGCTGCGCCGCCCGCTCAGAAACCCGCTGCGTATCGCGGCCGGTCTCGTATTCGTGCTGCTGGGTCTGGCGCTGTTCCTCGAAGGACTGGAACTCGCGCTGTTCCCCCTGGGCCGTTTGATGGCCGAGCAGCTGACCCTGCCCTCTTTCGTGCTCGGTGAAGGCGTCACCGACATAACCGGTTTCCACTGGACCGATTATGTCTGGGTTTATGTTTTCGCCGCGGCGATCGGCTTCGCCACCACGGTCGCGGAGCCGGCCCTGATCGCGGTCTCGATCAAGGCCAACCAGGTGTCCGGCGGCACGATCACGGTCAACGGCCTGCGCTTCGCGGTCGCGGTCGGGGTAGCCGTCGGCGTTGCGCTGGGCACGTTCCGGATCGTGACCGGAACCCCGCTGCACTGGTACATTATCGCCGGTTACGTGATCGTCATCGCACAAACCATGAAAGCGCCGCGCGCCATCATCCCGCTGGCCTACGATTCGGGCGGCGTCACGACCTCGACCGTGACCGTGCCCCTGGTGGCCGCGCTCGGCCTGGGCCTGGCGGAAACCATACCCGGGCGCAGCGCGCTGCTGGACGGTTTCGGCCTGATCGCATTCGCCAGCCTGTTCCCCATGATTTCCGTCATGGCCTACGCTCAGATCAGCGAATGGCGCTCGAAGCGCGCCCGCGAAGCGAATTCGAAAGATTAATCATCAAAGAGGATAATCCATGCACTTCAAACTCATAATCGCCATGGTCGAAGACCATCACACAGAAGAGATCCTCAATGCCGCCCGTGAGGAAGGCGCTACCGGCGCCACGGTATTGAACCAGGCCCGCGGCGAGGGCCTGAGCCCGACCAAGACGTTTCTTGGCCTGAGTATCGGCAACCAGGTCGATGTCATCATGATGCTGGTGGAGGAACACCTCAGCCGTCACATCCTGGAAAAAATCGCCGAGGTCGGTGAATTCGACCAGACGCCTGGAACGGGCATCACATTCCAGATCGACGTGGACGACGCCATCGGCGTCAGGCACCAGATCAGCGCCCTGACCGAAACCGTGGAGGACAGGATATGAAACCCGGCAAACCCATCATTCGCGTGCGCGAAGTCATGAAAAAAGACGTGGACATCGTCGACGGCATGCTGACCGTCGGTGAAGCCATTCGCGGCATGAAATACCCGGAAACCCGCACGATCATCGTCAACAAGCGCTACGACGACGACGAGTACGGCGTGGTCATGTTTCGGGACGTGGCCAAGCGCATACTTGCGCCCGACCGCTCTCCAGAGAGGGTCAACATGTACGAGATCATGTCCAAACCGGTACTCAGCGTCGATCCCGAGATGGATGTCCGGTACTGCACCAAGCTGTTCGACCGCTTCGGCCTCTCGCGTGCGCCCGTTGTCGCCGATGGTAAGATTATCGGCCTCGTCAGCTATACCGACATCGTGCTCAAAAGCGTCATGCTACAGGGTTGAATACATGACCAGTATCCTTGCCAAAGAAGACTTAAAAAGAACCATCCTGAAACGGCTGCTCTACTCGGTCGGCAAGGATCCCGAGTTCGCCGTTCCCAGGGACTGGTTCGTCGCGGTAACGCTCGCCATTCGTCAGCCCGTCCTCGACAAATGGATGGCGACCACCAAGCGCGTTTACGAAGAGGACGTGAAGCGCGTTTATTACCTGTCAATGGAATTCCTGATCGGTCGCCTGCTGCAGGATACGCTGCTCAACACGGGCATGACGGAACTGTGCCGCGAGGCACTGGCCGATCTCGGGGTGGATCTCGACGAGATCCTGAACGTGGAGCCCGACGCCGCGCTCGGCAATGGCGGCCTCGGCCGGCTCGCGGCCTGCTTCATGGACTCGCTCTCGACCCTGGGAATCGCCGCCTACGGTTACGGTATCCGCTACGAGCACGGCCTGTTCCGCCAGCACATCCATGAAGGCTGGCAGATCGAAGAAGCCGAGGAATGGCTGATCCAGGGCGAAAACCCCTGGTCGCTGAGCCGCCAGGAATCACGCTACGGAATTCCCTTTGGCGGAACCGTCAACGGCGATTCACCGGATACGGCAAAATGGCACCCGCAGGAACAGGTGCTGGCGATCGGCAACGACATCGCCGTGCCCGGCTGGAACACGGATCACGTGAACACGCTGCGCCTGTGGTCGGCAAAACCCCAGCAGACCTTCGACCTGTCCCGCTTCAACGAGGGCAACTACATCGAAGCCGCGCAGCACGAGGTGCTCGCGGAAACCCTGTCGCGCGTGCTGTACCCGGACGATTCGACGCCGCAGGGCCGCGAACTGCGCCTGAAGCAGGAATACTTTTTTACCTCGGCCTCGCTGCAGGACCTGGTGCGGCGCTACCTGTCGACCCACGAAGACCTGGGGGCGCTGCCGGAACACGCCGCGATCCAGCTCAACGACACGCATCCCGCGGTTGCTGTTCCGGAGTTGATGCGCCTGCTGATGGACGAACACGGTTACCAGCCAAAAGAAGCCTTTGAAATCACGCGCCGGTGCATTTCCTACACCAACCACACCCTGCTTCCGGAAGCCCTCGAGCGCTGGCCCCTGGACCTGTTCGGCCGCGTCCTGCCGCGCCACTTGCAGATCATCGAACTGATCGATTCGTTTTTTGTCTCCGAGCTGAGCCGGAAGAGCCTGGACATCGCCCCCGAAGCGGTCAAGGCAATCGATCATGAAGATGGCAACGGCGGGTCGGTGCGCATGGGCAACCTGGCCTTCATCGGCGCACACCACGTCAACGGCGTGTCCGAGCTGCATACCGAGCTCATGGCGCAGACGGTATTCCACGACCTGCACCGGGTGTACCCGGACCGCATCGTCAACATGACCAACGGGGTCACGCCGCGGCGCTGGCTGTACAACTGCAACCCGGCGCTCTCGCAGCTGATCAGCGACGAGATCGGCGACCGCTGGGTGAACGACCTGGAACGGCTCGAGAAACTCAGGCCGCTGGCCGACGACGCCGGTTTCCGCCAGCGCTTTGCCGCGGCGAAAAAGCACAACAAGGATGCCCTGGCCGCTTACATCAAAAAAAGCACCGGCATCGTGGTCAGCCCGGATTCACTGTTCGACGTGCAGATCAAGCGCATTCACGAGTACAAGCGCCAGTTGCTGAACGCGCTGCAGATCGTGGCCCGTTACCACGCCATCCGTGACAACCCCGAGGCGGACTGGCTGCCGCTGGTCAAGATCATCAGCGGCAAGGCGGCGCCCAGTTACACCACGGCAAAACTGATCATCAAGCTGATCAACGACATCGCGAAAACGGTGAACAGCGACCCCGTCGTCGGCGATCGCCTGAAGGTCGTTTACATACCCAACTACAACGTCAGCCGCGCCGAGATCATAATCCCGGGAGCCGATCTTTCCGAACAGATTTCCACCGCCGGCATGGAGGCTTCCGGCACCGGCAACATGAAGCTATCCCTGAACGGCGCACTGACCATCGGCACGCTGGACGGCGCCAACGTGGAGATCATGCAGCAGGTCGGCGAGGAGCATATCTTCATCTTCGGGCTGACCGCGGACCAGGTGACGGCGAAACGCGCCGAGGGCTACGACCCCGGCCAGATCATCGAGGACAGCCCGCGCCTGAAAGATGCCATCGAGAGCATCGCGCGGGGTGATTTCTCGGACGGTGATACCGAGCGTTACAAGCCGCTGATCGAGAGCCTCTACAACGGCGACTATTTCATGCTGGCCGCGGACTTCGACGACTACCTCAGGGCCCAGCGCGAAGTCGGCGCGGCATACCGCGACCGGACACGCTGGTTCCGTTCGGCCGTGATCAACACCGCCAGCATGGGTTTCTTCTCCTCCGACCGCACCATCAGGCAGTACGACGAGGTGATCTGGAACGCCGCCCCCTGGCTGCGCGAGGATGACTAGGCCCGCAATTGCCTGGGGTCAGAGTAGCTCAGCTACTCTGACTCCGGTTTTTCCGATTTAAGCATGCGCTACCGCCTCTCCGAGCTGCCGGCACTCGTTCGAACGCCCATCGGCCGAAAGCAGCTTCGGCATGGGATTTTGATCCGTACCACCCCGTTCCACGTCCTCGCCGCACGGCTTTACCGCCGTTTTCGGCTGAAAGACGTGAAAACCGTGGCGGTCGTCGGCTCGTTCGGCAAAACAACGACAACCCGTTGCCTGTTCGCCGTGCTCGGAATGCCCGAGAACCCGAGGCTGCAGGGCAACCGGGGGATTTCACTGGCCCGGAACATCCGCCGCATCAAGCCCGCGGACCGCTTTGCCGTGCTGGAAACCGGGATATCCGGTCCCGGGCAGATGCAGGAGAGCGCCGACATGGCACGCCCGGATATCGTGGTCGTGACCTGCATCGGGAGTGAGCACAACCGGTCCTTCAAAACACTGGAAGCGACCCGGCAGGAAAAATCCGTGATGGTGTCGGCCCTCGACGACCGCACCGGCCTGGCCGTTCTCAACGGCGATGATCCCAATGTGCTGTGGATGGCCAAAAGGACCGGCGCCCGCTGCGTCACCTTCGGCCTGGGCCCGAAAAACGAGGTCCAGGCCGACAACATCCGTCTCGACTGGCCAAAAGGAACCCGTTTCACCCTCAGGATCGGCGATCAGGAGATCGAGGCGTCTTCCCCGTTTTACGGAAAAAAGATGATCTATCCCGTGCTGGCGGCCGCTGCAGTCGCCCGGGAAGCCGGCGAAGACCTGGCATCGGGTATCGCCCGGATCGAAAAGCTTCCCGCGTTCAGAGGCCGTCTGCAGCCGATCACGCTGGATTCCGGTGCCGTCGTGCTCAGAGACGACTACAAATCAGCCGAGGAAACCATCTACGCCGCGCTTGAGCTGCTCGAGGAAATTCCGGCCCGCCGCAAGTTCGTCGTCATGGGAGATGTCAACGAACCCCGGGGCAATCAGCGGGAACTGTACCGAAAAATCGGCCGGCGTATCGGTGAAGTCGCCACGTGTGCGTTTTTCGTGTGCGGCAAGAAGATGTACCGGCATTACGTCCAGGGTACGACCGCTTCCGGAATGGACCAGGAGCGGGCGACGTGGGCCGGCAAACAGGGCCTGGCGCAACTGGCCCGTGAAATCGAGTCGTTCTCCCCCGCCGAAGGTGACGTTATCCTGGTCAAGGGCCGTGACAATCAGCGCCTGGAGCGGCTGACCTTTGCGCTCCAGGGCAGGATTCCGAAATGTGAACTCGAATTTTGCGACGCAAAATCCGTTTACTGCGAGGTCTGCCCCATGCTGGACACCGGGTGGAAGGGACGCAAGGTCGTGTTCTGAGGCGTGAAACAGGCAACCCAATGAAATCCGTCATCCACCACAAGCCAAACCTTGAACACCGCCTGAAAAAGCGGCTCACCCCGCTGCGCAAAGCGATCGTTTACCACGGCACGGAACGCAGAACCCGGCTGAAGCTGCCGCTGCGGACACGGTGGCGCGCCTGGCGACTCGGTTTTACCTCCGGATCGTATGTACTTTACGACCTCGACCACCGGGATCCGTCTGATTACCTGCGCGATTTTTCCGATATCAACTACCTGATGGATAACCCGGGCGCCCATGCCGCGCGGGACAAGTTCCAGTTCGCCCGGAACATGTCGATGCTGGGAATTCCGACACCGGAAGTGCTCGCGCTGGTGCGCAACGACGCGGTGGTCTGGCCCGATGCGTCGAAAGGGATCGCCGGAACCGGTTTGATCGAGGCCTTGAACGGTTTGTTGGAAAACCGCGACAGGCTCGTTTTCCGCCCCACGAGCGGAGGGGCCGGGGACGGTGTGATGATCCTGGAACGCCGGGATGCGGGCATCGTGGTCAACGCCGATCCCTCCACGGTCCAGGCCGTGGCTGAGTATCTTCGCGACAAGGGCAGTTACATCGTGACCCCGTACATCGAGCAGGCCCGCTATGCCGACGCCATCTATCCCGGCGCACTCAATACCGTGCGCATGCTAACCATCTGGGATTCCGCCGGGAACGAGCCCGTGCTGGTCCGCGCCGTGCACCGTTTCGGGTCATCACGTTCCTTTCCGATGGACCATTTCCATGCCGGATTCGGGGGCGTCTGCGCGCCGGTCGACCTGGAATCAGGCCAACTGGGAACGGCCCTGTCGCTGGAGCGGGATGGCCGCCTCAAACCCTTCGAGCGGCACCCGGAAACCGGGGGGCAGATTTCCGGCGTGACGATTCCATTCTGGAACGAAACCGCTGGCCTGGTTTTGAAAGCCGCACGGCACTATGCAACAGCGCCCTATATCGGATGGGACGTGGCCATGACCGAAGCGGGTCCTTCGTTTATCGAGGCCAACAGCCCGCCCGGCCCGGCGATCATGCAGGTCCACGCGCCGCTGCTCAAAGACGAGAGAGTCCGGCGTTTTTACCGGGAACAGGGAATGATCTGATTGGCTTGTTTGGGGTCAGCGCAGCTGAGCTGCTCTGACCCCGGTTTTTTACTCTGACCCCGGTTTTCAAAAAAAAATGCTGCAGTCATCCAGACTGTGGCAAGATACGCCAAAATTCGCGCCTGAAAGGGGACGTTCGGTATCGAACACGATGACATAAAACACGCCGGCCAGGCGGTTTCCAGGGCAAAAAAGCGCAAGAACATGCTGGCACGGCGAGACGGTCGTTTCCTCGCTTTTTCCATCCTCTACATCTCCGAGGGCATTCCCTACGGCTTCACGTCGGTCGCCATGGTGGCGTTCATGCGCCAGCAGGGCGTGTCGCTGGACCTGATCGGCGCTTTCGTCGCGGCGCTTTTTCTGCCGTGGTCCTTCAAGTGGGCCTGGGCGCCCCTGATCGACCTGATCAAGCTGCACCGGCT
>Ga0180435_10007200_pt1 | contig 10606 bp, 10 predicted proteins | sample SS_ome_3_FD_132467 | JGI IMG/M metagenome (GOLD analysis project Ga0180435, IMG submission 132467) | Hypersaline lake sediment archaeal communities from the Salton Sea, California, USA - SS_3_S_1 metaG | ecosystem: Environmental > Aquatic > Non-marine Saline and Alkaline > Hypersaline >... | reverse complement strand
GGCGAGTCTTTTGGTATTTCTCGCCGATATTTCCGAGACCCAGGATCAAGGCAATCATATCAAAGCTACCTTTCGGCAGCCCGCTAGTATAGTCCTAAGCTGTTGATTTGTCAAGAGGTGGGGAGAATTAGTTGGCCCGTTTAAACCGGTAGCCGACGCCGCGAATTGTCTCGAAATAGACCGGGGTTGAAGGATCCTCTTCGAAGATCTTGCGCAGCTTCACAATGAAATTGTCAATCGTCCGGTTGGTCGGATAGACATGGTACCCCCAAACAGCATCGAGAAGCTGATCGCGGCTGACAACCTCCCCTTCCCGTTCTGCTAAGTACTTCATTACCATGCACTCCCGGCGACTCAGCTCGAACTTGCCGCCCGGGCCCTCAGCCTCGAAAGTCTTGAAATCAATCCTCCGGCCATCGAATTCATAAGACGAGGCAAACTCCTTGTCGGTAGCCAACCAGGCCTGACGCCGGAATATTCCCTGAATTCGAGCCACCAACTCGGCCGTAGCGAAAGGTTTGGTGATGTAGTCATCTCCCCCGGCGACCAATCCCTCAACCCGTTGGTCTACTTGATCCCGGGCGGTTATGAAGAGGATCGGAATGGTCGAGCCGGCCTGGCGGATCTGCTTGCAAAGGGTAAGGCCGTCGATGCCGGGCAGCATGATGTCCATAAGGACCAGATCGAAACTGCCCCTGTCGAACTCCTCCATTACCCGGCCACCGTGGTCGACATGCAGGACTTCGAAACCTTCGGCCTCGAGATTGATCACCAGCCCGTCCGCCAGGTTGGGGTCGTCTTCTACCAGTAGGATCGTCTTCATTACTTCTCATCCGTCTTCAGTGAAATCTTAATAGTCGTACCCTGACCGAGTCCTTCCGATTCGGCCCAGATTCTCCCCCCGTGCGCCAGGACCAGCTCCCGGGCCAGGTAGAGCCCCAGTCCGCTGCCGGCGATCCCGGCGGTTGCTTCGCTTTCGATCCTGAAGAAACGCTCGAACACGCGGTCCTGATGATGATACTCCAGGCCCACGCCGTGGTCAACCACCGTCCACAGGCAGCCTTTTGATTCTCTTTCGAGACTTACGTCGATCTGGGCAGGGTCGTCGGTCGAGTATTTGATGGCATTGGTCAGGACGGCATCGATCACGCGCATGAGACCAACCTCGTCACCATAGACAAAGATCTCATTCGCAAGGGAGCCGTTGATCTTGACCTGCCGGCTCCAGGCCGACTGCTCAACCCGCTCCAGCTCTCGTCCCACCAGAGCCGAGAAATCGAATCGAGCCATTTGGGGCTCGTATCCGGAGCGCTCGAACCGGCCGGCATCGAGCACGTTTTGAACCATTTGTTCCAAACGGTGGACATCCTGTTTCATTCGCGGGACAATGGCCGCCTTCTTTTCGGGGGGCACTTTGTCGCTGCCCAGTGAATCGAGATATAGTTGCAGCGAAGCTAGTGGCGTTTTCAGCTCGTGCGTAACCGACATGAGGAAGTTCTCCTGCTGGAACTTGACATCCTCGGCTCGCACCAGTGAGCGATAGATCAGCCAGGCTCCCACGAGAATCGCCACAAGAAAGAAGACACCTTCCAGACCGACCATGATCTGGCGACGATACTCCTGTTTCTGAACATCCTCGATGTACTCTGCGCCGGCGTCGAGTTCCTCGGCTATTTCGACCTTCTCGTCGACCAGTTGTGCCATGAACACGGTCCACCACACCGCCTGCGCCAGGACCAGCGCTGTCAGGACGATGAACAGGATTAGAGCTCTCTTGGATCGTTTGGCTTGCCGTTTCACAGTCTTCTCCGTGTGGACTAAACGAAACTAACCAATTGGAGGTTGGGACGCAAACAGAAGCTGCCCGCCGTCATGCGACAGCGGGCAGTAAGATTGACTCGTTATATCTGTGCTCAGACATCGAGCGGAACGGTTTCGACAGCTTCCGCGAGTTCGGGCAGTTCTTCCTCTTCCTCGAAGGCGGCTTCGATCTTCTCGCCCCGCATCAGCTTGTCTGCTGTGATAAGCAGTTTCTCCAAGTTCAGCTTGGTGATGTGGGCGTCCGCTTTCAGGAACTTGGCACGGGCCTTCATGCCGATATCGCCAATGGATGAATAGACAATAACCGGCGTATCCGGACGCTCCGACTGCCGAATTCTCAATGTCACGGCCAGACCGTCCATCTGCGGCATTTCGACGTCGCAAATCACCAGGTCAAACTCCTGCTGCTGGAATGCTTCCCAGGCCTGGGCGCCATCGGAGGCTTCGACCACCTCGCCGCCCATCTCGATAAGTTCGTTGACCAGCATGGAGCGAACCGCCGGCGAATCCTCAGCCACCAACACTTTGCGAGCCCGGAATGAGGCGTCAATCTCGCCTCGGTCGGTCGCGGTCTGCAGGTGCGGGCACAAATCGAGCAGGATCGTCTCGTAATCGAGCAACTGAACCATGCGATCCTCGGAAGGCTTGACAAGACCGATTACGTACTTTTGCTCGATACCCGAGAACACACCGTTGGCATCGATGACATCTTCCCATTTGAAATGGTGAATCCAGTCGATCGTGTCTACCCAGAACCCGGTTTGGATACCGAAGAACTCGGTGACTATGACTTTGCGAAGCTGAGTGTTCTCGTCGGCGATACCCAGGAAACCGGCCAAGTCGACGACCGGTACCAGTCTGTCCATGTCGCGAAAGACGCCCTTGATCGAGTGATGCGTCTCCGGTACGGAGGTGAAGTCCGCCAGATGAGCCACGATCTTGTTGACCTTTAGAATATTGATTCCAAACGCCATATCGGCTACGCGATACTCCAATACCCGGACTTCGTTGGATCCCGATCGAAGATATGATTCGGCATCAAGTTTATTGCTCATCGATTGTCCCCAGCTTTTTTCAGCTTAATGGAAAAGACCGCGCCTCCTTCTGGATGGTCGGCAGCGATCACGGTTCCACCCATCCCCAGTGCGGCTAGTTTACAGAAGTATAGTCCCAAACCGACGCCCCGGTGTTCACCCGAGCTTCTGGCCGATACCTGTCCGAACTTTTCGAACAACGATTCCGGATCGATCTCACCCAGTCCCGGACCGGAGTCTTTGACATGAATGAACACGCTTTTCGCCCCCGGTTCGACGCTGACGGTCACCTTCTCGCCGGCGGGTGTGTGCCGCAGGGCGTTGTATATCAGATTGTCGAGCGCCCGACGAAGCAGGGCGGGATCGGCCTGCACCAGGTTCTCTGGCGCATCGGTCTCGAACTCGACCTCAATATCACGCTGTAGCGCCGAACCCCGTGAGAGTTCAATTGCCTCCTCGATCACCGCCGACGCATCCAGTTCCTGATTATTAACCGGAAGTCCCAGCTTGCCCGCTCTGGCCACGGCCATGATGTCGTAAATGATCGACTCGGCCCGTGTGATTGCGACTCGCGAAGACGAGACCAACTGACGATGGCGTTCCAACTCCAGGTCCAACTTGCCCTCGTCCATCAGTTTTAGAAGGTACTTCATCGACGCCAGTGGAGACTCTATATCGTGGATGAAGAGCGAGAACGCTTCCAGCCATACATCTTGTTTAGGTTGCTTAGCGGTCGTTGTAGTCATTGCTCCCTTTTCGAATTGCATGTTCACAGGTCTGCGGAGCAGGCCCCCGGTTCAGACATGATCTGCGCTTTCGATATCAGATGTATCGGTAAAGTTGGCGGAAATGCTTAACCAAAGAGCAGCGTTGCGGGAAAAAAAGACCGGGTAACTAGAGCTCTACCCGGTTGAGGCGGAGCGAGTTGGTAACCACGAACAAGGAAGAAACGGCCATGGCACCGGCGGCAACCATCGGCGAGAGGCTGATCCCGAACCAGGGGTAAAGCAGTCCCGATGCCAGCGGAATTGCAATCAGATTGTAGAAGAATGCCCAGAACAAGTTCTGTCGGATGACGCGCATTGTAGAGCGTGAGACCTTGACCAGTTTGGGCAGGGTGGTAAGGCTCGGAGCAACCAGGACAACATCGGCTGTCTCGATGGCGATATCGGTGCCGGTTCCGACAGCGATGCCGACATCGGCGGCGGCCAGCGCGGGGGCGTCGTTGATCCCGTCTCCAACCATCGCGACCCGGTATCCAACCTTACGGTAAGAATCAACAACCAGCTTCTTGTGATCCGGCTTGATTTCCGATTCGAACTGCTCCAGCCCCAGGGTCTCGGCAACTCCGGCAGCGGTACGGTAGGTATCGCCGGAGACCATGATCACGCGATCCAACTGCTCCTTTATCCAGGAGATGACCTCGCGAGCTTCGCTGCGTATGCGATCGGCGAGAGCGAACAATCCCACTACCTGCCTGTCGATGGCCACGAATACAATGGTTCGTCCTTCGGCCATTTGGCGCTCAGCCTCTTCCATTACGGGATCGACCTCGACCTTGAATTCGGTCATCAAGGAAATATTGCCGATCAGGAGTCGGCGTCCTCCCCAAAAGCCGGTGAGACCAAATCCGGGCATCGTTTCGGGGTCATTGATCGTTACCGCTTTGACCTGACTTCGCTGCATATGGCCAACCAGAGCCCGAGCAACCGGATGCTCCGAACTGAGCTCGGCTGAGCCGGCCAATTGGATCACCTGGGCCAGCGGTATGTCGGCGACTGCTTTCTCGAAGACAATCTCCAGGCGGCCATGGGTTAAGGTGCCGGTCTTGTCGAACAGCATGGTGTCGACATCAGTCAGGCGTTCAAGGACATTTCCCCCGCGAATGATGATACCTTCCCGAGCGGCTCTTCCGGTACCGGCCAGAATCGCCGTCGGCGTCGCCAGACCCAGCGCGCAGGGGCAGGCGATGATCAGGACCGAGACAACACTCTTGATAAGAATTGGCGAAAACGGATCATACAAGTACCAGATCACTCCTGTCAGCGCCGCAATCAAGATTATGACGGGGACGAAAAAACCGGAGACACGATCGGCCAGGCGTTGCACCGGCGCTTTTCGCGCCTGAGCCTCCGAGACGAGGCGTACGATTCCCGCCAGAACCGACTGCTCAGGTGCGGCTTCAACCTGAAAGCGAAAGGCGACATTGCCGTTGAGGGTGCCGCCGAAAACTTCGGAGCCAAGCGTTTTCTCGACCGGCAAAGATTCGCCGGTTAACATCGATTCCTCAACTATCGGTCTTCCTTCGATAACTATGCCATCGGCGGGTATCCTCTCCCCCGGACGTACCAGGACGATCGTCCCGGGAGCCAGAGAATCGGCCTCGACTACGACTTCTATCCCGTCGACAATAGCCGTTGCCTTAGCCGGTTGAAGATCCAAAAGCGATTTGATCGCCTCGCCGGCACGACCCCGGGCTCTCGCTTCGAGAAACCGCCCGAGCAAAATCAGCGCGATGATCATTCCTGCTGACTCGAAATAGAGCGATCCGTCGGGAGGCGATAACTCATGTTCATACAGCAGCCAGACCGACCAGCCGAATGCGGCCAACGTGCCGACCCCGATGAGACTGTTCATGTTGGCTCTTAAACGAATCGTCTGGCGGAAGGCATCGAGGAGAATTGACTTTCCTCCCCAGAACAGCACCAGGGCCGCCAGAAGAGCTTGAAGAACCGCATCGAAGCGGGAAGTGATGAGAGGTATCCCGGCAAACATCGACCACATGGCAATCAGCATCAGGGGTGCTGTCAGAAGAAGGGCCATCCGAAGATTTCGCGCCGCCGCACGCACTTCCCTGTTGCTCGCTTCGACTACATCAACTGCCCCCGGTCGAGCTTTGAAGCCGATCTCGTGGATCTCCTTGATTATCTTCTGATCAGAGACGTGTCCCGGTTGAAAGTCGACCACCGCCGAGCGCGTAGCCAGATTGACACGACACGCCGCCACTCCGTCAAGCGATGCTACGGCGTTTTCGATTGAGCGGACACAGGCCGCGCAATGCATTCCTTCGATATTGAGCCGAAGTTCCTCAGTCTTAGCCATGGGACGACAATATACGTCGGAAGATATCTGAAAAGAAGTGCGGAAGGGCTATTTGATACCAAGCGCGATAAGTAACTGCGGACACTTGCGCATCAACTCCTTGCGGATCTTGCACCGGGCGCGATGCAGGTACCATCGCACGGTAGCCTCGGGAATCTGCATGATATCGGCCACATGGCCAAGTTTGCAGCCCTCGATATCTCGAAGCATGAAGGCCGAACGTTGCTTTTCGTTGAGATGGCTCGCGGCGGCTTCGATCTGCCTGGTTATCTGGCCACGATTGTAGGACTCCTCCGGAGTCGAGTCCTGACTTTCCAGGACCTCGTGGAAATTCTCCAGCGGCTCGTGCTGATGCCGGCGATGTTTGCGGATATAATCGATACAGGCGTTGACTGTGATTCGATACAGCCAGGTGTAGAATTTCTTCTTCTCGTCGTAACGCCAGATATTCTTTGATACCTTAACGAAGACGATCTGAGTGACATCGGCCGCTTCATCGTAGTCACCCACCATGCGGTAGGCCAGCGATGCGACCTGGCTGCGATAGCGCTTCATCAATTCTGAGAAGGCCAATTGGTTGCCGGCTTTAATTTCTGCCACCAGACGCTTTGTTTGCTGTTCGTCTTGAACATCGCGCGCCTTGGGAGGGGCTTTTACCTTAAGCTTCTTGCTCATAGCGGCAATCCTAACCAAATGGGTCTTATATTACAACTATAACTTCTTAACCCCCGCAGTTATTCAAAGTTCCTGGCAGTAATTCTTGAAACTGCAATGCTCGATTGATTCCGAACCTAGCCCTTGGTGGCCGGTAGAACAGGATTCAGAAGGCAGCTTTCCGAATCCGGCGGTCATCCCGTCGTGCAGTTGAACAACAATCAGGAGCGTGGCTTGTTCCCGGGAGTATCCGGTTGTAATGGCGGAAGGATATACTTGCTTAGGACGGTAGAATGCGCTTGTTTGTTCGATCATTAACGTACAATCAGACCTAGTGGGGTCGATTTCTATGCGAAATATAGCCGTTCTTCTCATTCTTCTGGCGCTTCTGTCCGCATCCGAACAACCTCGGGCGGAGACGGCTCCGGAGTGGACGATTAAGATTGCCGCTGTTGGCGATATCATGATGGGCACCACTTACCCCGAGGACTCCAACTATCTGCCACCCTACGACGGCACCACGATACTGGCCGGTGTTAAGGACCCGCTCGCAGCTGCGGACATAACCATCGGTAACCTCGAAGGATGCCTGCTGAACGGCGGCACTCCTGCGAAGGACTGTGAGGACCCAGCGAGTTGCTACGTCTTTAGGTCTCCGGAACACTACGTAGGCTACCTCGCGGAGGCGGGATTCGATGTCATGAGTCTGGCCAACAACCATGCCCGCGACTTTGGCGAGGAGGGTATGAATCGTACCCGTGAACTGCTGGACAGCGTCGGCATCAAGTATTCAGGATTGATCGGCGATGTCGCGAAACTTGAACACGACGGAAAGACCATCGCGGTGATCGCTTTTGCCACCTACGACGGCCTCTACAACCTGCTCGATATCCCGTTGGCGGAATCGATCGTGGCCGGCTGGTCAGCCATGGCCGATATCGTGGTGGTTTCGTTTCACGGAGGTATCGAGGGAATCGCCGCCTTGCACGTGCCCGATAGTATGGAGGTCGCTTACGGAGAAGATCGAGGTGAACTTCGCAAGTTCGCACGGGCGGTGATCGATGCCGGTGCCGACCTGGTGGTGGGACACGGACCACACGTTCCCCGCGGTATGGAGATATACAAGAACCGATTGATCGCTTACAGCCTCGGCAACTTCTGTACCTACGCATTCTTCAACCTGAAGGCCGAGCGCTCCCTCACTTGCATCCTTACCGTTGAACTGACAGCCGAAGGGGAGCTGTATCGGGGACGAGCCGTCCCCGTCGTTCAGGAGCTACGCGGTATTCCTCGATTGGACGAACAAAACCGCGTGATTCCCGTCCTGCAGAGACTCTCTCAAAGCGATTTTGGTGATAGCGCTCCGTTCATCGGCGACGACGGCTTGATCCTACACAAACTCTACGAGCGCTAGAGCATTGCACAAAAAAAAGCCGCGATCGATCGACCGCGGCCTTGAATCTTCTGTTAGTTCCGACTACTTCTTCTCGTACATGTCGTTGAGAATGTATTTGCGAGGATTAAGCTTCTTTCCGTTGCGAAGGACCTCGTAATGAAGGTGCGAGCCGGTGGAGTGGCCGGTATTTCCTACGAGGGCAATTAGATCGCCGCGCTTCACCTTCTGGCCGCGCTTGACTTTGGCCTCTTTGAGGTGGGCGTAGCGAGTTTCGAAGCCATATCCATGGTCAATGACAAGAAGGTTGCCCCAACCGCCCTTACGTTTGTAGCTCTTGACACGACCATCAGCGGGGGCGATCACGTGGGTGCCTTGACGGTTGGCGATATCCAGCCCAGCGTGCATCCGCCGATATCCGGTGAAGGGATCATCACGCATATGGAAACCGGCGGTGACCCATCCCTTGGCAGGCCAGATAGAAGGCGTGTGCCGTAGGCGTTCTTTCAGGTCAACCAGTTCGGTTTCGACTTCGGTAAAATTCTGGAGTTCATATTCCGAGAGTCGGAGCAATCGATCCAGGGCGCCTTCCGTAGAGCGAGCTTCCAACTGAGCCGGGGTCATCTCGAGTACAGCCGCGGGTACCGGACCACCGACACCTAGTTGGCGCTCTTCGGGGTTGATCTCTTCCATATCGAAGATCGACCGGATCATGATCTCTTTGTCGACCAGCTCGTCGTAGCGATCTTCAACTTCGGCAAGAGTCCAGCGGAAGTCTTCGAACTTCTGTCTCAACTCGTTGTTCTCGGCCTTGAGCCGTTCCAGCTCAGCCTCGGCCACCTCATTGTTGACCCAGTGGGTCGACAGGAAAATGGTCGCCACCAGCAAGACCAAGACGGCGGAAACGACACCATAGACTAACGGTGCCGGAAGACTCATTTGCTTCAGAATTCCCCGTGCTTCGGGGATAAACATTAGTGTGAACTTCTTATTCCACATAAGCCCTTTTAGACGCCTAAATCTCTCCTACTCTATCGGTAAAAAGCTGGTATTCACCAGCTTTCTTAGATCAATTTCGCGTCGAATTTACGCCCCCTGCAAAGCCAAGTCAAGATTTATGTGCGGAATACTACTTTATAAGAACGTATTCTCGGTTAAGAACCTTGTTGACGATATTGACCAGTTTCTTCGATTCAAGTGTCTGCAGGCTATAAAGATGCCAGTAGGTCTTCTTCGGCAGAGAAATAATCGCATCCTTCTTTGACGAATTGGCCATTTTCGTGGTCCTCCGTGGGCTTGTCGGCGGCTGTCGACTCCGCAGAGAAATCGACATCCGACGCGTGGCTTTGGGCTATGTTGTGCTTTCTAACTTTGCATAATCCATGCCGAACCTTCTCGCGCTCAGGGAGGTGAGCTGCAAGACACTTACAGCCTTGCTAAACAACAAGATAACATCTAGCGGCGATTAGCAGACCAAGCCCAATAAAGGCCTGGATGTGAGGTCCCTGTCCTATTTCTGACCGGCCGAGACCTACTTTCACACACCTTTGCCTGATTTCGCAACTCCTTATTCATTCCAGGAATGACCGGACGGAAACAGACTTTATGGTAGTTTGACGTACTCTCGTGGCTCATATCTACATTCGAACGAGCAGTCGTTGACTGAAACATCTGTCGGTGTTAAGTTTGGGCCGATCAATCGTAACCGGACCTGGAAGGAGAGTTGATGACGGATTTATCCCAAAACGTAATCTTTATCACCGGAGCCACCGCAGGAATAGGTCGAGCCTGTGCCGAGCAGTTCGATCGCGCCGGGGCCAAACTTGTGTTGGCTGCGCGGCGTTTGGAGCTTCTGCAGGAGCTGGCCGAATCTTTGGCCGGCGAGCCCCACTTGGTGCAGTTGGATGTGAGAGACCGCAACCAGGTTGAACAGGCTGTCACGGCACTACCGGAGGAGTTCGCGGCCATCGATGTCCTCGTCAACAACGCCGGTCTGGGACGCGGCCTGGACAAGCTTCATGAGGGTAATGTCGATGGCTGGGAGGAGATGATCGACACAAACATCAAGGGCCTCCTTTTCGTGTCTCGGGCGATCCTGCCCGGGATGGTCGATCGGGGACGCGGCCAGGTAATCAATATAGGCTCGATTGCGGGTCATGAGGTCTACCCCGGCGGCAATGTCTATTGTGCCACGAAGCATGCCGTGGACGCTCTCACCAAGGGTATGAGAATCGATCTCGTAGATACGCCCATAAGGGTTGCTACAATCGACCCGGGACTGGTGGAAACTGATTTTTCGCGAGTTCGTTTTTACGGAGACGAAAACCGGGCGTCGAAGGTTTACAAGGGATACAAACCTTTGACCGGGACCGATATCGCCGAAGCCGCCGTATGGATTGCGGCTAGACCGCCTCATGTTCAGATTGCGGAAATGATAGTATTCCCCACCGCCCAGGCATCGGCTGCAATCACTCACAAGACCAACAAATAGCCCCACAGACCTGACCGGGGCGGAGCCTCCGTCCCGGCAGCAGGCCAACTCAATATCTGCAACTATCTGTCGATAACCTGAGAGACCGACTTTCTCGGATAAAGGACTGTC
>Ga0180435_10007196_pt1 | contig 10609 bp, 7 predicted proteins | sample SS_ome_3_FD_132467 | JGI IMG/M metagenome (GOLD analysis project Ga0180435, IMG submission 132467) | Hypersaline lake sediment archaeal communities from the Salton Sea, California, USA - SS_3_S_1 metaG | ecosystem: Environmental > Aquatic > Non-marine Saline and Alkaline > Hypersaline > Sediment... | reverse complement strand
TATAAATTGTGGGAGATTTCCATACAGGATCAAACTAGTTCCAGTCGCTTTGAAAAAAGAACAAAACAACAAGAAAAAATGGCTCGAAGGGGCGTACCTCCACTTTGCCGATGTGGGCCCCGAGCAGTTGAACATCAAAAGAATATCTGAGATCACAAGCCTGCCCCGGACAAATTTCTATTACCACTTTTCGGATACGGACATGCTGGTCACTCAGCTCCTTAATTTCCATGTGGACCTGTCAATGGAATACGAAAAAGAACTCCGGCAAAAGATGAAGGTATTTATCCCGGACCTCCACCGGATCCTGCATTCCTTTGAAACAGGGGTAAAGTTTCACTGGGAGCTCTTCAAGCACAGGAGCGATATCCGGTTCGGATATATTTACAATTCCATCAACGCTTCCTCGGCCGATATCATCCTTCCTGTATTCAGAGAATATTACAAACTGAACGTGTCCGATACGACCCTGAGAGCACTTTGGAAAACACTTACAGACAGCTGGTATTCACGGCTGGATTTTAAGGACTTTTCTCCGGAATCGCTGGCTGAACTGAGCGACAGCATTATGCAAAGCATTCAAAGATTTAATCAGGAAACAGCGATGCTCGGGCAGAAACTATCCTGATCTCCATCAATTGGACACTCCTGTCTAAGCTTTGATCAAAGAAAAATCTTACTTTGTACTGTTAAACTTATCCGATACTGAACGTCGAAACATTTCGAACCATGAAAAATCTAAACCTTCCGGCCCTTGCCCTTCTTATGGCCTTCACTGCATCCTGTAACCTTGAACAAACGACCGATGACGCGGTCCGGATTCCCAATCCCATGCCGGAGTGGAAAGGTGTTCAGGGAAAAACCCTCGACGAGTCGGAACCTTATTTTTTAGGTCAGCCCAAAGCACCTGAAGGGGCTCCCAATGTGCTGGTCATCATGCTGGATGATGCCGGTTATTCGAGTGCAACCTCCTACGGGGGTGTGATGCGGACTCCCAGCTTTGACCGCATCGGGGACGAAGGGATCCGGTATACCCATATGTCGGTGGCTGCGGTCTGCTCTCCCACCCGGGGTTCCCTGCTGACCGGCTATAATATCCACCAGATCGGTACGGGGATTATTTCGGAGTTTGCCACCGGGTATCCGGGATATAATTCGCAGATTGATTATACCACCCCTTCCATTGCTAAAATTTTAACCGACAATGGATATGCCACTGCAGCTTTTGGTAAATGGCACAACACCCCCATGGAGGAGGCCTCACCGGCCGGTCCCTTTGAAAGCTGGCCCACAGGGATCTGGGGCTTTGAATATTTTTGGGGATTCCTGGGAGGGGAGACCAACCAGTTCCATCCCTTATTGTATGAAAACACCACCGCTATTGAAACACCCGAAAGGAATGCGGACGGGTCCACATTCCACATATCCCATGGTATGGCAGACCAAGCGATCAAGTGGCTGGACAACTGGAAAGGCCTGCGGGATGCTCCTTTCTTCATGTACTACACTCCGGGTGCTGTGCATGGACCCATCCAGGTTCCTAAGGATTGGCGCGACAAGTATAAGGGTGAATTTGATGATGGATGGCATGTATACCGGGCCCGGCAACTGGAACGACAGAAAAAACTGGGGCTGGTTCCTGAAGATGCAGAAATGGTCGACTGGCCGGAGGTCATTCCTGAATGGGACTCATACAGTGAAGAAGGCAAAGCGTATCTGTCACGTCAGATGGAGGTTAATGCAGCCTTCCTGGAACACGTCGACCATCATATCGGCCGGGTCATCGACCACGTGGAGGACCTGGGTGAACTGGATAATACCCTGGTGATCTATCTGACCGCCGATAACGGCTGTACGGCAGAAGGAACCCCTACCGGAACATTCTCCGAGCTGTTGATGTAGAATGGATTCCCACCTCTGACCATGGAACAGCAGCTGGAAAAACTGGAAGAATTCGGCGGCCTGGATGAATGGGGCGGCCCTCATATGAATAACCATTATTCGGTCGCCTGGTCCTACGCCTCATCAACCCCTTTCCAGTGGACCAAACAGATGGCCTCCCATTTCGGGGGAACCATGTCCGCAACGGCCATACGTTATCCCAAAGAAATCAAAGCAAAAGGAGAATGGCGCCGGCAATTCCAGAATGTGACCGATCTCGTTCCCACCATTCTGGAAGTTACCGGGGTACCCGCCCCCGATTATGTGAACGGACAGAAAAGGAAAGAATACCCCGGAAAATCGCTCACCTATGCGTGGGATGATCCGGATGTTGAAACCAATCATCCCACCCAGTATTTTGAAATGACCGGATTTGTGGGAATGTATCACGAAGGCTGGACCATCTGTGGGAAACCCTATCGCATCCCCTGGTCAGTGGATCCCTCTGCATTGGCTAATTTTGACCCACTGAATACCACCTGGGAGTTGTATAATATTGAAGAGGATCCGATCCAGCAGGTGAATGTGGCCGATCAGTATCCTGAAAAAGTAAAAGAGCTGGAGCAACTATTCTGGGAAGAGGCCGAAAAGTATGATGTATATCCCGTAGGTGGTTCCCTGGGCAGATCACTGCAGCCGGAATCCAATCCGCAACAAGCGGCCAAACGGCACTGGGAACTGACCACCAATGTTTACCGGGTGCCCGAACTGGCCGGACCGGAGATCAAGTCGACCAACTATGAGGTGAATGCATATCTCACTGCCGACGAGACCACAGAGGGGGTGATTTATGCGGTGGGTGAGCACATCGGAGGCCAGGCGCTGTTTATCATGGATGGGAAACTGCGCTATAGCTACTCCACCCTCGGCCTTTACTGGCATGACTTCGACGGCGACGTGCGGATTCCTTACGGAGATATTAAGATCACCCTGAAACATACCATGAAAGAGCCACGGCTAAACGGCCCCTCCACTGTTGAACTTTTTATCAACGACGAAAAGGTGGGCGAAATGGATATCACCGCAACGGTCTATGGTGCTTATACCGGCCATGAAACCTTCGATATCGGCCGCGATGAAGGCCTTCCGGTAAATGAAGAATATGCCGGTATGGGTAAATTTGAATTTACCCCGGGGCAATTGCACAAGGTGGTATTTGATATTGCTAATCCGGACGATCAGGAAGTGGGTGCAGCACAGTATTCGGACATGGACTGATCTCTTTGCAGTCACATCCGCACTTACAGTATAAAACAACTACATAATGACCTTGTTGAAATGCCAGGCCAGAGTAACTGGACAAAAAGCCTTCGGTGACAAGGGGTTTGGGCGGGCAGTACTCGATGATCTCTTGGGGGTTCATTTCATGAATATAAGAAAACAAAGTGTTCCCGGATTTCACATAGTGCTGGGTCAGGGCAGATCTTTTGTCATCAATCTGGTTCACACTTGACAGGGTGCCATCGTCTTTTTTTTTTAGCGAGGACCTCATTGGGAGGATCGCCAGATTGGCTTAACCCGGATGCGGTATCCGGCTTGCACGATACACACATCAAACATATTCACATTATCAAGCACCTTGCTCCTGTTCTGAATGAACATACCTCGGTCAAATTCATTTTTGCTAGCATGAAATATTTACTGATTTTTTAGTGAAATGGCTGGCGGTTGCTTGCTGGCCCTCCAGGTTTGAATGCTAATGGAAAGAAGAGTGAATACCAGTATGAGTAAGGGCCCCAGGATAAACACCCACACTTCAATCCTGATTCTGTAAGCATAGTTATCCAACCATCCTGTCATGATGAACCATGCCAGTGCACCTCCCAGAAGCGCACCTGGCAGGAACAGTTTGAACATTTTCAGATTCTGAGATATCATAATGCCCCGGGATTCTGCTCCAAAAACCTTTCTGACAGCAATTTCAATAGTCCTTTCTGCCGCACTGTGGCTCACCATTCCGACAAGTCCCAGGCTGGAGAGTATGATACAAAGCACCGTAAAAAACAGGATGGCAGCCAGTATTTGAGATTCTCCACTGTATAATTTATCTCGTATTTCGCTGATGAAGCTGGTATGAACCGCTTGGCCCGTCACACCTGAGATTTTTTCCTGAATCGATTCAATCACAGGTGCTGCATTTGAATTAAAATGGACAAATAAGTGCCTTTGAGATCTTTTGCACATGAAAAGAAGGGGGCGGACCTCGTTGGAAAGATGCTGAAAATTGAAATCCCCTACCACACCTATGATTTCATATTCTATATCCCCTCTTCTGATCAGCCGACCCACAGGATCATCCTGGCCTATCATTGCAGCCAGTGTCTCATTGATCACTATGCGGTTCTGATCCTCATCCTGTTGAGAAAAGAATCTCCCCTTTTTCACTGGTATATCAAAGACCTTATGGTACTCCTCATCAGCATAAATCTGGAATATGGAAGTATGCGCTCCTTCCTCCAATCCCTCCCATCTATAGTTTTGCCTGGTGTTAAGAACCGTAAGATTTACCGGCGATTCATTTGCAAAACTGAATCGGTCAATACCAGGAAGTGCAGCCAACCAGTCCCTGGCAAAATCATAAATCGTATCACTATCTGCTGAAAGTGAAAATTCCACAATGTCTCCTGTCGCATAGCCGGAATCGAAGCGCTTCATGAACTCGGCCTGTCTGAATATAACAAGACCTGAAATCGTCAGTGCAATGGACAAAATAAACTGCCCCCCCACAAAGGTTTGCCTCATATTACGTTGAAACATAATCCCCGTCCTGCTTCCTTCTTTTGACCTGACCATTACATGGGAACCAGCCTGAACTGCTGGATATAATCCTGTGGCGAGGCCGACCATAAGCATGGATAGGACAAAGCCAGATCCTATACATATATAAAAATAGGAAGGTGATATAGTTATTCCGATCAGATCTTCAAACAACCTGAGTCCCAGAACAGATATCAGGCCTGCTGCTGCCCAGGCCAGGATAGACAGCAGAACCGACTCAAAAATGAAAGTACTGCTGATGGCACCTGCACTTGCCCCGTGGACTTTTCTGATCCATATCTCCTGCTCCCGTTTAATCGCATTTGCTGAGGCTAAAATCAAATAGTTCAGACAGGCCAGGATCAGGATCAATACAGCGACACCCATAAACATGTACAGCTTATTTCTGTCACCATGCCCGTGTTCGGCATTGAAAAATTCGAAATCGGCACCATATCTCAAGTCTGCAATTGAGATCATGCCAACATCGTATTCCTCGTATGGAATATGTTCCCTCCATATTTTTCTCATAAGGGAATGAACATGATCAGGATCAGCAGAGGGCAAGAGCTTTATGAAGGTTGCATCGGAGAGTTGAAACCACTCTGTGGATATCCCGTATTCTGCCTCATATGAGATTAAGAAGTCAAATTGCAGACTGGAATTATCCGGGCAATTTTTGAAAACACCCTTAACCACCAGAACCTGATCCTTTTTGTAGGTGATTTCCTTATTTATCGGGTTTGTCCCCGGGAAAAGTTTCTCAGCCAGATCCTGGGAAAGAAAGATTGAATGTAGCTTGTCCAGCTCAGCTGCACTTCCGGAAACCAATTTGAAATTAAGCACCTCTAGAAAGCCGGAACCTGCAGCTATACCCGATTCCTTAAAGGAACGCTCTTTTGTACCAATGACTCTCCCACCATATAAATAGAGGAAATGAAAAGCAATATCTATCTGGGGTATCTGACTGGCCAGTTCAGCAGCAAGAGGCTGGGGGGTTTCCGGAAATGCACTGATATTGCCAGTATTGTCTTTGATATCGGTTGTCACCATATATATCTGCTTGGGTTGGTGATGAAACCTGTCGTATCGAAGTTCCTGGATGGTCCAGGCGGAAATAATAAACACACAGGCCAGTCCCAGCCCAAGTCCAATTAGACTAAACATGATATGATTTTTACGCTGGAAAATATACCTGAATGCAGTAATAAACTGTGTCTGTATAATAAGGGAATCTTGTTTTTTCATAAGAGGTGAGTTAAAGTGCAGTTCAATATACTACTTAATTTTAAGTAGCTCTACTGCTTTTTACGTTTTTTTACTAGAAACGCAGTTATACTTTGTGATATGGCACTTATACAGGCATTTGTTTTGATAGTGACTTTTCGATAAATTGAGCAATATTCTGGAAAAAAATCAGCATGATTAGAATAAGAATCCTCTTAATTCTGCTCCTGTCTTGCATTTTGGGAATACAAATAAAGTTAAGTGCTCAGACCTATTCCGGTGATACCCTGGTAAGCGATTGCATTCAACTGCAATTCGACGACCTCTTCAAAAAGAGGAAGCCCAGTTCTAAACCACCCAGGAATTCCATGATCCTGGCCCTGCCCAACGTTTCTTACAATCCCGCCAACGGCTTTCTTGCGGGGGCAACAGGATCGGCCGGATTCTATATTGGTCCCAGTGAAACCACCCGGGTTTCTTCCCTTGGTTTCAATCTGGCCCTCACCTCCAAAAAACAGTTGATCGCGACCCTTAAATCAAATCTCTACACCCCCGATAACGGATTTTTCCTGCAGGGTGATTGGCGTTTCCTGATCTACAACGCGGCCACCTGGGGCCTGGGCACCAACGCTCCTGATTCCATTGAATCGAAAAATATGTTTGTGTGGCAGGGAGCCGAGATCGACGAGATCCAGGACGGTTATCCGCTGTCCTATAATTACCTGAAGCTTCATGAGATTCTTAATTACGAAGTCGGAAACAACAAATATGTGGGTTTAGGCTACCACCTGGATCGTTTTGCCAGGATCCGGGACCATAAGTTGCAAATGGATACCCTTCCTTATGAACTGACCCCCCATTATCTCTATTCCCGCTTGCATGGGTTCGACAGCGCCGCTTATGTGCTGTCAGGCCTCAGCCTCAACCTGGTGTACGATTCCAGGGACAACCAGATCAATGCTTTTGAAGGCCAGTATGTACATCTCAGTTATCGGTTCAATCCCCGCTTCCTGGGGAGCAGCCAGGCTTCCTCCTCGCTCTGGATGGAGTTCAGGACCTATCAATCCCTATCTAAAACAGTCCCCAGGCACCTGCTGGCATTCTGGTTCTTCGGAAATTTTATGGTAAGTGGCCAGCAGCCCTATCTGACCCTGATGGCCCTTGGAGAAGACCAGAGAGGAAGATCGGGTCGGGGCTACATTGCCGGCAGGTACCGGGGAGAAGACCTGATATACGGCGAGTTGGAATACCGCTTCCCCATTACCCCGTGCTCCAAGGTCCTGGGAGGCGTTCTCTTTCTAAATGCCACCACCGCCTCCAGCCGGTCCGGAGACATATCCCTGTTTCAATATGTCAGGCCGGGGGTGGGATTCGGCCTCCGCCTAATGCTGAATAAATACTTCCGAACGAATGTAAATATCGATTTCGCATTTGGAAACAAATCCAATGGACTCTATTTTTCAGGGGCAGAAACCTTCTAGTTAAATAAGAAATTCATATGAACTTTACCCATCGATATCATGCCACCCTCATCCTGCTCTCAGGCTGCTGGACCCTGGGTTTGGCCCAGGGACCTGATTCCCTTCTGACAAAATCCGGGGAACTGATCACGGGGGAGATACAGTCAATGAACAGAGCAGTCCTGGTCTTCGAAACATCTTATTCCGATGCAGATTTTCAGATCGACTGGGAGGAGGTGGAACGGATCACCACCCGGGGAAATTACAAGATCTACGATACCGAGGGAAAACAGTTTATAGGCAGACTCGGGCCAGGTGGCGATTGCACAGACTGCCTGACGATCTATACCGCAACTGATACAATCGCACGAAAGTTTCCGGATATTGTTGTTATTACCGAGGCACGGGACTCATTCAGGGACCGGTTGAAACTGGGCATTCATCTGGGTTACAATTATACCAAGGCGAGCCGGACACAGCAATTCACCTCCAGGAGCAGCGCCGGTTTTGTGGGTAATAAATGGGACATAGCTTCAGCCCTGAACGCCTACAATACGCGGCTCGATTCCACCTCCACCAAACGTACCGATGCCAACATCAATCTGCGCGTGTCCATGCGAAACAACTGGTATGGGTTCGGAAACGTCGACTGGCTCAGCAGCGATGAACAACAGCTCGACCTCAGGACAACAGCCTCCACAGGGGTGGGAAATTTTGTGGTACGGAATGCCGATACCTATCTCTATCTTTTCGGTGGGTTGACCTTCAACAATGAAGATTTCCTTGGGGACGAGGGTGTGGAGTCCCAGAGTTTCGAGTGCCTCATCGGAGGGCAGCTTGAATTATTCGGATTCAGCGATATTAGTCTGAATTCGAAGCTCTATGCCTACCCCAGCCTAACGGAAAAACAGAGGATCAGGACCATGTTCAGCCTGGATCTGAAATGGGAATTTATCTCCGATTTTGAACTTATGGCTGGTTTTTCCCTGAACTACGACAGCAAACCTCCGGGAGATACAGAGAAATCCGATTATGTACTGAGCCTGACCCTGGGCTGGAGCCTTTGATCTTTAATCAGTCTATTTCCTCTTCAGGTATTTGGCCACTGCATGATATGCAGGAAGAGAATAGGGATCCATGGCTGCGTTTCCGGCCACGGGATGGGAGGCCAGCCGCACCAGTACCATCTCCGCCTCCGGATCAATGTATATGGTCTGACCATGTACTCCTCTGGCAGCATAGGCACCATGCTCATTGTGGGTCATCCACCACATGTTCCGGTAGGACCATCCTTCCAGCTTGGCATGCAGTGACCGGGCAAAAGCTTCACGGTCTCCTCCCTTTTCAATGTCCAATACTGCTTCCCGGGGGATAATTTGTTCGCCCTGAAAAGCCCCATGGTTGCGGATCAGTTCACCAAATCTTCCCAGGTCGCGAAGTCCCGCATTAAATCCTCCGCCTGCAAAGGGGATACCCAGGGCATCGATCTGGTAATAAGCATCTTGTTCCATGCCAAGTTTGCTCCAGATCCGTTCGGACAGGTAGTCGGAAACCTTCTTGTCGGTTACTCTGGAGATCAGCCATCCCAGGGCATCCGAATTAACTGTCTTATACCCGAAATCCTCTCCGTGCTGACCGGTTTTTTGAACGGTCTGCAGATATTCAAAATAGCCTATCGGCCCCTGATAATCAGCGGGTTTTGGCAGGGGATTGCCTGCGGCTGAGAAAGTCCAGATTTCCGCATTTGGGTCTGTGTAATCTTCACTGAATGCCAGGCCTGTGGTCATATCCATCACCTGGCGAACGGTAGCATCGCCGAAAGCAGATTCGCTCAACTCGGGGATATACTCTGTCATCGCTGCGTTTTCATCGATTACTCCCTCTGCTACCAGCACAGAGGCCAGTGTGCCGGTGAAAGACTTGGTAACAGACATCACCGCGTGTACCTCCTTTTCGCTCAGTTCGCCAAAGTATTGTTCATACACCACCTTCCCCTTGTGAAGAATAAGTATCCCATCGGTGTAATTTTTCATCAGGGATTCTTTCCAGGTCATTCTGGACTCCGCCCCCCAGGGCTGAAATTCCACCTCATCAATTCCCGAGTCCAGGGCATATTCCAGATCCGAAGGAGAAGCAATGCCCCTGGAGACATTCACCGTAGGCAGGAACTCCCGCATATGCACCGCACTCCAGCGAAGTGCAGGGAACTTAAAGAAAGAGCCGTCCGCAGCTGAAAGCCGCTTTTCCACGGGAGGCGGGAAGCCCTGCATCCATCCGAAGTTTTCAGGTTCGCTTTCCTTCGCAGTAAGCCATTTCGGGGAGGAAGTCTGAACTTCCTGGGGACTTTTTGTTCCTTTCGATGTTTCCTCATCGGACTGTCCGCTTTGGCTGCAACCCATAAATAGGAAGCCCGTGGCGATCATGCATATTTTGGCTATCGATCTTGGATTCATAACATAAGAATTTGCTTATACATCGACAAAGATATAAAGCAATAATTGCCATTGAAATAAAATGAAAGAAACACAAAAGCTCTGGCTCTTAAAACTTCTCACGGGAACCGGAGTAAACTGATCGGCTAAAGATCCATATCTTTGAAAGAAGATGTTCGCATCCAAAAGAGATAATCCAATAAAACCTGAATCATGGCCTATTCTCAAATGCTCCGGGAGCTGTTCCCAGATATAAGCCTGCAGGCAGAGGATTTGCTGCTGCTGGAGTCCTTCCAGATAGAATACCTGCCGGACAGGGTGGCCCGGGAAGAATTTGCCACCCTGCTTCGTGAAAATCCTGTAATAAGCAGGTTCCTGGTAAATAAACATCCTCCTCTTGCATCTTTCCTTTCCAGGCTTCTGGAGGAACATAAACCTGTTACCGACGGCCAGGAGGTCCTCAGGCATTGTCAGGAAGCGCTATGGGAAATCGCGGACCTGATCATTTACAATAAATATCCTGAACTGATCGATACCCGGAGCCGGATCCACTGGGATATGGGTGAAATCTTATCAATCACTTCCCTGGAAGATAAAACTGTCGCAGATGTTGGAGCCGGTTCAGGCCGGATTGCTTTCCAGATGGCCCCTTTTGCCCATACCGTATTCGCAGTGGAACCCCTGCCAAGTTTCCGCTCCTTCATGAAAAATAAAGTGGCGAAACTGGAGGTGCATAATCTCTTTGTTATGGATGGGACGCTGGATTCTATACCCCTGCCAGAAGGTTCGCTG
>Ga0180435_10007195_pt1 | contig 10610 bp, 10 predicted proteins | sample SS_ome_3_FD_132467 | JGI IMG/M metagenome (GOLD analysis project Ga0180435, IMG submission 132467) | Hypersaline lake sediment archaeal communities from the Salton Sea, California, USA - SS_3_S_1 metaG | ecosystem: Environmental > Aquatic > Non-marine Saline and Alkaline > Hypersaline >... | reverse complement strand
GAGGCGACATCGAGACGGCCCGGCAATGTTTTCACGAAGTGCTGAGACTCCGGCCAAGCAACATGAACGCCCGTTACCAGTTGCGGCAGCTTACCCTCCGGAAAGGAACGCTGCTCGCAAAGAGACGGGAATCGCAACTCAAGGCAGTCACCATTCCGCGCGTTGACTTTGCGGATCTGAACTTGCGGGAAGCTCTCGACGCCCTCGGGACGCTGGTGGAGAGGGAAACCAACGGCAAGTTTATCCCGAACTTCGTCGTGCAGGATCCGGCCGGGGTGCTGGACAACCGGCGGTTCTCGTTGCAACTCAGTCAGATCCCCGCCACGGTGGTTCTCAAGTACGCCCTCGAAAATGCCCATGCCACCGCCCGCTTCGACGAACATGCCATCGTCGTCAAGCCGCTCGGATCCGGCCGGTCGTCAAAGGAGGGGGAGCAGAAGACGGAGCCGGAACCCTTCGGTGATTGATTCCGGGTCCGGGGACCGCGCCTCAGCCATCTCCGGCAGGAGGCCCTCACGCCAGCATTGTCAGGAGGCTCCGCAGGAGCGAGGAGCGATAACCCGATTGCGACCAGCAATCCCGCGGGACGTTCCGGCGCAGCATCCGCCCGTCCGCGGCCGCAACCCGCACCATCACGAGATCGGGCGTCGATGTCTCGTCGATCATGATCCGGGAGCCGGTTTCGGCCGGTTGCCCGGGCATCGAATCGGACCTGTTCTCTGGTGTGGTGATGGTTCTCATGTTTACCCCTTTCTGATCCTGCTCGGTTGTCGAGAAATGACCACCTATGAGACGAGACCGGAAGGGATTTATGCAATTCCTGATAATACGAGCGGCTGGAACGATACAGGTCCCGGATCGCGGGTGGGGCGCCCGGGAATTCTGTTGCGAGACCTTTCTGAGGAAATCAAGGGGCAGCCGGCATTTTTGTGCGTGCGGAACCGGGACAAACCGTGTAGCACCGGCGCGATGAAACATGCCTTTCCTGTTGCGCTGTTGGTGTTCCTGCTGATTGCATTTCGTCTTGTGTCGGCGACATGGTCGGGGCTCATGCCTGGTTTCGAGCCCCTTTCGGCGGTGTTTTTGTGCACCGCGGCGCTGGTGGGTCTCCGTTGGCTCTGGATTCCTGCGACGGCCTGGCTGCTGTCCTATCCGCTTTCCAACGCCATTCAGGGTCATGGGTGGGACTGGCAGATGGCGGTGGCGCTTGCCGGGTTTGCCGCGGTGGTGCTCGTCGGCCGCGGCCTGCGCGGCAGGACGAACCTTCCGGTCCTTCTGGGAGGAGCGGCGGCGGCGGCGGTGGTCTTCTACCTGGTGACAGGTCTGGCGAGTTGGCTCCTTCTGCCGGACTATGCCAAGACCGCTACCGGTCTCGTGCAGGCGCTGTGGACCGGTGCGCCTCACCACGCCTTGCCGACCTGGGTCTTTCTGCGGGGAGCGCTCCTTGCCAACCTCCTGTTCACCGCTCTGTTCTTCCTCGGTCAGCGACAATGGGCGGCGGCGCCGGAGGAAGAACTCGCCGCGGTTCGAGTCCGGCGCTGAGTTCCCAGCGTCTTCGAGCGAGGCAAGCCTCGGACCGGTTGATCTGTTCCGGACGGGTCCGGCTTCGGTTCGCCCTTGCGCGGGGCCGGGGCGGCGGCTATGCATCCCGGGAGGTGATGCAGGACACGGCCGATCCCAGCTTTGCGGCGATGGATTTCGCCAGCTCCCCGATCAATCGCGATCTCACCTCGGACGACAAGATCGGGTTCTACCGGCTCATGGTGCGCATTCGGCGGTTCGAGCAGGTCGCGCAGAAGCATTACACCGGCGGGCGCATGGGGGGCTTCCTCCACCTCTACATCGGCCAGGAGTCGGTGGCGGTGGCGTGCCTGTCCCTCCGCGGCGAGCATGATCACATCATCACGGCCTACCGCGATCACGGACACGCCCTCGCAGTGGGCATGTCGATGGAGGAGTGCATGGCGGAACTTTTCGGCAAGAGCACCGGATGCTCGAAGGGCAAGGGCGGCTCGATGCATTTCTTCGCTCCCGACAAGAACTTCTGGGGAGGACACGGGATCGTGGCCGGACAAACCCCGCTCGGCCTCGGCTTGGGATACGCGCTGAAATACCGGGACGTGCCGGGCTGCGCCCTGTGTTTCCTCGGCGACGGGGCGGTGAACCAGGGCGCCTTTCACGAATCCCTCAACCTTGCGGCCCTCTTCGAGCTGCCGGTGGTGTTCATTATCGAGAACAACGGGTACTCGATGGGAACTTCCCAAACGCGGTCCAGCGCCTATCGCGAATGCCTTGCGCAACGGGCCGAGTCCTACGACATGGCATGGGATCTCGTGAACGGTGAAGACGTCTACGAGATCCGCGCCAAGTCGCACCTCGCCATGGAGCGGGGCCGCCGTGAGCGGCGGCCCACCCTGCTCGAAATCCAAACCTACCGCTACTATGGACACTCGATCGCGGACGCCAACTACAAGAAGTACCGCTCCCCGGAGGAAATCGAGCGCTACCGCACCTATCACGACCCGATCCGCCTCTGGAGGCGCCGCCTGATCAGCGAAGGAGTCCTCGACGAGGAAACCGCCGGCCGGATCGACCGCGAGGCCCGCGACGAGGCCAACGCCTCCGCCGAGTTCGCCGCAAACTCTCCCGCCCCGACGATCGAGGACGTCCGGAAAGACGTCTATTGGGAGGTCGACCAAGGCACCGAAGCCGGCCGGACCGGCCGGCACTTCTTCAACGACTGACTGACTTCCCTCCCGTGAGAGAATTGCTCTATCGCCACGCGCTGCGGGAAGGCCTCGACGAGGAACTCGCCCGGGATGAGAACGTCGTCGTCTTTGGGGAAGAGGTCGCCGAATACAACGGCGCCTACAAGGTGACCGAAGGCCTCTGGCAGAAATGGGGCGACAAGCGCATCTTTGACACTCCGATCTCCGAAGCCGGATTCATTGGAATGGGAGTCGGCGCGTCCATGCTCGGCCTTCGGCCGGTCATGGAACTCATGTTCTGGTCGTTCCATTCCGTCGCTTTCGACCAGCTCGTCAACAACGCCGCCTGCGTGCGCTACATGGCGGGAGGGCTCCTCCATGTGCCGATCGTCGTGCGCGGCCCCGCAAACGGCGGCACCAATGTCGGGGCGACCCATTCGCACTGTCCGGAGGGCCTCTTTGCGGCTTTTCCCGGACTGAAAGTCTGCGCTCCGGCCACCCCTGCCGACGCCAAGGGCCTCATCAAGGCCGCCATCCGTGACAACGATCCGGTCTTCGTGATGGAGAACACCCTTCTTTATGGCAAGAAGGGGCCTGTCCCGGATCCCGCCGAAGGGGACCATTTCGTTCCCCTTGGCAGCGCCGACATCAAGCGCGAGGGCTCTGACGTGTCCCTGATCGCCCATGGCCGTTCGGTTCTGCACGCCCTCGGGGCCGCCGAGATTCTCGCCGCCGAGCATCGCATCGCGGCGGAAGTGGTCGATCTGCGCTCCATTCGTCCCCTCGACCAGGACACCATCATCGCGTCGGTCATGAAGACCAATCGCGCCGTGCTCGTCGACGAGTCCAAGCCGTTCAACGGCGTCTCCGCCCAGATCGCCACGATCGTGCAGGAACACGCCTTCGACTACCTGGACGCCCCCGTGAAACGCGTCTGCACGATCGACGCGCCCGCCGTCTATTCGCCCCACATCGAAGACGAACAGCTTCCGAATCCCGCCCGAATCGTCCAACAGGTCCTTGCGATCAGTTGAGGAGGCGCGGCGGTTTGGCGACTCTGATAATCAACCCGCAGCTTGTTGCTGGACAAATACCGCCGGATTCTGTTTGTATCGCGAACGTCACCATCGCACAGTTCCCAAATCCATGAAACATCTCGCAGTTCTCGTCGGCCTTGCCCTTGTCATTCCGGCTCTCAATTCGTGTTGCATAGGCTGCGCCAGAGGCGAGCGCTTTGACGTCGCCGGTTGCGAGAGGGAGCAAATCGAGGTCACCAAAACGGAGTGGGTGGAAGAGGTGGTCTATGTCGATCCCGGGCCGAAGGGCGGACCGCCCACCCCCATGACCGTCCGTCGGCCGGTCCAGAAGACCGTCAAGCAGAAGGTGCAATGCAATGAGTGTGGTTCGTGGTTTTGCGCCGGCTCGGACTGCTGCGACACCGTCAGTACTGCCGTCCTGCGTCGTGCGACCGTCCAAGGGGCCAGCGGCGAGCCCCATATGGGCCAGATCCCGACCATGAAGGTCCTCGCCCCGTAGGGGCTGCGCTCTCTTCCTTGTGGACGCCGCCGTCCCCGGCGGCGCAGGGCCGGGCCTTCTTTCAAGGGCGCGAGGAACCGCGCCGTCCCCAAGGAGGGGTTGGTGGTGGGGCCGAGTCTTTGCCAGGTTCCCGGGGCGTCCGAATCGAGGCGCACCTTGAAATTGCTTTTGCGCCGGGGCTTCCCATTGGTTAAGTCCCTCCGGCCACGCCAAGTGCCGCGGCGCCAACTTTCACTGCTTCCCCATGCCCACCAACATCGACATGCCCAAGCTATCGGACACCATGTCCGAAGGGACCGTGGTTCGCTGGCTGAAGAAGGAAGGGGAACAAATCGAAATCGGAGACGAAATCGCCGAGATCGAAACCGACAAGGCGACCATGACGATGGAAGCCTTCGATGAGGGAACCCTCGCCAAGATCGTCGTCGAAGAGGGCGGCAAGGCCGAAGTCGGAGCGGTCCTCGCCGTGCTGACCGGCGAGGGCGAATCCCTCGACGACACCGCCGCAACCGCCGAACCGCTCCCGCCTGAAACCGAGCCGGCCGCGGAGGAAAAAGAGACCGTTTCCAAGGCGCCCGCCGCTTCACCGGCGCCTGCCGCCGCGCCCGCCAAACACGCCGGAGAACGCATCAAGGCATCCCCCCTTGCCCGCAAGATCGCCGCGGAGAAAGGGGTCGATCTCAGCCGCGTGCAGGGCAGTGGTCCGGGAGGCCGCATTGTCAGGAAGGACGTCGAGCAGGCGGCCGGCGGGGCGCCCGCGGCCGTTCCTCCCGGCCCGCCGGCGAAGACGACGGCGCCTCCGGCGGCCATCTCACCCGTCGTCACCGGCGAGGACCGCAGGGTGGAACTCGGCAACGTGCGGCGCATCATCGCGGAACGGCTCCTTGCGTCCAAGACCACCATCCCGCACTTCTATCTTCACATCGAGGCGGATGCCGCGCCTCTGATGGACATCCGCCGGCAGATCAATGCGGATGCCGAGGCCGCTCACGGCAACAAGTTCACGGTCAACGATTTCGTTCTGAAGGCGGTCATCAACGCCCTCGGGGCGTTTCCGTCCGCCAACGCCTCCTTCAACGGCGACCACATCATCGAATTCGGCCACGTCGGAATCGCGGTGGCGGTGGCGGTCGAAGCCGGACTCGTCACACCCGTCGTGAAGAACGCGGCCTCGAAATCGCTCCTCCAGATCTCCCGCGAAGTGAAGGATCTTGCGACCCGCGCCCGCGAAGGCGCCCTCAAGCCCGACGAATTCGACGGCGGCACCATCACCGTCACCAACCTTGGCGCCTACGGAGTGGAATCGTTTGACGCCATCATCAATCCTCCGCAAGCCGCCATCGTCTCCGTCGGCGCCATCACCGAAAAACCCGTCGCCCAAGACGGCCGCCTTGATGCCGGCCTCCGCATGGATCTCGGCCTCTCGTGCGACCACCGCGTCGTCGACGGCGCCCTCGGCGCGCAGTTCCTCGCCGAAATCAAGAAGCTCATCGAAAACCCCGTCCTGATGCTGGTGTAGCGGCCCCCTCGGAGGAGGCCCCCGGAGTCCCCGGAATCGGCGGCGCAGCAGGCTCGAGGCAAGCAGATCAAGATGTCAGGACGAATGAGGCCGTCCACCTCGCCTGCGCCCAGAAACAGGGGTTCGATGCGATTTACTCCAATCACCGGCACATCCTCGCCGCCGCCGCCGCGTTCCCGTTGAATCGGATCGATGTCATCGGCTCGGCTTGAGGTCCAGCGCCAGAACCGGCCCGCCAGAACCGGCCGGTCCCTCCACGACGGTATCCCGAGGCGAGGTAGTCGCGGGACACGATGCAAAATTTGCGCAATTGCAACAAAGTCGCATAAAAGGGTTGCGGTTGGCCGGCTGTTCTGTCAAGGCTGCGGGAGCAATTGGAATTTCCTGACAATGAAACAGCGGTTTTTTGGTGAATGTTTGGTGATGGCAGCGTTTTGGGCGCACGGAATCTTCCCGGTATTGGCAGATCCCGACAGGCATGCTGATGAAGGCTCATGGACGCTCCTGTCAGAAGCGGAGCCGGAAACATTGAGCGAGCTGGTGGTGATTGCGACCGGGAGCGAGATGGATCGTTTCGATACCTCGCTGCCGGTCAACCTGATCAAGGTCCGGGATTTGGAGAAACGAGTGGTTGTTTCGCTGCCGGAGGTGTTCCGTGGTGAGCCGGGCCTGGATGCGGTGACGGCCGGTCCGGGCAGCGTGCAGCCGGTGATCCGGGGGCTGCACGGCGAGCGGGTGCTGGTCCTTGTGAACGGGATCCGCCTCTCCGAGCAACGGCCGGGCGGGAATCATGTGTTTTCGCTTGATCCGGCGCAGATCGAGCGGGTGGAAGTGGTGCGCGGGCCGGCCTCGGTGCTTTACGGGTCGGACGCGATTGGCGGGGTAATGAACTTCATCACCAAGGGGGCGGACGAGCAGACCGGGCCGAAGGCACGCATCGGCGGCGAGGCGGACCTGCGGCTGCAGAGCAACGGCGGGGGATGGGTTGGGTCGTCGCACTTCCGATTCGGCAAGGGGCGGTTCAACGGCTACGCGGGAGGGGTGTACCGGGACACCGCGAACATCGAGAATCCGGCGGGCGAGGTGGCGAACAGCTTCTATGACGGATTCACGCTCTGGGGCGGCGGCAACTCCCTCGGCGAGGGCTGGAAGAGCCGCGTCGACTACTCGTTCATGGAGGCGGACATCGGCATCCCCAGTCCCCCCGCGTTTGCGGAGGATTTCTTCAAGGGCGAGAAGCACCATCGTCTTGCGTGGAGATTCGAGGCCGACGAGCTGCCGGGTTCGAGCGAGCGACTGAGCGTCGATTTCGGCTGGCAGCGTCATGAGCGCCACCGTTACCGCCGCAAGGTGGCGGCCACCCCGCCGCCGGTGCTTGGCGACCTCGCGGTGAACATCTGGCTGGACCTCGATACCTTCACCTTGAAACCCCAATTGGTGGTGGCGCCGAACGACCGGCACCGTATCACGGCAGGCGTTGACCTGTTCCACGAGCAGGCGAGTTCGCAGCGGACGATCCGGGACACGGGGTCGGCATGGGTGAACCCGGTGTTCGACGGGGTGCCGGTCATTCCCGATTCCAGCCGGCTGGGAGCGGGCGTCTTCGCGCAGGACGAAATCACGCTGTCGGACCGCTGGGTGCTGACGCCCGGGCTGCGCGCCGACTGGATCGAGGCGGACACCGACGGTCACCCGCGGCATCAGTTGACGGGCAGCCGGAGTTCCGTGAGCAGCGCCTTGAGCGGCAATCTCGGGCTGCTCTTCAGGGCGAGCGACGAAGTGAACTGCTATGCCAACATCGGCCGGGCGTTCCGGGCCCCCACCCTCCTCGAACTCTACTTCTACGGCCCCCACGACGTGGCCAACGACATCGGCGACCCCGGCCTCGAGGCGGAAACGAGCTGGAACTTCGACCTCGGCGTGAAGATCCGGAGCGAACGGCTGCAATCCTCGCTCAGCGTGTTCTACAACAAGGTGCAAGACTACATTGCCCGCGAGCGGCAGCCCAGCGGTGATTACCAATACAAGAACTATGCCAACGTCAGCCTCTACGGCGCCGAGGCGGCACTGGAGTGGGACATGGGCGCAGGCTTCACCAGCTTTGCGTCGGTCTCATGGGTGCGGGGCGAAACCGATGTCTCCGGCGGCGGACTCCCCGGCATCCCCCCGTTGAAGGCGCACTACGGGATCCGCTACGAGCGGCCGGCCGGCGCGGCCGGCCGGCTGTGGACGGAACTCGGCGGGCGGACCGCCGCCAGCCAGGACCGGACCGGCCCCAACGAACGCCCCACCGACGGCTACACCCTCGGCGACTTCCGGCTCGGGATGGACATCGGAGAAACATGGAGCATGGTGGCCGCCGTCGAGAACTTCACCGGCAAACTCTACCAGGATCACCTCTCGTCCACCTGGCAGGCGTTCGGCCTGAACGACCAGCCCGGACGCAACGTGAAGCTGATGGTAAAAGCGCGGTTCTAGCCCGATGCCTTGAGATGACCAAAACGAGATGAACTTGCGCACCGTGTAACAGCGTGGAGCATTCCCCCATTGAGGCAACTTCCGGGGAACCACGAATGAACACTGATTCACACGAATTCGGGAGGATAAATGGGGAGTTCCGGTTTTCCGCCTGCCCCATCCGGGTCTCGCTCGCGATGTTGGTCGGACTGGTGCTCGCTTGGCTGGGCGCGACGGGAGCGACCGCCACCGGGGTTGTGGATGGGTCCTGGCATTTCCATCACGGGGATCGAGAACGGACCTGTCCCGTTTCCGATCATGTTCGGATGTCCGATCAATCCACCACGGACAGGGAGATTCCTGCAGCAGGTCAGGCAAGCGGATTGCGGATTCTCAACTCCCCGAACCGACTGTAGTCCCGATCGACCGTCCACAGCTCCGTGATCCCGTGCGCCAGGCAGCAGGCTGCAATCCGGGCATCGTGAATCAGGCCTCCCCGCACCTCGGCCCCAATCGCCAATCCCGCAAGCCGGGCAAGATCCTCGGGAGTGTCACAGATGATTCGGAGGCTGGGCGACTCCCGCCACGCCGCGACCTGATCCATCGCCTGGACCGGAGTGGACGGCTCGTGCCATAATCGCGGTTGTGTCACCACCCCGTAGAACTCCACCAGACTGTGGTAGCATACTCCCCACGGAACCGGGCTTTCGGCCAGGCCGCGGATCGCCTCTCGCGCTCGCTCATGCAGGCTGGCCTCCCGTTGATGTCCATGGACCAGGATGTTCGTATCGACCGCGATCATGAGCGCCTCCGAACCTTGCGTTGCTCGTCAATCGCCTCGTTGATCCGCTCCGGGGACACGCCTCCCTCCCGGCCCGCCGGAGTGCCCGCGGAGGCATCCCGCAACGAAAACGGAGCAGACTCCGCCCCGAGTGCCTGCTCCAAGGCATCCAAAACCAACGCTCGAAACGTCATTCCTCGCTTCACCATCACGACCCGGGCCCGCTCCAAAAGCTCCTTCGGCACATCTATGGTCGTCCGCATGCATCAATGCATACAGCACTTGGGTTGGAGTGCAAGAGGTAAGGACGGGAGTTGCCGCGCGAGAATTGAACCGTGAGAACTGACCTGTCCCTTTATCGGTCCGTGCGTGGAGCGTTCGCGCCTCCCACGGGCTGAATGTGGTTGCAGCCCCGGTAGCTGACAATCGTTGCCTCCAGCGGGCAAGCCCGCCGGGGGGGCTGAAGCGAGAACTCACTTGTCCCAATACGAATCGACATGCTGCAAATTTTTATTGATCAGGCAGCATATTGCATCATATTTGCGGGATGAGGGTCAGCGTTGAAATTGACGAGGCGACGGTTGAGGCCGCCATGGCGTTGACAGGTGAGAAGAACAAGAGTCCGGCGCTGGCGAAGGCGGTCGTGGAGTTTGTGCGCCGGCAACAAGCCCGACAATTCGGGCGCATGATCCGGGAGGGGGTATTCGACTACCCGGATCCTGATATGGACGAGGGCGGCCGCGATCCCGCCAATCCCGTCCCTCCACTCACGGAGCATTGAATCCATGGTTCTGGTTGATTCCTCCGCCTGGATCGAAGGGCTGCGCCGCAAGGGGCGGATCGAGGTCAAACTCGCCTTGGAAGGCCTGCTCGATGAGGACAAGACCCTCCTCTGCGATCCGGTCCGGCTGGAGATCCTTGGAGGGGCCCGCCGCAATGAAAGAAGGCGCCTTGGACAGTGCCTTGCCGTGATCCCATTCCGCCGGTGCTCCGCGGAGGATTGGGAAAACGCCATCGCCTTGGCGTGGAGGCTGCGCGATCACGGCGTGACCGTCCCGTGGCTCGATGTCCTCATCGCCGCCATCGCCCTGCAGGACCGGATCCCGGTCTACGCGGTCGACCGCCACTTCCCCGAAATCGCCGAACATACCGGCCTCCGGTTGTACGAGCCGGGCTACGGGGGATCATACAACCCGTGACAGCCCCTCACGCCACCACTCGAGAACGGACCTGTCCCTTGATCGCTACAGACCTCGGAGCGACGAGTTGATCCCGGGCCGCGCGAGGATTCACTCGGACCTGATTAGCTCAGGCGGCCTGAGAACTACCCTGACTTTCTGTCGATCATCCTTCGGATGCGAGCGATCACCGAGTCGGGGTGAGAGGACAATGCGCACTCCCAAACGCTCACACGGGAAGCCACTGGGATTTTTTGGGGTCCGGGTGTCACGCCGCGGCTTCGTCGGGATCGAAGAGTTCGGCGAAGACCATCTGACCGGCGCTGGTCTGGAGGGTTGAGATGACGAGGACGTCCTGGGTGGTTCCGATCTTCGGGGCGCCGTGGTTGACGACGATCATGGTGCCGTCGGGGAGGTATCCGACCGCCTGG
>Ga0180435_10007193_pt1 | contig 10611 bp, 6 predicted proteins | sample SS_ome_3_FD_132467 | JGI IMG/M metagenome (GOLD analysis project Ga0180435, IMG submission 132467) | Hypersaline lake sediment archaeal communities from the Salton Sea, California, USA - SS_3_S_1 metaG | ecosystem: Environmental > Aquatic > Non-marine Saline and Alkaline > Hypersaline > Sediment... | reverse complement strand
GATTCGACGCCAAGGTCTATATATTGGCATCCTGCTTTCTTGAGCGCTTTGAGTATCTCGAGGTCGTACGCGTGGTCAGCGCGCGCCAGCACGCCGAACTCTATTCCGAGCGGTTCTATGCCTTTGCATATGTCGAGTATCCTTTGCTTTCCACCGACGAGGAACATGTCATCTATGATCGACACCGAGCGATACCCGAGCTTTTTTATCTCCTTGAACTCGTCTATTATGTTCTGTGCGCTCCTGATGCCTATAGGTGGCTTTTTGCCTTCATGGTTCTGTTTCCAGTCGAGCTCTCTTGCCCAGCTGAGTGAGTTCGGGACACAGAAGTAGCACCTGTAAGGGCACCCTCTTGATGTGAGCATGACTGTCATGGGTCTCTTGCCGAGTTTTGGGTTGAAGAACTTGTGGTCGACATGCCTTATGAGGTGTCGTGCAGGGAATGGTATATTGTTTATGTCGGTTATTATGCCGAAAGTCTCGTTCTTTATTGTCTTCTTGGTCTTCTCTCCTCTTACATAGCTGAGGCCTTTGACTTTTGAGAGGTCGCGTGCTTTGTCTTGTTTGCTCAGTTCGGAGAAAAGATCCTGTATGCTCTCTTCTGCTTCGCCCCTTATGACATAGCTGTTCTCATCGAAAAGGAATGGTTTCTGGAAGTGTGTCGGTTGAGGTCCGAAGAACACTATTGGCGCATCCTTGTATCGCTTCCGGATTTCTTTAGATGTCTGGAGATCTATCTTCTGTGAGAGAAGCACTGTATGGAATACGAAAGCATCTATCTTATCTTTCCCGCTCTTATTCTCATCAAGGAAGTCTTCAAGCTCTTCCCAGCTCTTCTCTTCAGATACGAAGTCCTTATAGACTACTGTATGGCCTTTCTGCTCCAGTGCCGCGGCAGCATATAGCAGGGGAAGGTCCGGCTGGGGGTATATGTTGTAGCTGCAGCCGTATATCCTTTCAGGTATCTTGAAGTCTCCTTTTGCAGGCGGTATCAATAGGCATATTTTCATGGTATGCGGACCAGATTTGTTTGGTTATAAAGGTTTTTGTTTTTAAATGTTAGAAATTTATATAAAGGGGGTGATTTTTGGCTTTATGGGGTGTACAGATGGTTTATTGGTTTTCAGTGTTCATTTTCATCGTCCTGGCTTACGCGCTGGGTTATTCTCTGGAATCGTTGGGTTTCATGATATTTTCCCTGTCCAGGAAGCGGAAGCATGCTGGTGAGGTGGGTAAGGATAAGGCAGACCTGTTTGAGCGTTTAGTGATGCGTATTGGTTTCGGCATCTGTTTCCTTATCGTTCTGTTCTATCTCTTTGGGATGATCGGCCTGCCGCTGAATGTGTATTATTTCCTTGGGCTTTCTCTGGTCGTTCCACTGTACCGCGCGTTCATGATTTACAGGAAAGAGGGCGGGCTTGACATCAAGTCAGCTGTCAGGGAAAGCACTAAGCTGAAGAAGAAGCACATCGTTTATATCCTGCTTCTCGCTATCTTTGCAGTCACTCTTTTCATGTACATGAAGGGTTCCTTTGCTTACCCTTATTTTGAGGATGGTGATCCTTATGGTTATGGATCTGCCGCTCATTATGTTCAGGAGAGGCAGACGTTCTGGCATGTGAGTGAGGCTTACTTCCATTACCTTCCGCCTTACCCGCCGGCCTACTCGACGGTGATGGGTCTTGTCTTACAGACCAATGATGACATGGTATGGACTATGAAGTTCTTCAACGCGCTTATACTTTCTTTGAGCGTGCTGTGGTTCTTCTTCTTGGCTTATGCCCTGACAAGGAACAGGTGGCATTCTCTTTTCGCTACGTTTGTACTCGCTGCCCTACCTGGCTACTTGAGCCATTTCATATTCTCACACGCTCTGGGAACGAGCATTTTTGCAGTCGGGCTGTATGCTCTTGTAAAAGCAAAGGATGAGCGCCGCTGGCTTCTTCCGCTGATCGTTTCGGTCGCTGCTATTCTCATGATACAAGCGGTGGTCTCGGTGGTCTTTGGCCTGTTCAGCATCGTGATGTTAATCGGTTACTGCATACAGAAGAGGGGTATCCATTGGAGGCTTTTCCTTGGTCTGTTGTTGGGTCTTGTCGCTTCTCTGGCTTTGTTCTGGGGGCCGAACTTCCTGATATTCGGGGAGGATATAGTGACGAGCCACGGTGGTGAGCCTCTCTGGGCTATCGGGCTCGCCAAGGACAGCAACCAATTCACGTTCGGCGTGAATGATTTCCTGTTCAGCAGGAAGGTCAACGGCAGGTATGTCGGGGGCATCGATACTCAGTCAGGTACAGGTATTGTTGTCGTCCTGCTTGCATTGTTCGGCCTGGCATATCTTGTCATCAGTCTGGTGATATCGAAGAAGGCGCGTTCAGCAATTTTTAAGAAGGAGATATGGATATTGATAAGCGCTGGCCTGCTTCTGCTCGCTTTCCTTGGGCTTCAGGGAGGCCGTCTTCCTGTGCGTATGTTCCCTCTGCGATGGTGGGCGTTCTTTTCGATAGCGATCGCTTTGTTCAGCGCTTATAGCATATCGAGGCTGGTGTCTCTTTTCAAGAGCAGGGAGGCGAGGTTCGTTGTTGTTATCGTGCTGGTGATAGGTGTCGCGTTCACTTCGTTCCATCCTCGTTACGTGGTGCAGACTTCGATGTGGCCGCCGCATCAGTGGACCAATATGGAGGAGCTCCAGGGATATATGCAGCTTGGTGCGACACAGTATGACAGCTTCTTCCCTGTCTGTTCAGGTGATGATGACTGGAAGGTGTCTTTTATCGGAAAGGAGTCCTGGATCGATAAACCAAGGGAGAATGATGTCTCTTACTTCAGGTTCAAGGAGACAGTTTTCGATGAGAGCCCTGCAGGTCTGGTATCTTTCATGAGATCTCACAATCTTGATTATATCCTTGTTGACGCGGAATGCACCAAAGAATATGGTATTAACAAGACGAATGGTAAGGTCAATGAGCTGATCGGTTCCGGCAGCTTCCAGGGTGTGTTCCAGGCCCCGGGAGTTATACTTCTGGGGATTGTTTGAGGTTTATGTTTCAAGAAATAGATCGAGGATTTCTCATCGTTTCTTATTGTCGAATCGCTCTAGTTTTTTCTCTATCCTTTCAAGCCTGTCGATGATGTCGTGCATCATGGGATTCCTCTTGTAGACTTCGCGTATCTCTTCCCTGTGGAATCCTGCTCTGTCTTCTATGTATCCGAGTATTATCAGTAGAAGTATGCTGGCGATGAAGATAGGTACGAACCAGTGTGTTATAGATATATTGAGGCCGTATTCCTGGAGCTTTGCCAGGACGAGGAATAGGATCATCGCGGAGTTTGCGACTGCAAGCCAGGACATGGTTCTCTGGGCCCAGACCTTGCTGTAGACGAGAAGCTTTCGGATACTGAAGAATCCCTTGAGTGCCTTTTCCTTCATTTTTTCTTCTGCTTTCTGACCTTTGGCTTCATGCCTGCGTCCTTGAAGGCAAGTTTCCTTACGAGTATCTCGACCTGTCTCTGGTTCTTCATGGTTATGTTGTACATGTAGAACAGGACCACGGAGAATACTACCATCCCTCCTGCATAGAAGAAGTCTGCGGTCCTCTCGATAGCAAGGGCTTCCATTATGCCATATACTGTCTGTGGGAACATACCCAGGAATATAAAGCCGAGCCATACGAGGAACCAGAATACCAGGCCTACCTTGTCGTAGTTGGATCTCTTGTAGTATAGGAATGTGAAGTATATCATCACCAGGCCGAAGAGCAGGATGAGGATCTGGACTCCGAATAGCATCTTATCACCTTGATATCATTTTGATTATTGATTATCTTCTGCTGAGTTTCCACCAGAGCATGCTGAGCACGATCTTGATGCCGTCTATGACCGTCGTGCCTTTGTACCTGTCCGAGTAGATTGTCTTTATTGTGATTTCCCTGTATTTTAATCTTTTCTTTCCTGTGTTTGCCACCATCTCTGATTCGACACTGTATCCGCATGATCTCCACCGTATCTTCCTGTACGCGGTGGATGTCATTGCCCTGTATCCTGACTGCGTGTCCCTTAGTTTTATGCCGAAAAGAAGAGAGTTTACCTTGTTTATGAAGCTGTTTCCGAACTTGAGTATGCTCGGCATCTTCCTGCTCAGGGTTCTTGAACCGAATACTATGTCTGTTCCGTGGAGCGCTTTCAGGAATCGTGGTATGTCTTCAGGCATGTGCTGTCCGTCAGAGTCGATGAACACCAGGTTCTTCGCACCTGTCTTGACAGAGTAGTCCGCACCCGTCTTTAGCGCAGCGCCTTTTCCCAGGTTGATCGCGTGCCGCAGGACTGTCAACCCTTCTTCTTTAGCGATTTCGTATGTCCTGTCAGTTGACCCGTCATCGACGACTATTATCCTGCATCCTTTGACTTTCTGCTGCCGGACTTTCCTGATGACTGTTTTTATGTGTCTCTGTTCGTTATGTGCAGGTATTATAACTGCTGTGTCTTGGGTCATTTGACTTGTTCATTCGGTGGAGAATTCTACTTCGATGCTGTCTTCCGTCAGGCCTTCTTCGGTTGTCGTATCTTCTTCTTCATCTTCTGTCACAGGATCTTCTGCTGTCGCTGTATCTCCATCTTCTGAAAGCTCGAGCGGGATATCTATTACTGTCTCTTCTGTCTCGTTTTTCCCTGCAGCGACTGCCTTGTAGACTTCGTTTGCGTCGGTGCCTTCCCAGTCTACTTTCCAGACGAGTATCCTTCCGCCTGTGACCCCGTTCTGGTCATCGAACTTGTCGAAGTAGCTGAGCCCGTGGCCTTCCATGTAGAATAGCCGTGTGAACATGCTGTTTGCGAGGTATGGGTGTGTCAGGACCGAGGCATACCCTGCCTCACCGCGCGGGAGAAGCACTACTGAGAAGCCGAGAGTATTGCCTTCAAACAGCTTCTCTTCTGTACCGTTCTCGGTGACGTATACTATTGAGTAGGGTTTAGGGTCTCCCTGTGCTGCTATTATGACATCCATACTACTGAGGTTGACTGCGAAAGGCAGTTGCTGGCCTCCTGATATCTGCTGGTTACAGAGCATTATTCCTGCGCTGTTGGGCATGTCGCAGTTACGGACGCTTGATAGGTATCCTGGCCAGGGTGTTATCCATTCGCTGTCACTTTGGCTCTGTATCTCATAGTAGTATTGGTCTGCCTGTTCTGGTGTCAGGTTGAATTTCGGCTCGAGGAGTATCTGTTTGCCTTCAGCAGGACTTGTTCCTCTGACCCTGTTGTACATCTCGGAGCGTTTGAAGTCCCAGCTGCCGAAGTGTGACCACACTCCTGCTTTTCCGACCATATCTTCGCTAGTTATGAAGAAATTTTCAGGTGGTTCGCAGTGTGATTGCTTTAGGACGTGAGTTGCTTGGTCTTTTGTGAGGCCGTTGTCTATCAGGTACCTCCCTGCATCTGCTTTGTCCATCTTGACGATGGTATCAAGTATATCTATGGATCTTGGGACGTCATCTATGACTGCATTGAGTTCATCGTATGCGTTGTTGCTTCCGCAGTCGAGCATTCTCAGTATCCCTACGGAGTGCTTTTCATCATCTGCGACCATCAGTTTTCCCAGCCAGTGGAGCGGAGGTCCGCTCTGGCTTGATCCGTCGAGTGTGACTCGCCGGTCTGCGAGGTATTTGAACCAGTGTCCGAAGTCCCACCAGGAGTTTATTATTGCGTCAGGTTCAGAGTTGTCATTTATCTTGGTGAGCGAGCTGTACCAAGCGTCATTCACGCTTGGTATGAAGTTTGTCGCTACGTTGTATCCTGCCTTGACTGGTGATATGAGTACCAGCAGGAGTATTATTGCCACGACGGTCTTGGTTAAGATCTCGTTTATCTTGAGTTCACGGGATATCCACCGGGATAGTATGTGATAGATGTACGCTATTGTTATGCCGAAAGCGACCCCGAATGCAGATACCATCAGCAACGTGAATCTAACGCCTTTGAGTGCTGCATAAGTTGTTCCTACAAACCATATCACGAGGAGTATTGCCAGTTTCGCATCTACTTCTTCTTTTGATTTGAGGAGCATTATCATTCCTGCTATTACTGGCAGGGCCAGTAGGATCATGTATGTTATGGGCTGGAGGCTAGCGCCGTATGAAGAGGACAGGAAAAGGTATACCAATGCGCCGAACGTGAGCAGGTATTTCTGTTCCTTCTTTACGGATTCCTTGTTGACCATCATGAAGACTACTGCCATCATTCCTAGGAAGAATATGAGCTTGCCGCCCATCTGTCCGATTATTGTGGGTATTGATCCTGGGTTGAACTCTGCGACGGTGACTAAAACGTTTGGCCAGAATGTAGCGAGTGCTGCGTCTTTAGCCTTCGTGAACCATAGGGGTCCGGTAACGAATTTGGCAAATTCGTTGAATCCTGCTAATATTGTGGTGAAGAGTGCTGATGAGACAAGTATGGTCCCTATGACTGCCAGGAGGCTCTTGGTCTCGTTCGATCCGAATGCGACAGTCAGGTTCTTCTTTCGCATCAGTTCCCTGACTATGATAAAGCCGAGGTAGATTATGAGTGTCACGAGTATCGCGTTGAATATGAACCACCATCCTGTCCACGCGACAGCGTAGAAGCTTATCGCAACTCCTGTCAACGTACCGAAGATCAGTTTTTTCTTCAGCGTCTCTGCTTTGAATGTGTATAGGAAGAATAGTACTGCCAGCAGAGGGAAGAATATGTTCTGCGGGTCATTGTCCGACCCCAGTGTTCTTGATAGGTGGATGGGGTTGACTGATATGAATATAGATGTGACGAGTCCTGCCACATTACCTGCGATGAGTCTGCCTATTAGGAACGCGAGTATAGCCGAGAGGACTCCGAATATGAGTGGTACATAGAATGATGCCTGCATTATCGTTATGTCTGGGTTGAATATGCCCAGGGTCTTATAGGTGTATACTATTGCGTAGACATATGGACTTGTCTTTGTCTTGTCAAGATCGGTCGCGTGTTTAACTGGCGCTCTTGTGTAGGTGTCCCTGTAGCAGAGATTGTTCTCGTAGTTAACTTCATCGCATGGCGTGCCTGTTTCCACTATCTTCCTCGCTTCCCTCAGCCAGTAGTATGAGTCGATGTCTCCCAGGTATACATATTTGCTGTCGCCTGACTCATACATCAGGCGTTCCTTGAACTGTTGAGAAGCGCCTGCTATCTGTTGGTCTATTGTCCCTTTGTTTTCGCTGAGAAGCCTTTGGAGTTCTGACTCTATCAGTGCTTGCTTGTTCGCGTCTGGCAGGTTAGGGTATTGTGCGTTGACCTGCTGTACTACCTGGTTCCTGTAGAAGCTGTTGACTGAATTTTCTGCCCAGTCATCTGTTGTAGGCAGGTACATGGGCTGCAGTCTAAGGAATATTGTAAGTATTATCGGTATGAGTATCAGGAAGTATGTGCCGTACTTCTTGAAGAATGTAGCGGTCTCCTTGAAGTTCCAGTTGATGTCTTCCTTCTCCTTTTTCTTCTCTGCTTTCTTATGTTCTGGTTCGTGGGATCCTTTGTGTTCATGCGCAGGAGCGTGGTGTTCGTGCTTCTCGTTATCATGGTGTGTCTTGTGCTCGTGGTGTGCCGGCTTCTTGAAAAGGTTGCCGATCTTTGAGAAGTCTATGGCTACTTCATCATCATCTTTTGCGGTGTGTTTGTCGTTATTTTCTGTCATTAGGATTCCCCTTGTTGGGCTGAATTCATGTGTTTATAAAGTTTGTCTTCTGAACAATACTTTCGCGAAAAGAAGCATTTTAGGTTCTTTTAAGACGGTTTTAAATAGCAAACTGGTCGGTCTGTCGCGGTCTTCTTCAGCCAGCACCTGCTTCATCTTTTCAGAGCTTACCATCTTTACAAGTTCATTGTAGTCATTGTCTTCAAACCTGTCGAGCACACGCCTGAGGATAAGGCTTGTGCGTAGCTCCTTGTTGACCTTGTGCAGTTCGTGATGATATCTTGTTCCTGAAGTTATAGAACGCGAGAGCGACTCAGCAGCTTTCATGCCTGGTACCAGTCCGCCGCCTGTCGTGGCTTTGACCTGTAGTGCAGCATCACCGACAAGATAACAGTCTCCTCTGTGAACGTACGTGCCAGGTCTGTACTTTGGTATAAGTCCGCCCTGCATCTCGAGCACCTTACACTTAAGGTTGTCAAATCTTTTCATGAACCTGTCGAAGACTTTCTTCGGGCTGTGGTGTGCTGCGATCCCGACACGTGCGTGCCCGCTGTCTTCAGGGACGACCCATCCGAAGAATCCTGGTAATTCTTTTCCGAAGTATGCGGCGTAGGTGTCTTTCTCGACGGGAAGGTTATTCATCTCCACGAGCGCCTGAACTCCGATCCAGTGGTCAGGTCTTGGGTTGCCTATGTGACTTGACACGATAGACCCGGGCCCGTCTGCGCCGATAAGGATATCTGTTTTCAGGGTCCTGCTCGGCATCCTTTTCGCTGCCCCTCTCTTGCCTGGTGTTTTTTTGTTTTGCGCCAGCCGCAACTGGATATCGGTTTTTTCGTTTATCTTTTCAAGTCTTCTTCCAAGAAAGAATTCGGCGCCTTTCCTTTTCGCAATCTCTGCTATGTGCTGGTCAAAACTTGTCCTGTCGATCACGAGGTCGTTGATCTTGATTTCAGCAGACGAACCATCGGGCGCATGCACCCTGACCTTTCTGAGCCGGTTCATGATGCAGCTGTTCGGAAGCCGCACGATTTCCTTGATGCTTGGTGTCACTATCCCTGTGCACTGCACGGGCTTGCCTATCTCAGCATGCTCTTCGATTACCCTTACTTCTTCGTCTGCTGTTGCCAGCTTTGCTGCTGTATGGCAGCCTGCAGGTCCTGCTCCGATTATGGTTATCATGTTTCTGTAAAATGCCTTGTAGGAGGCTTTATAAGTCTTTTTTTATCTTCTTGTCTGAAAAGCGATTTGTTAGGACTGACCAATAACAACAAAATAGAAACATTTAAATAAAGCCTCGCACTAAAAACGTCATTGTTACATATATATGGGGGAAGCTTGGACAGGAAGTTTCGGGTGTTTAGACATCTAAGACCCGTTTTCGGGCTTTTTTAGTCTCCGTAATGGAGAAAAAAGGGGAATTTACTAGACATAGCTAGTCTTACGCATGATTTCGGAGGTATACCCAAAATGAATAACTCTAGGCGCTCTTTAAGGCGTAAATTCAACCGCGCTGCTACCACAATCGGTACAGCTGCCGCTATAACTGTCGCTTCAATTGCTGGTGGTGAGAAGGAGGCAAATGCAGAACAGGCACCTCCTGCCCCTGCTGTAACGGCTCCAGCCAAGACAGCACCTATACAGCCGCCGCAGTTCAAGGTTTCTCCAGCAGAACTCAAGCAGCTGGTGGATCAGTACGGCATCGCTTCACCTGTTCATCCTATCGAGGGTCCTGTAGGTGATATAGCTCTTCTCTATGCAGGAACCACTGCAGGCACTAAAGGCACCAAGGTCGCTCATGACCTTGACAGCATAATGGCAAAGGTTGTGCCTACTAACCAGCGCATGCATAATAACGCGATTGACCAGGCTATCACTGCTCAAGGCAATGACACTGGTCTTCTCTACAAGCTTGGTGTGGCTCTGAACATTGTTGATGGTCATTACCAGCTCGGTGGTTCAAGCACGATCTTCGGTTTCGGAGGCATCCAGTTCGGTGGTACTGAAGACCACAGGCATACGACCGGCAAGCTGTTCGGTCTTAAGGGTATACCTAATGGGACTTCATTTTCTGTTATCCCTGACCCGCATGCTAAAGGTGACTACATGAGGATAGAGCTTGCAGGGATTGCTCGGGAGATCGGTACCGAGCTTGATTCTCCTTTGACTGATGATCAGGCGCGTATACTTGCGATGGCGAACTTCATGCACAAGGGTGAAGGCACTCTTGACCCTAGCAGGACTGTTGTCTTGCGTGCCAAGTCTGCTGACTGGGAGCAGACAGCTGTTGCGCCTAAGCTTGGTATAGGTCCTGGTGCAGGTGATGTGATAGTTGATATCATGTATGTCTGCCCGGATACTGTGGCTAAGAATCCTAATGCTTGCCTGGGCGCGAACGGTCTTCCGCTCAAGCACATAACAAGGAACCATCAGTACATCGACCTTCCAGGTCCGTACAGACTGGTTCACCTGAAGATTGAGGGTTGCCACAAGGCAGGTCCTGAAGGTCTTGCAGGTATTGTGAGGGTGCCTCACATCCTTTACGGCAAGGTTGCTGCACCATCTCCTGTGCCTGTAGAGGAGGAGATCGATGCTGGTCTTCCTGACGCTCCTGATGCTGGTCAGCCTGACCCTACTCCGGCAGCTGGGACGATAGAGCCTCCGCAGCCTGATGCAGGTGTTCCTGATGCTGATGCGGGTGTTCCTGACGCTGCTCAGCCTGACGCAGACCCTGATCTTGAGGCTGCCGTCCAGGACGCGGCCCCTGAGGAACATTCCAGTTTTGTGGTTGGTGTTGAGGCTACCACGCTTTACAACAACCTTGTCTACAGGGACAATCATGGTATAGGTGAGCTTGTCTCACTGGTCTTCGGCGGCAGTCCTGCCAGCGCTCCAAGGCTTGTCCTGCGTGGAAG
>Ga0180435_10007192_pt1 | contig 10611 bp, 11 predicted proteins | sample SS_ome_3_FD_132467 | JGI IMG/M metagenome (GOLD analysis project Ga0180435, IMG submission 132467) | Hypersaline lake sediment archaeal communities from the Salton Sea, California, USA - SS_3_S_1 metaG | ecosystem: Environmental > Aquatic > Non-marine Saline and Alkaline > Hypersaline >... | reverse complement strand
TGGGCACCGCCCTGGATGAAAAAAACCAGAAAGCACTGGTTGATGAATTCTTTTCTAACGTGAAATCTGGAAAGGTTGTTGTCCTGGAAGGCGAAAAATTTGAAGGCAAATCAGCAGTAATTACCAGTGCCTTACCTCTGACTGATAAGGAAAAAGCGGTCATTGAAAAAGATATTCTGAAGAGAACAGCTGGTGAACCAGAAATAACTTTTGATGTGGATCCTGACTTATTGGGTGGTTTAACCATCCGAATTGATGACAAGATGTATGATCATTCGGTATCTGCCCAGCTTTCTGGAATGCGATCGCTGTTCAGTTGATTTAGCTGCGGTGTTCTAGTGTACAATAAAAACGCCTGGATAATTGATCCGGGCGTTTTTCTCATCCATATAGGAGTGTTTTGTGGAGATCGAAGAGCGGGATCTGAATGAGCTGTTTCAGGAAATTTCCCTTCTAAACTCTCTTCCCGAACATCAGGTTTTGGTTTCGGGAATTAAGATCGATTCGCGGGATGTAAAACCTGGGGATCTATACCTGGCCGTCCAAGGTACCCAGGTTGATGGACATGATTATATTCCTGACGCAATCTCCCGGGGCGCTGCTGTGTTGGTTGGTTCTCATCCTGCAAACGAAAACGAGTATGAAGTCCCTTACTTGCAGGTAGAAGACTCCAGAGAGGTCCTGGCTCATCTGGCTGCAGCCTGGTATGGTTTTCCGGCCCGCCAGTTAGTTGTGATAGGAGTCACGGGTACAGACGGGAAGACCACAACAGTCAATTTGATTCATCATATCCTTATTGCCGCAGGTTTGAATGCGGGATTGATATCCACTGTGAACGCAGTTATTGGCGATCATATACTTGATACTGGATTTCATGTGACGACACCAGAAGCTATGGATGTCCAGCATTACCTGGCCGAGATGGTGGAGGCTGGCATTACCCATGTTGTTCTGGAAGCGACCTCGCACGGATTGGCCCAAAAACGGGTTGAAGCTTGTGAATTCGATATCGGGGTGGTGACCAATATCACTCACGAACATCTGGATTACCATGGTGATTACCAGGGATATCTGGAAGCCAAAGGTGAGCTTTTCCGCCTGGTTAGTAACTCTTCCGCTAAACCTTTGCCAGTGAATAAGATCGCCGTTTTGAACGCTGACGATATTTCTTATCCGGCGCTTAAAGAAATCAACTATCAGCTGGGTTTAGAAATGGTTGAATATGGGATAAAGGAAAATGTGGATTTCCAGGCAGGGAAAATCCAAAACAGGTTTGACGGGATTGATTTTGAGCTCACCAATAATGATGTTAACATTCCAGTCAAGGTTGCCTTATTAGGGGAATATAATGTGTCCAACTGTCTGGCAGCAGCAGGGGCTTGTGCGGCCGGTTTGGGTTTGAGCTGGGAACCCATTCAGCAAGGCATCAGCGATCTGTTAGGGATTCCAGGTCGGATGGAGAGGATCGATCTCGGTCAGGACTTCCTGGTTGTAGTGGATTTCGCGCACACGCCGAATGCACTGAAAGTGGCAATTTCTGCTGGAAGAGGGTTAACCAATCAAAGAGTGATCACTGTATTTGGTTCAGCGGGTTTACGGGATAAAGAAAAAAGAAGATTGATGGCAGAAGTATCTGCCGAGCTGGCAGACTTGACAATTCTGACCGCGGAAGATCCACGAACAGAATCTTTGGATAGCATCTTGGAAGAAATGGCGGCTGGCATGTTGGAGAAAGGGGGAGTAGAGGGGGAGAATTTCTGGCGAATTCCGGACAGAGGTGGGGCAATTAAGTTCGCTCTGGATCTGGCTCAAAAGGGAGATGTTGTGATGGTTTGCGGCAAAGGTCATGAACAATCGATGTGTTTCGGTGAAACTGAATTTCCCTGGGATGATCGTACTGCCACAACAGCAGCCCTTGCGGACCGGATGGGAAAACCTGGCCCTGAGATGCCATCACTACCAACAACAGACAATTAGTATATTGCTCTCATCTTTACATCTATAGTTAAACTATCTATTGACAAATTGCATATAGACGATTAAACTGTCCCTGTAACCAATAAGTTACAGGGAGGTTTTTATGCCTGGAAGACGAAGAGGTGAACCAGGTCCTTGCCGTCAGAGGAAGAGGAGGGGACTGCGATTGATCTTGCGCCCCAGTTTGCTTTTAATGCTAGCTGAAAAAGAAGCTCATGGTTACGAGTTGTACGACCAACTGGCTTCTTTGGGGTTTGATCCTGATTGCCTGGATTCCAGCATTCTTTATCGGGACTTACGCGATATGGAAGAAATGGGGCTGATTGGGTCCAAGTGGGATGATGAGGACAGTAAAGGTCCTAAAAGACGTGTTTACAAAATCTTGGATGAGGGCAAGATCCGGTTAGGGGAATGGATCGAAAATCTTGGAGGTATTCAGGAACAGATCGACCAATTGACAAGAAGATATCAAAAAACGATTCAATAAAGGAGCTATCATGAAGTATGCAATATCATCTTCTACAGGAAATCCGGATACAGAATTCAGCGCCAGATTTGGACGCTGCACATATTTTTTGATCGTTGATGAAGGACTAGACAATTGGGAAAAGATCTCAAATCCTGCTCAAAATGCTCAGGGAGGAGCTGGAACCCAGGTGGTGCAGTATCTTGCTGAACAGGGTGTGGACGCAGTGATTAGCGGAAGATATGGACCAAATGCCTATGATGCTCTGGATGCCGCCGGTATGAAAGCATACCTGGCTGATTCAGGGACTCCTAGGCAGTTGGTCAATCAAGCACAGTCAGGATCATTACGCCTGGCTGCTGGCCCAACTGGAGAAGCTATGCATGGTCAAGGCGGCCGGGGCGGCCGGGGCGGCGGACGCCAATGAGAAGGATAGCTGTTGCCAGCGGAAAAGGGGGTACGGGTAAAACGACTGTTGCTGTTGCTCTAGCAGAATCGCTTTCTCAGGATAGTGAACAGATTGTCCTGATTAGTGATTGTGATGTGGAAGCGCCAAACGTTCACCTTTACCTGGATCCGGATTTTGAACAATCAAAGGCCGTTCATGTACTTATCCCCCAAGTTGACGAGGATATCTGTACTGGCTGCGGAATCTGCTCTGAGGTGTGTCAATATAATGCCATCATCCTTCTGAAAGACCGCGCTATGGTATTCCCATCTTTATGTCACGGCTGCGGTAGCTGTACCCTTAATTGTCCTGAAAATGCAATTCGAGAAATTCCAAATCAGATCGGTATCCTTGAACGTGGTATTGGAAATGGAAATATCTATTTACGCCATGGATTGCTTAATCCGGGAGAGCCTTTGACTGTACCAGTGATCGCTGCCTTGCGGAAATGGAATGATGAATTTTCAGCTCGAATAGAGATTATTGATTCACCCCCCGGGGCATCCTGTCCTGTTGTTGAAGCTATTCGGCGAGTGGATTTCCTCCTTCTGGTAACAGAACCGACCCCGTTTGGTTTACATGATCTAAAACAAGCTCACCAGGTGGCGAATGAACTTGGGATCAGAACGGGAGTGATCATCAATCGGGATGGACTAGGTGAAGCCGATATTCAAGGTTATTGCCTTGATAATCACATACCGGTATTAATGACAATCCCGCTGGATAGAAATATCGGTGCGGGATTAGCACGAGGAGACACTTTGCTCGAAATTTATCCGGAATATGGGGACAAGTTCAGAGCTTTATATGAAAAAGTTGACCAAATGCTAGAGGAGGCAGTGGGCCCGTGACTCAACTGGTTGTTTTGAGCGGTAAAGGTGGAACAGGTAAAACCAATCTCAGCGCCGCTTTTTCTCATTTGTATCAGCAGAAATATCCTGGCCATCTAGCGTTATTGGTGGATGCTGATGTTGATGCAGCTAACCTTGCATTGCTTCTGGAAGCGGAAGAACTTAGCAAAGAGGCGTTCATCGGAGGTGCGATTGCCAGGATTGATCCGGACTTATGTACTGATTGTGGACGCTGTCAGGAGGTTTGCCGCTTTGACGCTGTTATCTCCCGAGAAGAAAAATTTTGTATAGACCCGATTGCATGTGAAGGTTGTGCAGCATGCCTTTATCAATGTCCGGAAAATGCGATCGCACTCCAAAAGCAACAAGCCGGCGAATGGTACATTTCAGAAACGCCATATGGAAAATTCTTCCATGCCCACTTATACCCGGCTCAGGAGAATTCAGGTAAATTAGTGGCTTTGATCAAATCCAGGGCCCAGGAAGAACTTGAAAACAGCAGCGCAGATCTGATGCTCGTTGATGGGCCTCCAGGCATCGGATGTCCGGTTATATCTGCCGTCTCCGGGGCTAATGTCGTCCTTGTGGTCACTGAACCGACTCTGGCGGGTTTACATGACCTGGGGCGGGTCCTGGAGACCACTACACACTTTGATGTGCAGGTGGAAGTATGTATTAATAAATCGGATCTATATCCTGAAGGCGCACAGCAGATCCGAAAGTATTGTCAGGAAAAAGGTATTGATATTCTGGGCGAAATACCTTTTGACCTGGCTATCCCACGGGCAATGAACCAGGGTCAACCGGTGACTAAATTCGACCCCCAATCACAATCTTCTATAGCAATAAAAGGAATTTGGGAAAGACTCATGACAGTTGTAGAAAAACATAGCACAGAAAAAGAATTGATCCAAGTAAAATAAGAAAGTCAAAATTAAAGGAGAATATTATGAGAATAGCGGTATCAGCAGACACAAATCAAGGCCTGGAAAGTCAGGTTGCCCACCACTTCGGACGCTGTCCTTTTTTCGCTTTGGTAGAGGTCGAAGATGATCAAATCCAATCAGTTGCTGTAATTGATAATCCGTTTTATGCTGGTCATGAACCCGGACAGGTCCCGGGTTTCATTAATGAACAGAAGGCAGACGTCATGTTGAGTGGAGGGATGGGGGGTAGAGCAATTCAATTCTTCAGCCAATTCGGCATTGAGCCGGCTACTGGAGCTGCTGGAACAGTTGAGAATGCGGTAAATTGTTATCTGGAAGGAAAGATAAAGGGTGCGTCATCTTGTGCCGAGAGTGAAGCACACGGCCACGGCCATGATCACGATCATCACCATTAGTATATATGCATCAGTCCCTTTTCCTACTCTATCTGTGGGGGTTTGAAGATACATGGGGAAAAGGGATTTTTTCCAAACTCTCTTTTTCTGGTTAATTCAAGTTCAGCTTTGAATATTTTGCTCAGGATTCGTTCGTCTATTTGGCATAGTTGGGAATGAGTTTGTGCCAGGTTGCGATAGGGGCAGTTGCGGAGTTCGATCTGTGGACCATCGGGGGTCGCTTTCCAGCTGGCATGATAGTGGAGTTGATTTAAAAACGCCACTGCCTGGTTGAAGATAGATATTCTGTTCCCAGGCTCAGATTGAAAATCATCCAAGATGAAGTTGGCGATCTTCTCTAGCAGCGTGTGATATTCATCTCCTTCTTCCAGAGTTTTCAGCATTACTCCCATAAGGTTCAGGATATTATCCCCTAGCGTTTTTGAGGTCAGGTTATAGAGCAGGATTGGACGTCCAGCGTATCCTGCTGAACGCTGATCGGATACCTGGACTAATCCTTCGTCTTCAAGGATGGCCAAGTGATAGCGGATATTGGCAGGTGTCATCTCCAGAAAACGGCCCATTTCGGCTGCCGAAGAGTTATGATGAGAGGATAAATAGTCAAGGATCTCTGTTCTGGTGGCTTGCATAATTCCAGTATACCAGTTTAGAAAAATAAAACAAAAGAAATTTTGTATTAATAAATGTTGACAAGGTGGATTGAAGGGCAATATAATAGGGCAGTTGTACAAATTATCACTAGTTTCACTGCAAGGAGCGTTTTTCATGCCGAGTGAATTAAACAAACCTGAATATAATATTCCCCCAGAATTGGAAGGTACGGTAGCAATCACAACCCTGGACCGAATTTATAACTGGGGCCGACGCTATTCTGTGTGGCCGATGTTTTTTGGTCTGGCGTGTTGCGCTATCGAAATGATTGCCACCGCCGGGGCCCGATTTGACATGGCTCGTTTTGGTATGGAGATCATGCGGCCCAGTCCCAGGCAATGTGATTTGTTGATAGTTTCCGGGACAGTCACCAAGAAGATGGTTCCCCAGGTTGTTCGTTTATATAACCAGATGCCAGAACCAAAATATGTTTTATCCATGGGCGCTTGCGCTTCGGGAGGGGGTCCTTTCAAAAGGGGATATAACGTTATCGCAGGGATAGATAAATATATACCTGTAGATGTATATGTTCCTGGCTGCCCTCCTACTCCCCAAGCACTCCTCTATGGTTTTATGAAAATCCATGAATTGATCGATAAACAATATATAAAAGAAGTCAGTTGGTACCAGAAAGAAGCGGACGAGGGCATCCCGGTACCAATTCTTGGTCCGGACCTGATCGATGTCAGAGATTTTCCTAACTTGATGGAAAAGGCGCAGGAAAAGGAAACCCAGGCATGAACGAAAAAATAATTGAGATCAAACCTCACGAACAAGAAATATTAAACCATTTTCCTGATTGGCTTATTGCTGATGAGCGGGAAGGCTATCACGGTCTTCAGGTTGGAAGCGAAAATTTGCTAGCCTTGATGAAGTCTCTCCGGGATGAACATGGATACGATTTTCTTTCATCTGTTACCGGAGTGGACTATCTTTCAGAAGAAAAAATGGAAGTGGTATACCACCTCTTCAAATCCACTGGCGGTGCAATTTTGGAGATCAAGGTCCAGATCCCACGTTCGGATCCAGTGATTCCTTCATTGGTGGATTTATTCCCAGGGGCAGATTTCCAGGAGAGGGAAGCCTGGGATCTGCTAGGCATTCGTTTTGAGGGTCATCCAGACCTGAAGCGAATCCTGATGTGGGAAGGTTTTGCCGGACACCCTTTGCGAAAAGACTGGCAGGAAGTATTTTTTGAGGGTGAATTCAAACCCTACGAGGACCGCTGGCCTGAAGGCAAAGTATCCAAGGTTGAAGGGAATAATCCCTATAACGAAAATGTTGAGTATCCAAAAGGTTTTAATCCAGAAACGTGGGTCCCGGAAGGAGAGGAGCTGCTCTTCACCGGAACAGCCGTTATTCCCCAGGAAGATCCAGGTATTGAAACAGAACAGTTAGTTGTAAACTTAGGCCCCCAGCACCCGTCAACCCATGGTGTTTTCCGGATGGTGGCAAAACTCGAGGGTGAGACTGTTGTAGACCTTGAGCCTGTGATGGGATACCTGCACCGCAACCATGAAAAGATCGGCGAACGAAACACATATTCCATGAATATGCCATATACAGATCGCCTGGATTATTTCTGTTCCATGAGCAATAACTTTGCTTATGCGGTGGCAGTCGAAAAACTTCTGGGAGAGAAATACCAACCTCCGGAACGAGCCGAATACATCAGGGTCATTATGGCGGAATTGACCAGAGTCCTGAATCATTTTATGGCGATTGGATTCTTCTTGAATGACCTGGGAGCTTATTTCACTCCAGCGTTATATACCATCAAAGAACGAGAGTTAATCCTGGACATCTTTGAAGCCGCTGCTGGATCAAGGATGATGTGCAATTACTTCCGATTTGGAGGTGTTGTGCGCGATCTTCCTGAAGGTATGGAAGAGCATATCCGGAATATGGTCTACGAACGTCTACCGCGGCAGGTGGATGAAATGGACCGCTATCTTGTTGAAAATGAGATCGTGAAGGGCCGCAGCCAGGGTGTTGGTATATTGACCCCTGAACAAGCCATAGCTTTCTCTGCTGTTGGGCCGGTGCTGCGTGCATCAGGTGTGCCTTATGATATTCGCCGGGCAGATCCGTATAGCATCTATGACCGGTTTGATTTCGATGTAGCTGTTCGTTATCACGGTGATATTTATGACCGTTTCTTGATCCGCTATGACGAGATCCGATCAAGTATAAAAATCCTACAGCAGGCGATAGACAATATCCCCAAGGGAGAGGTCTTGGCCAATAAACCTGCTTATAAATTCAGAATGCCTAAAGGTGAAGCTTACGGACGAGTGGAAGGGCCAAAGGGCGAACTGGGATTTTATGTAGTATCAGATGGAACTGACAACCCCTATCGCTATCACGTCCGGGCGCCATCATTTATCAACCTGACTGGATTACGAGAAATGAGTCTGGGAGAAAAAATGGCTGATCTGGTTGCCATTCTAGGATCAATTGATATCGTGCTGGGAGAAGTTGACCGCTAACGGGCTGCAGGGTCACTGGAGATGATTATGAAAGGATTTGGGATTGTCAAAGGGTTGGGCGTAACCCTGAAACATATATACGACACATATGCTGAGGATTTTAAAGCAGGTCGGAAGCGTTATTATAATGAAGATGGTGTTCGACAGCGCATGACCCATGATACCAAGGGTATCTTCACTGTGAACTATCCAGAAGAGAGGCTTCCGGTAGCAGAGAACTTCCGCTATGTGCCGTTCCTGGTTTACGAAGAGGCTGATGGAGAGAAAGTCCCCCGCTGCACTGCTTGCGGGATCTGCAGCAAGGTCTGCCCATCCCAATGTATCTGGATCACTCGGGCAGAAGATCCGGAAACCGGCAAACCGTTAAAAACACCAGCGGATTTTGCTATCGATATTGACTTGTGCATGAACTGCGGATACTGCGCGGAATATTGTCCTTTTGATGCTATCAAAATGGACCATGATTATGAACTGGCTACTTATGATCGTATGGCGGAGAATATCCATCATAAAGATCGTCTCTTAAAACCAGCCTCGTACTATTCTGAGATCAAGCCGACCTATTATGCCCTGGAAGAGCAGGCAAAGGCTGAGGAAGCCGCTAAGAAGGCTGCTCGAAGGGCTCCTAAAGAGGGACAGCAAGGTGGCCGGGAACGTCCTGCTCGCCCTCCGCGCCGAGAACGACCGGATCGTCCTCCACGTCCGAAAGCTTCGGAAGAATAAAAAACTGCACCGCTTATAAAGGCTGTGTTGATGACTGAGCACAAAAAGAAGATTGTTGTTGGTGGCTGTCCCCGCAGTGGAACGAGTCTATTTGCCGATTTTTTGGTCCAGAATGGGTTAAGGACAGTATCTGATCCGCGTAGTTCTGATCAATACCCACGAGGTTATCATGAGTATTTTCCTCTCTTGATGTTCCATAATGCTATGGAGCGTTATCCGAGGGGGGCGATGCATAGAATAACTGATGAAGAATTTTTAACACCTTTTTTGCTGGAGGATGAGTTCACTCACCAGGTCTACCTCCAGGCTTTTTCACCTTTTCGGGATGACAATATTGATTTTATAAAATATCCCCAATTAGCCTTATCAATGGAATTCTTGTTTGACAAGTATTCCCAAATTCATTTAATTGGATTGTGGAGAAAGCCAGCTGCAGTCTTTAGATCTCTAGTGAAAAAAGAATTTCCCATAGAAATGTGGCCAGCATCGGGTGTAAAAGCGATCCTGTTGCAATCCGTTTATGCCCATCATCTTCTCAAAGCCCAACAAAAATACCCCGAAAGAGTGACAATTTATGAAATAGATCATTTGATCAATAGAGAAATTGATCTTGGTCCGGAACTCAAGAGATTGGGATATGATGTAGAGGGTCCCTGCCCTATAACAAAGAATATCGATGCAGAAATCTGGACGAAACGAGTACCGATATTGTGGTACTTGTATTTCATTTGTATGAAAGTTTTGGTCATTCTTCTCTTCCCATTATTCCCAGAAAGCAAAAAGAAATTCACCCGCCTGGGAAAGTATAACCAACAAATCCTGAAGGTATGTTATGGGCCCCATCATTCTGACTTCTAAGCTTTTTGGTTTTGGTGGAATCGAACGATTTGGTCGGCAGATCACAAAAGCTGTAGCTGACCACGCAACAGAAAAATCACAACAAGTCACAGTATTCACCTTAGTGGATGAGGCGAATGAAATACAGGCAAATTATTTTGATAGAAATGTCAATCTGAATTGTTTTGGGGGAAATCGATTTCTTTTTATTATAAAATCGGCCTTTCAAATATTATTCTATCCGACAGTAGTGTTTACATTTCATCTTCACATCGCCCCGATTGTATATCTGGTGAAATTGCTGCGTCCCAAGTTGAAATATGGGGTTCATATTCATGGGATTGAAGCATGGTTCTCTTTATCCGGTTTACGAAAGAAAGCCCTCCAAGAAGCGGATTTTATCACTTCATCAAGTAAATTTACGGCTGAGAAAGCGGCAGAGATGAATCAACTGGATCCGGAGAGAATTTCTGTCTTGTATCCAGCGCTAGATGATGAATGGTTGGAGAAAATGCTCCCTGTACCAGTAGAGTCTGATCAGGATATGGAAATAAATAATAGTATGTTGTTAACAGTGGCGAGGTTAACAGCATCTGATAAACGAAAAGGTATAGACTTGGTCATTCAGGCTTTGCCAGAGCTGATAGCAGAATTTCCTGATCTGGAATATGTCATTGTTGGGTCTGGAGATGACCTGCCCAGACTAAAATCCCTCGCAGCTGACCTTAATATCCATGACCGGGTTCATTTTAAGGGTGGTATATCAGATAAAGAGTTGATCCAGTTTTATCAGACTTGTAGTTTATTCATCATGCCAAGCAGTACGG
>Ga0180435_10007191_pt1 | contig 10611 bp, 8 predicted proteins | sample SS_ome_3_FD_132467 | JGI IMG/M metagenome (GOLD analysis project Ga0180435, IMG submission 132467) | Hypersaline lake sediment archaeal communities from the Salton Sea, California, USA - SS_3_S_1 metaG | ecosystem: Environmental > Aquatic > Non-marine Saline and Alkaline > Hypersaline > Sediment... | reverse complement strand
GTCGGGCGGGCCTGCTCCGACATCGCCCACGAGCTCGATCGCCAGCACGGCGTGATGACACGCCCCGGGCTCCACTGCGCGCCGCGCGCGCACCAGACGCTCGGGACCTTCCCGGCCGGCTGCGTGCGCCTGTCGCTCGCCTGCAGCAACCGCGAGGCGGACATCGCCCCCGTGCTGAGCGCGATTCGCACGCTCGCCCGACAGCCGGCCCCGGCGCGCAGCGAGGCGCCATGAAGCGCGGAGAGTGCGTATTGCTCTTCCCGAGCGTGCATGACGTGATGGCGTTCGATCGCCTCTTGCGGCGCCAGGCGGGCGCTGCCGGCGCGGCAGGGCAGCGCCCGCGGGTGCGGCACGACATGGTTCCGACGCCGCGCGAGCTGAGCTCCGATTGCGGGATGGCAATCACGCTGCCGTGTAAGGATGTCGCGGCGGCGGTCTCTCTCGCCGCCGGCCGGGCCTGTGCCCCGCAGGCCGCCTACCGCCTGACGGACGGGGGATTCGAGCGGCAGGATATGGCGCCGTAGGGTGGGTGCGCCGGACGCGGGAAACCCGAAGTCGGGCGCGCAAGGGAAAGGAACGACGCGCATCGCGCGCGCCCAGCGAGGAGTCGCATGGCAAGCCATGATTCGGGAACGCCCAAGCTGACCCGGACCGTCTCCGGCTCGGGGTGAGCGTCGAAGCTCGGGCCGGGGGACCTGGCCCAGGCGCTCTGCGGACTCGACGTCTACGCCGACCCGCGACTGATCGTCGGCCTCGAGCATCCTGACGATGCCGGCGTCTATCAGCTCAGCGACGAGCTGGCGTTGATCCAGACGGTCGACTTCTTCACCCCGATCGTCGACGATCCGGGGCTCTTCGGCGAGATCGCCGCCGCCAACGCGCTCAGCGACGTCTACGCGATGGGCGGACGACCGATCTCGGCGCTGAACATCGTCTGCTTCCCGTCTCAAGCGCTCGACCTGGCCGTCCTGCGCGAGATCCTCGCTGGCGGTTTGCGCAAGCTGCGCGAGGCGCGCGTTGCGCTCGCCGGCGGCCACAGCGTGGAGGATCCGGAACTGAAGTACGGCCTCGCGGTGACCGGCGTCGTCAACCCCGCGCGCGTGCGCACGAACCGCGGCGCCCAGGACGGCGATGCGCTCATTCTGACGAAACCGCTCGGCACGGGCATCATCTCCACGGCGCTGAAGGCGGAGCTCGTGGAGCCGGCGACCGTCTCCGCCGCGGTCGCGGCGATGCGCACCCTCAATCGCGCCGCCGCCGAGGCGATGGAGGCCTGCGCGGTCCACGCCTGCACCGACGTCACCGGGTTCGGCCTGATCGGCCATGCGTGCGAGATGATCGAAGAGAGCCCGCTCGGCATCCGGATCAGCGCGGCCGACGTACCGCTCCTGCCACAGGTGCAGTCGCTGGCCGAGATGGGCCTGCTGCCGGCCGGCCTGCATCGCAATCGCGACTTCCGCGCCGGCAGCGTCACGGTCGCCGACGGCGTCCCGCTGCCGCTGCAGGATCTGCTCTTCGACCCGCAGACCTCGGGCGGACTGCTGATCGCGGTGCCGGCGGGAGAGGCCTCCATGCTCCTCGAGCGGCTCGGAACCGCCGGCGTCGACGCGGCGCGGCACATCGGAACGGTCACGTCCGAGACGCCGGGACGCGTCAGAATCGATTAGGCGCCGTCTAGGCCGTCCGCCGGGCCCCGCCCGCCGTCCGGTTGCCAGAGGGCGCGGGCGTCGTTGCCGGCGTAGTCCCAGGCGATGATTTCAACGGGCGCGGAAGTCCCGGACGGCAGCTCGAGCTCCCAGTAGGTGCTCATCACTTCCTGCCCCCGCTCTCGCCCCCGCTCTCGCCCCCGACGCGCGCCGCGGTCGCGCTGCGCCTCCCCTTCGCGCGACCCGCCCGCGCCTTCCGCTTCCCCGCCCCCGGCGCCACGCGCTGCCTCCTGCGCCTCCCGCGGCGTCGGTCGAGCGGACGGCGAGCCTCCGGGTCGATCCCGCTCCTCTGCCGTCCGGCGGAAGAAGAGGGCCGCCGGGGTCGAGGCGCGAGCGCGCGTCGCGGCGACGTCCGGCCCTGCGGGCTGGCCCTCCTCCGCCCCCAGCGCGGCTCGCCAGGACGGGGGGCAATGCTCGAGTCGGCGCGCCCGCCAGCGCGCACGTGCGTCGGGGGCCGCCCCGACCGGCCGCCCCTCGACCGCCCGGACGGCGATCCGCTCGGCGACCTCGACCTGGAGTCGCCGCGGTCCGGTCGCCGCTTGGCGCACCCTGCGGATCTCCGGCCGGCTGAGGAAGTCCTGCAGCGCGAGATGGTAGGGCGAATAGCCGCCCCGCAGGCGGGCGAGGCTACGGAAGGCGGCCTTGTGGCGCGCCTCGCGGGCGAAGGCGACCGCCCGGCGGAAGCGTTCGAGCGCCGCGGTCCGCTCCCGACTGCGCGGCCCCGGCCGATGGCGACGAGGGCGCCGGGAGACAAGCGTCCGCTCGCCGCGCACGCGGAAGACGAGCTCGCCGACCCGGCCGCGGAGGCCTTCCAGCATCGGATTGCGTTCGACAATGGCCACTGATCACCTCAATATATTGTATCACAACTGGATAACCAGATAACGATATCATCACGTACTCATCGCGTAGTCAAGACGTATTCATCCGAATGACAGCCAGATCCACCCGACCGAGCGCGGGCGGCCTCTTGCGGACAAGAAGACGCGTGGCGCGGTGTGCTTGTGGGAGCAAGAGAGGCGCAGCGGGAGTATGTTTCTTTCTTGCGAGAGGGAGGCATCGGAGCGCTGAGTGAGGAGGCCGGTATGGCCCGTGGGAGCCAGACAGCGACCGCGCGTGGGCGCTGGACTTGGAACGTGGGGCGGATCTTCGGCATCCCGATCCGCATCCACTTCACGCTGCTCCTGCTGCTCCTCTGGTTCGCCTGGATCGAACTGCAGAGTGGCGGCGAGGCCCTCGGCGGTTCCGGCGACCCCGCGCCGGGCAGCTGGATGGCAGTTGCCTTGCGCGTGCTCTTCATCGCCGGGCTCTTCGCGAGCGTGCTCCTGCACGAGATCGGGCACGCGCTCATCGCCCGCACGCACGGCGTGCGCACGAACGAGATCACGCTCTACCGGTTGGGCGGTGTGGCCCGGCTGCGCGGCATGGGCACACCCCACCAGGAGCTCGGCATCGCCTTCGCCGGCCCGCTGGTCAACATCGGGCTGGCCGCCCTGCTCGCCTTCGGGCTCATCCTGAGCGGCCAGTGGGTACCGCTGGCCGAGGTCACCACGCGCGGCGTACCGCTTCTGCAGCGCCTGGCACTTGCCAACCTCGTGCTCGCCGCCTTCAATCTGATCCCCGCCTTCCCGATGGATGGCGGCCGCATGCTGCGCTCGCTGCTCGCGCGGCGGCTCGGCATGCTGCGCGGGACAGCGATCGCCGCCGCCATCGGTCAGGGGGTGGCGATCCTCTTCGGCCTCGCCGGCCTGCTGACGGGCAACTTCATCCTCGTCTTCATCGCCTTCTTCGTCTTCCTGAGCGCCAGCCAGGAGCTGGTCGCCCAGCGCACGAGCGCGGCAACACAGGGGCACGCGGTCACCGAGGCGATGGTGACGCGCTTCGAGGTGCTGCAGCACGCCGACTCGCTCGGCGCCGCGGCGGAGCGACTACTCGCCACGCACCAGCAGGACTTCCCGGTGCTCGCCGGCGAGGAAATTCTCGGCGTGCTCACGCGCCCGGGCCTGCTGCGCGGCCTGAGCCAATCCGGCCCCACCGCCTATGTCGCCGCCGCCGCGGAGCGGGACTTCCTGCGTCTCGAGCCGCAGACGCCGCTGGCCGAGGCGCTCGAGCGGATGCAGGCGGCGGGGACGCAGGTGGCGCTCGTCTTCCGCGGCGAGTATCTGGTCGGCATGCTGACGACCGAGAACGTGCGCGAGTTCTTCCAGCTCCACGCCGCTGATACCTAGCGGGGAGCGCGGCTCAATTGGCGCCTCGCACACGAACCGTTTCGCATCCACCCGCAGGCTGACCCGCGGCTAGCGCACGACCTTTACGATCTGGTAGTGCCCCGCCGGCCAGCCGATCGACGGCCACGGCGAAGCGCAAGTCGAGCCCTACCGCTGCTCTAGCCGAAGTGTCGCGAGGGGCCGTAGAAAGGATGCCATCCAACCGAAAGATGGAGGGCACTGTTACAGTCGCTTGGGTTGTGGATCGGATCCCACTGAGGAATCAGCGTAACTCTTTGTTCGGATAAAGGTTGAACGATTCTGGTTGATGAGGATCACGAAAGCAGGGAGCGAGCGTGGCAGAAAGGGCGATCCCCGCTCGGAACTGCCTCGGCAACAGCCGACTAGGGAGCAGGTAATCCTTTCCTCTGGCGCCAGTTGCCCTACGCAATCAGCACGAATCAATCCACAAGCAATCGATTGCACGGCACTTGATACGGAACTCACGGGGGAGACGATTGCCGCGAAGACCCTACTCCGACCCGTTTGACCGCCTGGGGACACCGCGGCGCCCGCGAGCGGGCACCCGCCCGGCGGGGATCGGCGGTTGAGTCTTTGACCCTGCGCGCGCTACAATGTTGCCTGCGATCGTAGCGCTTCCGGGGTCGCGCCCCGGAACGATGGAAAGACCATCGATGGTTCGAGTCTTACAACACAGAGGAGGCAACATGCGTCTGGCAACGTTGCTCTGCGTCCTGGCTCTCCTAGGCGCCGGCACCGCGCTCGCCGACAAGGTCCCGGAGAAGGAGATCGTGCACTACGACTTCTCGGGCCGGACCGACGTCGATGAGGTCGAGCCAAACCAGCCCTGCGAGATGGCCCAGGAGATCGAGTGTGGCGACGTCGTTCACGCCTTCATTGGCGACGGCGGAGCAGATCTCGACTGGTTCAAGTTCTGGGTCGATGAGGGCCTCGAGATGACGATCGGGACCGATGAGGAGCCGGCTGGCGGCTCGATCGGCGACTCGCGTCTCTGGCTCTACTCCGACGACTGCACGACCGAGCTCGCCTTCGACGACGACGGCGGCCCGGGGTTGTTCTCGCTGATCACCTTCACCGCGACCTACAGCGGCTACTACTACGCGCTGGTCGACGAATACGGCAACAACAGCGAGGGTAACTACATCTTCTTCGCCGAGTGCGACGTCCCCCCGCCCCCGCCGGAGAACGATACCTGCGATGGAGCGATCGAGATCGAGCGCTGCACCTCGGGTGAGGCGGTCGGCATCATCGACGACGCCAACAACGACTACGACCCCGAGGATGATCTCGGCAATAGCTGCACGAACAACTTTGCGGCTGTGGGTCCCGATCTGGTCTGGATGGTCGACCTCGAGGTCGACGACATCATCCACTGCGTGATGGATGCGAACGAGCCGGGCCCCTACTTCGACGCTTCGCTCTACCTGATCTATGACTGCGAGGACCCGGTCAACAGCTGCGTGATCGGATCCGATGCGGGCAACCCGGAGGAGTTCACCTGGACCTGTGACGTCGCGCGCACGTACTACATCATCTGCGACGCCTACGGCTCCTACACGACGACCGGCGGCTTCACGCTCTACTGGGACATCGAGTGCCCGGTGACGCCGGCGGACGAGACGACCTGGGGCAAGATCAAGGCGACCTTCCGGTAGGCGGATCGCCACTGCTCCATCAGCTTCGATCGCATCGGGGCGGGCCCAGCGCGCGGGCCCGCCCTCTCTATGCCGCTTGCCCCCCAGCCCCCCGCTCTGGCATACTCGTTCGCCTTTATTCGCACCCGCTCCCGCTGCTGGCGATCCCAGCAGCGTAGGACGGGGCAGGCGTGGGACGCGCCGCAAGGCGTGGATCGCATCGGAGGTAGCCGGCCATGCCGCGCCCGCAAGACCGTCATCAGCAGGAAGACCGCCGCTCCGCGAACCCGCGCGGAGAGGGCCGTCGGTCGGAGAATTCGCGCAAGCGCCCGGCGTTGATCCCCTTCACGCCCGAGGAGTTTCGCGCCAAACGCCGCGCCTGGCTCACGCAGAGCCGCGCCGCGCTGCCCGGCATGGCGCGCGCCTACTCCGCCATGGGACTCGGCTGTCTGGTGATGGCGGCCGGCTACAGCCTCTTCATGATCCCGCAGCGGATCGCCCCGGGCGGCGTCTACGGCATCGCGACCGTGCTCCACTACGCCAGCGCCGAACTGCTCGGCCGCGCGCTGCCGACCGGCACGCTCGGTCTCGTGCTCAACATCCCGCTCTTCTTCTGGGGCCTGCGCGCGCTCGGCTCGCGCTTCGTGGCGCGCACGCTTTTCGGCATGATCGCCGCCTCGGTCTTCATGGATCTGCTCTCGCTCGCGGTCCAGCGTCTCGGCTGGAGTGCGGATGTCGCGGCGCTCGACCCGATGCTGGCGAGCATCTTCGGCGGCCTGGCGATCGGGACCGGGCTCGGCCTGATCTTTCGCCAGATGGGCTCGACCGGCGGCACCGACATCGCCGGCCAAATCCTCGGGCGCAAGACAAACGTCAGCGTCGGCGTCTGGATGATGATCATCGATGCCGCCGTTGTCGTCGCCGCCGCCTACTACTTCCGCGACATCAACCTCTCGCTCTACGCGGTCGTCACGATCTTCGTCACCGGCAAGGTGATCGACGCGATCCTCGAGGGCCAGCGCCATACGCGCGCGGTGACGATCATCAGCGAGCGCACGGAAGCCGTGCGCGAGGCGATCCTCTTCGGCATCGACAAGACCGGCACGCTGATGGAGGCGCGCGGGCTCTACAGCGGGCGGCGCAAGAACATGTTCCTCTGCGTCGTCAACCGCAAGCAGCTGATCCATCTCGAGCGCCTCGTCGCCCAGGCCGATCCCGAGGCCTTCCTCGTCGTCAGCAAGGCGAGTGAGGTGCTGGGGGAAGGGTTCCGCCCGCTGCGCGAGCGACTGCGGGCCGACGCAAACGGCATTTAGCCTAACGTCATCTGGATGAACGCCATCGAGACGAATACGGCGCGGCTACGCGTCGCGCGCGGTCGTCGCCAGCCGCGGCAACATCCGCCGTTGCTGGCGGATGAAGTAGTAGGCCGGCGCGCGCGCGCTGACCTTGAGCAACGCGGCCATGCCGCGGCGCGAGACGCGCGTGCGATGGAGCGTGCGACTCTCGATCAGGCGTCCCAAGAGGCGCGAGGCGCGCCCGCTCCAGCTCGGAAGCACGCGCTCGCCGCGCGGCAGCGGAGCGCCCCGGAAGAAGAGGTCGACCGTCTGGCTCACTTCCCACAGGAAGCTGCGGAAGTCGATGTGGGTCGGGAAGGGCTTACCGCGGCCGGCGAGGATCTCGGCCAGAAACGCCGCGGCCGTCTCGCCGGAGGCGAGGGTAAAGGACTTGCCGAGCTGGCCCGTGTGCGTATCGGAGGTCGCAATCACCGGCTTGCCATGGCGGCGCGCCATCGCGACGGTGCGCGAATTGAGCTCCTGGATCCGCCCCGCATTGAGCTCGATCACCGGGAAGAGCGCGACCAAGCGGTCGATCGCCGTCAGGTTCGGGCGCTCACCGCGCTCGAACCAGAAGGGATGATTGTAGGCGTGGAACAACCCCTCGGCGCGGCAATAGGCAACGAAGTGCTCGACCGACATTGAGCGTGCGACGAGCGCCTGCATCTGACGCCGGTCGAGACCGAGCACATTGACATGGATCGTGTGTCCCACCTGCGGGTCACGGACCTTGAGCTCGACCCCCGGGATGACCGGGATCGGCGGCTGACCGCCAAACTCCTTGGTCAGTTCCGCCTGGAGCGCTTCGATCCCGTCGAGCGTGTCGTGGTCGGTCAGGGTGAAGAAGCCCATGCCGAGCGCCACGGCCCGGGCGTAGAGCGCCCGCGGGGAGAAATCGGGCAAGTTCGGCACGTCGTGGGAGTAACACGAGTGAACGTGCAGATCCGCCATCGCGCCGGCGCTCCCCGCCTCGGGGAGGATCAAATCGTCGGAGCGCGGTGTCTGCATGCCCGGTGTATCGATCACGGGGCGCACGGCCTGCGCCCGGGTTCGTTTGCGCATGTCGATCCCTATGTTGCACAGGGGGGGCATCCCCCCCGCTCAGAAGCATCTCCCCTATCCATCGGACAAGAGTCGAAGAACTCTAGTCGGGGCGCGAAAGGAACAGGTTAGCCTCGCGCTCCGATTGCATGTGCCCCGGCACGCGCCTCGCCCGCCATACCGTTACCAGCGTGGCACATGGCTGCTTTCGAGCAATGCGCAGCCACGTTGGTTGGAACACGTAAGCCACGAGTTAGTTTCCAATTAGCAGGACAGATTGTCAATTGATCAAAGCCGCCGTTTGCGGTATTGCTTACGGGTCTTGTCACCAGGCTGTAGCGCGCACCCGCGGCTGCGCCGCGGGAGAAACGGTCGGACAGCGATGAAGCCAAAGATTCTATTCATCTGCGGCACGCTCAACCAGACGACGATTAACTACCAGATCGCGCAACACCTGCGCGATTGCGACTGCTATTACACCCCGTTCTACAGCGACGGCGTCGTCGACGCGCTTGCCTCCACCGGGCTGCTCGACTTCTCGATCCTCGGCGGCCGGCCGCGCGCCAGCACCGAGGCCTTCCTCGCGCGTCAGCGCTGCGCAGTCGACTTTCGCGGTACGCAGCACGACTACGATCTCGTCGTTACCTGCACCGACCTGATCGTTCCCAACAACGTGCGCGGCAAGAAGATCATCCTCGTTCAGGAGGGCATGGTCGATCCACAGAACTGGCGGATCAATCTCGTACGCACCTTGCAACTTCCACGCTACCTCGGCAACACAGCGATGGCAGGTCTTTCACACGCCTACGTCGCCTTTTGTGTCGCCAGCGACGGCTTCCGAAAGCTCTTCATGCGCAATGGCGTCGATCCGGAGCGGATGGTCGTCACCGGGATTCCGAACTTCGATGACGTCGGCGCCGCCTTTGACAACGACTTCCCGTTTCACGGCTACGTGCTCGCCGCGACGTCGCACCTGCGCGAGACGTTCAAGTACGAGAACCGCAAGGCATTCATCAAGGAGACGGTCGACATCGCCGACGGGCGCCAAGTGATCTTCAAGCTGCATCCGAACGAGCGCTTCGATCGGGCAGTGGCCGAGATCGAGCGCTATGCGCCCGACGCCCTCATCTTCACCAATGGCAACACCAATCACATGATCGCCAATTGCGAAGCGATGGTGACTCGCTACTCCTCGGTGCTGCTCGTGGCGTTGGGCATGGGCAAGCGTGTGTACTGCGACATCGAGGACGAGTTGCTTCCGGAGCTGGCCCCGATCCAGAACGGCGGGACGTCGGCGCGCAGGATTGCGGAGGTTTGCCGTCACCACCTCGCGGCGCCCATGCCGCAGCCGCGCGAGACGGTCTGCGTCGGCTGAGCGCGCGCGGCAACCTAGACCCCAGCGATCGTCATGTCCGCAATCCGGAACGTCGGCGTGCGCGTGCCGTTGTAGGGCTCGAGATCGCTCCCGACGCGATCGATCATGCGCAGCATCTCGCGCAACGAGCCGGCGATCGAAATGCCGCGCACGGCTTGCACCGGCTGGCCGTCTTCGATCCAGAAGCCCATCGCCGCCGAGGAGAACTCGTCGCGCGCCGGGGACAGCCCAACCCACCAGCCGGAGAGACCGGTCAGCAGCAAACCGCGCGGCGTATCCTTGATGATCTCGCCCGGCGCAAGTGTGCCCGGCTCGAGGTAGAAGTTGCTCGTTCCGATCTCGACCCCGCCGTCGTAACTATCGCGCACCGCGTTGCCCGTCGCCGGCAGGTCCAGCTCGGCGGCGTGCTTGAGGTCGGTCAAGAAGTGCTCGAGGCGTCCGCCGTTGATGATCGCCAGGTCGCGCGTCGGCGTGCCCTCGGCGTCGAAGGCGCGCCGGTAGGGCCCGGTGCGCAAGTGGGGGTTGTCGCGGATCGTGACCGCGGGCGAAGCGACGAGCGTGCCGCGCGCATCGGCGAAGTAGGAACGGCCCTGCGCGACGGCGTCGGCGAGCAGCGGGCCGACGATGCTGCGCAGCAGCGCCCAGCCGACGTAGCGGTGGAAGATGACCGGCGCGTGCGTGCTGGCGATCGGCCGCGCGCCAAGCATTTCGATCGCCTGCTCTCCCGCCTCACGGCCAAAGTCGCCCGGATCGGGGAGATCGCGGCGCGCGGGCACTTCCGCGTAGCGCCCGCCGGTGTAGCTTTCGCCCTCTGCCTCGGCGACCCCCTCAACGCCGCACTCGATTCGACAGAGCGGGGCGTAAAGCTCGAGGCCGCGTGAGTTGACCAGCGCCGTCTCGCCGTCCACTTCACCCCAGCTCACGCTGTACGTGCCGGTCACACCGGACACCGCCCGCAGCGCCTGCTCCGTCTTGAGCAGGTACTCGAGGCGTGACTGCACGGGCATCGTCACCAGGTCGGGATCGGGATGAGCGAACGCCGCAACCTCCTGCGCGGCGCTGCGCGCTACCGGCTCCTCCGCGCGCGGAACGGCGCGCGCGATCTCGACCGCGCGGGCGGCGAGCTGGATCAGCGGCAGTCCGTCGACATCGGTCGTATGGACCATTGCCGTGCGGCCGTCGTGGGTGACGCGCAGACCGAGGCCGCGCGTCGTCGCGCGCTTGAGGTTCTCGATCTCGCCGTTGCGCACTTCAAGCGTCAACTCGTTGGCG
>Ga0180435_10007190_pt1 | contig 10613 bp, 4 predicted proteins | sample SS_ome_3_FD_132467 | JGI IMG/M metagenome (GOLD analysis project Ga0180435, IMG submission 132467) | Hypersaline lake sediment archaeal communities from the Salton Sea, California, USA - SS_3_S_1 metaG | ecosystem: Environmental > Aquatic > Non-marine Saline and Alkaline > Hypersaline > Sediment... | reverse complement strand
CGGCGGCCCCGGCACATTGGGATTCGAGCCACAGCAGCATCGTTCCCGCCCTGCTGCTCCTGCTCGATACCGATGCCACAATCCTGGAGACAGTGGAATCATGAGTCTGGACACCGAAGAACTGTACGGATGGATACCGTCCATCTACCGACAGCGCGACGCTGAAATCGGCGAGCCCCTCAAGGCCTTGATCGCGGTACTGGCCGAACAGGGCGGCGCCGTGGAGGACGATATTCGCGGTCTTTACAACGACTGGTTTATCGAAACCTGCTCCGAGTGGGTGGTGCCCTATATCGGCGACCTGCTCGGTATTCGCGGACTGAGGGAGATCGACGACAGCACACCGTTTACCCGACGCGCACTGGTGGCCAACACCTTGCGATACCGCCGCCGCAAGGGTACCGCGGCGGTCCTGGAGCAGCTGGCTTTCGACGCCACAGGCTGGCGGGTCAGGGCGGTGGAGTTTTTCGAACGCCTCGAGGCCACCCAGCACGTCAACCATATCCGTCGCCATTCGCTGCGAACGCCGGACCTGCGTGACAGCAGCGCCCTGGAATGCATGGGCGGCCCTTTCGACGCCTCGGCCCACAGTGTGGAGGTCAGACGCATTTCCAGCGGTCGCGGCCGGTACAACATTCCCGGCATCGGCCTGTTTCTGTGGCGGCTCCAAAGCTATCGTCTCCTGCGCGCACAACTCAACGGTGCCGGCGCCCCGGACCGGTTCATCGTGCACCCCCTGGGTGTGGACGCACCGCTCTTCAATCCACCCCAGACGGAGTCGGATGTCCTGGAAAGCACCGACGAGCAACACGTTCCCATGGCCGTGCGCAACCGTCCGCTACACGACGAACTGGAACAGCGGCGCCAGGCACTGGTGGACGGGCAGGATCCCCTCTACCGCTATTTCGACGACCGACCCGACGCCCGCGCCGCCCAGGTGTTCGAACTCTTCCTGGACGGCGAAGCCGTGCCGCCGGAGCGGATCGCGGTCTGTGACCTGTCGACCTGGCAGGCGCCCCCGGACACACGCCCCTATACACGGAACCATCCGGACGGCACCACAACGGCGGTGTCCATGCCCATCAGTGCCGCGGTGGACCCGGGCCGCGGCCGCGTGATGCTGGCCCCGTCACAGACCGGGGCAGAGCCGAGGCTGACCAGTTCATACGGATGTCCCGGTGACCTGGGCGGCGGGCCATACGACCGGAGAACGAGTCTGGAGGGGGTCTTTGCCGAAGCCGACTGGCAGATCGGCGTCACCAGGGAGTCGCCCCCATTGGGCGGAGAACTGGTGGACACCCTCACAGAAGCCGTCGACATCTGGAACGGCCAGCCCGACGGCACGGTCGGCATCATCACCGTGATGGACAGCAGCCGATACGATGAAACCCTCACCGGGGCCGCCCGCATCCGAATACCCGAGGGCAGTCAGCTCATGATCGTCGCCGGTGACTGGCCCGCCCGCCCGATGCCCGACGGACCGCCCGGTGCCAGGATGCGCCGGCGCGGCGATGTGGATGCTGACAACCGGCGCCCCTTTCTCCACGGCCATATGGACATCGAAGGCACGGCCCCGGTCGGCAGCCTCACACCGGGGCGCCTGGTGCTCAACGGCCTTTGGCTGGCGGGTAACCTCCGGGTGCGCGGCGGTCACCTGGGTGAGCTGTCCCTTGCTCACAGCACGGTTGCCCCTGAAGGGTTCTGGCTGCGTGTGCCCTCCGCCAACGAGCAGCTCGTTATCGGGATGCACCGCAGCATCTGCGGCCAGGTCAGTATCGCAACGGGTGCCGACGGCCTGGTCATCCGGGATTGCATCGTCCAGGCGGCGCCTACGGCCATCAACGCCCCGTGGACGCCGGTGACCGTTTGTAGCAGCACCGTGATGGGCAGGACCCGTGCCATGCTGCTCGAGGCCAGCGACTGCCTGTTCACCGGGCGTGTCAACGTGGAGCGCCGTCAGCAGGGATGCGTGCGCTTTTCGGCAATGCCGGCCGATTCACAGACACCCCGGCGGTTCCGTTGTCAACCGGACCTGGCACTGGCCGAAGCCGGGCCGGCGGACAGTGACCAGGTGCGGGCACGGATGAGGCCCGCATTTACATCGACGCAATACGGCCATCCTGCCTACAGCCAGCTCGGCAGCGGCTGTGCCGCAGAGCTCATGACCGGTGCCGAAGGGGGTGCGGAAATGGGCGTGTACAACTTTCTCAAACAGTCCCAGCGGCTGGACAACCTGCACGCCGCCGTCAGCGGCTATCTGCGCTTCGGCCTGGAGGCCGGGTTTTGTTTGAAAATTGAATGGAATCCATCTCAAAAAAAGTCTTTTCGCGCGGTCCCGGCGTTGACTCCTCGTCGCAATTATTCGGCCTACTTTGGTATGCCTGCGGGTTGCGCCTCGGGTTCGCCTGGACCTGGTCCGAACATCCTGATTTTGACAAGGATTCCTGCAACCATCCATACCAAAAGCCGGAGAAGCCATCATGAAGGCCGACTTATCACGGGATACCTTCCGAAAGGAAAACCATTATTCGAGTGTACGCATGCAACAGGGGCGGGTTCAGGTAGACGCGGACTGGAACGAACAACTGGACATTGCCGGCCACCGGACCGAAACCGAGACCGTCGATGTCGTCGGCTCCTGCGGTGCTCCGCTGGCGGCGGGGGGGTTCCACATCGTAGCCGCCGTCACCGATCTCGGTACAGACGAGCAGGCGCGCGAGGAGAACCAGAATGCCGACCCCCTGACTGGTTCCGGGGATTTTTACATCTCCGGTGGCCAGATGTATGTGGGGGGCACCCTGTGTGAAAACGAACACATCACGCCCTACGGCAGACAGCCGCACCTGCCCGCGCCGCCCATGATTGGGGGGGGCGGTGCTTACCTCGTGTATCTCGATGTCTGGCAGCGCCACATCACCGCGCTGGAGGACGACGCCATCCGGGAAAAGGCCCTCAACGGGGTGGATACGGCCACACGGGCCCAGACCCTGTGGCAGGTCCGGTGGCTCTCCACACCAGGCCCCGTCGGCTGCCTGATGCCGCTGGCGGCCTACGAGGCCGCCACCGCCACGCCGACGGGCACGATGGCCGCACGGGTCCAGCCCGGTGGTTCGGCCAACGGCCCCTGCGTGGTACCCAGCACAGCGGGGTATCGCCGCCTCGAAAACCAGCTCTACCGGGTGGAGGTGCACGACAGTGGCAACCTGGGGACGGCGACCTTCAAGTGGTCGCGGGAGAATGGGACGGTCGTGGCCCGATGGGAGTCCCAGAACGTGGACCAGATCACCATTAGCAGCGCCGGTCGGGACACCTTCCTTGGCTTCGGCACCGGTGACTGGGTAGAGCTGACTGACGACGAGAATGATTTGCTCGGTCAGTCTGGAACGCTGGTGCGTCTGCTCAGCGTCAGCGACAATATCCTGACACTGGAAACCGCAACCGCCACCGGTACGACCGACATGACGGATTTCCATACCCGGCCGAAGGTGCGGCGGTGGGATAGCCCCGGAGCCCTGCAGCCCGCCGACAGCGACTGGTTCGATCTGGAGGACGGTGTCCAGGTGCGGCTCGGCAGTGGCAGTTTCCGCTGTGGCGACTACTGGCTGATTCCGGCACGCCAGAACACGGGCGATATTGAGTGGCCTGTGGATGATTCCTCGGGCGACCCCGTCCTGTGTGCACCGGCCGGCATCGAACACAGCTATTGCCGTCTGGCCGTGGCGACCCACGACGGCAGCGCCTGGACAGCCATCGATGACTGCCGGCCGCTCTTCCCGCCGCTGACCGAGCTGGTGCAGATGTTCTATGTAAGCGGAGACGGTCAGGAGGCCCTACCGGACACCGAACTGGACAGGGCCCTGCAGGTGGGGGTGTCCAACGGCCGGCATCCTGTGGCTGGCGCGCGGGTGCGCTTCCAACGCATCGCAGGCGACGGCGTGTTGCTGCCGGGATCGGATGACGAGGAATCCGGTTCCGCCTCCGAACGTGTCGTCATCACCGGCCCCGACGGCATTGCCGAATGCCGCTGGCGGCTCGGCGCACCTTCGGGGCCACGCACCCACAGCGTCGAAGCCGTGCTCCTCGACGCCGCCGCCGACCCTGAGCACCTGCCCATCCGCTTCACTGCCAGGTTGAGCCTGGCCTCCCACGTTTACTACGATGGTGACCCGTGTCCGGTCCTGGCGGATGCTTACACGGTGCAGGACGCCATCGATACCTTGGCAGGGCAGGCGGCCATCACCGCCTGGCAGGGCGACGGCCAGAAAGCCGATCCGGGAACGCCACTGCCCCTGCCCCTGGAGGTCATGGTCGCCAGTGCCTGCGGGCCCGTTGCCGACGCCCTGGTCCGCTTTACACCTGCGGCTGGCGGTAGGGTGGGGGAAACCGCGGCGGATCTGGCCGCCGCCACGCCCGGCGCACCGGCCGAGGTAACCACCGGTCCCGCCGGCGTCGCCGGTGTATCTTGGCAGCTCGACCCGGATCCGGACTTGGACTGTCAGCGGCTGGAGGCCGAGCTGATCAGTGCCGACGATGCAGCCATTCGCAGCCCGTCACGGTTCTTCTTCACCGGCTGCCACAGTCGCGAGCAGCACTGCCTTACTTTCCTCGATGAACTGCGGGCCAACGGTGTCACCCAACCGAGCCCCGACGGGCCCTTCGGCCTCGAGGTTAGCGTGGACCCGGCCAATGACACCGGCATTGTCTACACCGCCGGCATCGGCTATGTGGCCGGATGCCGTTTCGAGGTGCCCCAAGGTGCCCTTCAGGTGCCCGCATTGTCCATCCCCGAGAGGTTGATCCTAAACGACAGCGGACAGGTCCTGTTTATGCGGAAGGAAGATATGCCTGCCGACTGGACCCTTCTGGCCGATGTGTATCTGTCTATTGACGGCAGCCGCATCACGCGTATCATCGACCGGCGTCTCGATTTGACCCATTTAGACCAGCGGGTGGAACGGCTGGCGGCGAACCTGGCGCGGCGGCCAGCGGACCGGCGAGCTGCGATACCGGAGATCGCCCAGTCCCTGCCTGACCTTACCTACCGGAGCGGACGCAACGCCGTGGTGCCGGTGAGCAGCGGCTCCAGCCGCTACATCAGTGGGCTGGCCTTTGACGGGTATCATGTCTGGGCCGCCGTGTTCGGCAGCGATATGGCATATCGGGTCCCATGGGATAAACCTGGGATCGGTGATCTCGAAACCATCGGTATCGGCGGTGATCCCGCATTCGACGTCTGCTTTGACGGAGCTGCCCATGTCTGGTTCACCACTCTGAGAGGCACCGTGATCTCGGTCAACATCCACACGCGTGAGCACCATATCTATGAAACCGTTGGTATGACCTTCTGGGCGAACGCTATCAGCCCGGACCGGGTGTGGATCACCAATGCAACGAACAACAGCATCACCGTCATCGATCCCGGGCGAGGGGAAATCCTGGCAACCATCGCTGTCTTCGATCCTGAATCCGGAGAAGTACTGATGCCCTACGCCTGTGCCTACGACGGCAGGTTCGTCTGGTTGGGTTGCACCACCCAGACCACCAGCCGCTACAGCCTCCTTCGCATCCTCGGTCAAGAGTTGTACCCGGATTTTGAGGATGTCTCCACAGGCATCAACCGCCAAGAGGTCATCTCCAGCTTGTGTTTTGACGGCGCCCGCCTGTGGATTCAGCAGGGATCGCAACTCCTTCTTAGGGACGTGGCCATCGACGACGGGAGCTTCGATGCGGTTATTTCCGCATCAGATTCCCGCTGGCCCGGCAGAGCTAGATACTTCTACAAGGGCCTATGCGACGGGCGCAGGGTATGGCTGGCGGGAATCGGTGGCGATGAGGCCTACTCCGTTTCCTCTCACGGGGCCAGATTCGGGACGATGCAAGGCAGGGTCCCCATTCCCAACGATTCCATCGCCACGGCCATGACCTTTGACGGCAGCCACATGTGGTTCGCCGGCCATACGAGCACCGGCCCCCAACTGATCCGTTATCTTGCCGCCGGTGATTAAGGAGGAGTTGATGAAGATTCGCTACGACGACAATGGCAGAATTATCGGCGTCTACGCCGATCACCTCGAAGTACCCGGTGATGTTGTGGCGGTGTCGGAAAAGACGCTGAAAAAGGATTTTAAAGCGACATTCAGCCAGGGCAAATACCGCGTGGAGAACGGCCAGCTTGCAAAGGTTCCGAATTTCCGAAAGCGCAGCACAAACAAACTGGAAGCATTGTTCGTTGGCGGGCTTTCTGCAGAAGACGACACATAGCCGCCAGGCGGGAGAACGGTACTGACGGGGAAATGCTCTGAGGGAACACTTGGAAAGAACCAATGCAACATGTTGTTTTGGATATAATTGATTTACATTAAAGAACAGATCACGGCCATATTGCGATATTGACGCAATATGGCTTAGTCTTTTAAACTAATTTCATCCTTTCGATCCTTCAGCAGATGCACCTGTCCATGGTGCCTATACGACCCGCAATGATTCGACTACTGCGAAGGTAAAGCGGATAGAACTGTGGTGTTTGCCGATGAATTGTTTTTTGGCGGCAGTTTGATGGCTATTGATCTGCAAGCGGTTTCTCTCTAAAATAATATATTATTTCAATAACTTTTTCCTGATTGAGGAACAAAGGAGAACTCATGCCCGAGGACGTTATCGATCCATTGACCGGACCCAAGTACGTGCTCGAAGGCAAAATCGTCACCATGGGCCCCCAGGGCGTGGTGAACCGCGGTGCGGTCTACATCGACGCCGGTGAGATCAAGGCGGTGCAGGGCTCCCGCAAAGCCCCGCCCCCGGGGTTCGAAGACGCCCCGCGTGTCCGCACCGGCGACACGATCTACCCCGGGCTGATCGAGCTGCACAACCATCTGTGCTACAACGCCATGCCCTTGTGGGACGTGCCCAAACGCTATACCAACAACGGCCAGTGGAAAAACCATGCCGACTACCGGCGGATGATCACCAAACCCTCCCAGGTGCTGGGCCGCACGCCGGGGGTGGTGGAAGCGTTGGTCCGCTTCGTGGAGTGCAAGTGCCTGTTGGGCGCCACCACCACCTCCCAGGGGATCACGCTCTCTTCGGCGCCCGGCATTCGGGTCTATTACGAAGGCCTGATCCGCAACGTGGAGCGCACCCAGGAGGATCTGCTGCCCGAAGCCGGCACCAAGATCGCCAATCCGTCCACCGGGAAAGCCCATGGGTATCTGGAGAAGCTCCAAAAACATACCTGCTACCTGCAGCACTTGAGTGAGGGCATTGACGACACGGCCCGGGGATGGTTCCTGCGCCTGCGGATGGAAGACGGAGCCTGGGCCGTGAACCCTGCGTTTTGCGGCATTCACAGCACGTCCTTGAATCGCGATGACTTCGACGTGATCCAATCCCGCGGCGGATCCATGGTCTGGTCGCCGTTGAGCAACTACCTGCTGTACGGCGATACGGTGGACATCCAGGCCGCCAAGGCGGCTGACGTTCTCATGGGGCTGGGCTCCGACTGGGCTCCCAGCGGCAGCAAGAACATGCTCGGAGAGTTGAAAGTGGCCTGGCTGGCCAGCCGGGAAAAGGCTGTTGAACCGGAAGCTCCCGTATTCTCTCCCCAGGAACTGGTGGAAATGGCCACCATCAATGCCGCCCGGATCCTCAGGTGGGACGGGGTGCTGGGTTCCATCGAGCCCGGCAAGCGCGCCGACCTGATCGCGGTCAACGGGATGAAAGGCGACGATTATCTCCGGCTGATCGAAGCCCGGGAAACCTCGGTGACCCTGGTAGTGATCAACGGGACTCCGCGGATGGGACAGTCCCGGCTGATGGCCCATTTCGGGCCGGGCACTGAACGAATCCGGGTGGGGCGTTCCACGCGGGTGCTCAACCTGGCCCAGGAAACCGCCCACCCCCTGGTGCGGGAGTTGACCCTATCCGAAGCCACCCAGCGGCTGCAAGCGGCGCTGCGGAATTTGCCTGACCTGGCCCAGGAGTTGGACAATGCCGCCTTGGGCGGTTGGCTGGGTGGCAGTTCGGACGCTTCGGGCACAACCTGGCGCATGGTTATGGATATCGAGGAAGAGGGGTTCGACGACGCCTATCTGGCGGCCCAGCCCCTGGCCGCCTATGTCCAGCCCATGGACCTGGAAGGCATTACCGTGGCCGACGACAAGAGGTTTCTCCACAACCTGGCGGCTGCCCGGAATTTGCCGGAGTTTGTCAAGAAAGGGCTGCCCCCCCTTTATGGCAAAACCATCCCGATACCGGAAAGCGCCGGGTTCTTGCTCGAAGATTCCGAATCCCTGTCGAAGGAGGTTTTGTCCACCACCGCCGAACTCAAAACCTTCCTGCGCACCTGGGGGGAACTGACCCGCAAAGAACGGTTGACCATCGTGGCTCAGGCCCTGTTGATCATCGAGGAGAATTACGTCCATTTGCCGTTGAAGCGGGCCATGCACGCCGTGGAGCCGGTGCAGCGGCTCAAGCTTTTGCGCCACCGCATTGAAGAGACCCGCGATGAAGAGATGCCGCCGGAAATCGAATTTCACAACGAGTTGACCGGGATTTTCAACTCCCTGCGTGATCTGCACACCGCCTATCGGCTGCCGGCGCCGTTCAAAAACAAGACCGCCTGGCTGCCCTTTATGATCGAAGAGTTCTGGGAGCACAGCCACCGCAAATACCTGGTTTCCCGCACCGTTGGGGATCCGGGGCCGGCAACTTTCGGGAAAGGGGTGGAGGTCGTCTATTGGAACGGCATGCCCATCCACCAGGCCGTGACCCGCAACGCGAGCCGCCTGGCCGGCAGCAATCCGGCGGCCCGCCACGCCCGCGGACTGGAAGCCATGACCATCCGGCCCCTGGCCTATGGAATGCCGCCCGAAGAGGAGTGGGTGACCCTGCGCTACAAAGATGCCCAGGGAAACGAACGCGAGTGGACGCAGACGTGGCTGGTTTTCGAACCGGGCACGGGAACGGCCGGTCTGGACCCGGAAGATCTCGGGGCGGAAACCACGGCCATGGGGCTGGACGCCCAATCGGACTCCGTCCGGGAAGTCAAAAAAGTGCTCTATGCCGCAGCGGTCTGGGAAAAAGAGCAACACGCGGACCGGGGCGTGTCGGCAACCACCTTCACGCAAGCCAGCGGCGCCGTCGGCACGTACATGCCGTCGATTTTCCGGGCCGGACCGGTCGCCACAGCGGCCGGAACGTTCGGCTACATCCGCATCTTCTCGTTCAATGTGGAATCGCCCGATGCCTTTGTGGACGAGTTCACCCGGCTGGTGCGACGTCTGCCCGAACACGGACTGATCATCGATGTCCGGGGCAATCCCGGCGGGCATATCCATGCAGCCGAGCGGCTGCTCCAGATTCTCACCCCCCGCACCGTGCAGCCCCAGAAAGCCCAGTTCATCAACACCCCTCTGAATCGCGAAATCTGTCGGAGGCATGCACCCTCCAAAGTGTTCCGCGGATTGGATTTGTCCCCCTGGGTGGCATCCATCGAACAATCTGTGGAAACGGGGGCCGTCTATTCGCTGGGGTTTGCGATCACTCCCCCCGAGGCATTTGCCGGCATCAGCCAGCTTTACTACGGTCCGAAAGTGTTGATTGTGGATGCCCTGTGCTACAGTGCCACCGATATCATGGCCGCCGGTTTCAAGGATCACGGCATTGGCCTGATTCTGGGAACCAGCGAGAACACCGGCGCCGGCGGAGCCAACGTGTGGTCCCACCGGCTGCTGCATGCGCTGACCCGCGTTCCGTCCGAAAGCGGTGCGTCCTCGCCGTACACCCCGTTGCCCAAAGGAGGCGATCTGCGTGTGGCCGTCCGGCGGACCCTGCGGGTGGGGAAAAACGCAGGGACCCCCGTGGAGGATTTGGGCATCCAGCCGGATGCGATGCACCGGATGAGCCGGCGGGACCTGCTTGCCGGCAACGCCGATCTTCTGGAAACCGCCGGAACGCTCCTGGCCAAGCAGAAGGTTTACGATCTTACGGTTGTCGTGCGGGCAAGGGATGCGGGGCTCCCCCAGCTAATCGTAAAAACAAAAAATATCAACCGTCTGGATGTTCTGCTGAATGGCCGTCCCCAGCGATCCCTGGATGTCGACGAGGACGGCGACATTTGTATCGACCTGGATGCGATGGTGGCGGAAGAGATGGCCGCACAGCCGGTGCGGTTGATCCTCCATGGATACGAAAAGCAGGAACTTGTGGCCGAGTATCAAGCCGTTTTACCGCTTCGTTAGGTGCCGGGCTCGATTCCGAAACTTTTTTTCGTCATGATTTGTATTGACAACTTAACAAATTGATGGTTTTTTCTTTCAAAAACCCCGAACCCGAACGGCTTTCCATGCTCAACACCCAATCCCCCATTCCCCTGTATCGACAACTGGCGGAGATCCTCATGGAGGCCATCCGCACCGGCGACCATCCACCGGGCTCCCGGATTCCCTCCGAGCCTCAGTTGTCCAAGGAATACGGCATCGGTCGACCCACGGTGCGCCAAGCCAACGACGTGCTGGTACGCAAAGGCCTGCTCGAACGGCGCCGGGGGTCGGGCACCTATGTGCGTCGGCTGGAGCAGGAGGTTGATCTTTTCTCTCTGGCCGGCACCAGCTCGG
>Ga0180435_10007189_pt1 | contig 10613 bp, 7 predicted proteins | sample SS_ome_3_FD_132467 | JGI IMG/M metagenome (GOLD analysis project Ga0180435, IMG submission 132467) | Hypersaline lake sediment archaeal communities from the Salton Sea, California, USA - SS_3_S_1 metaG | ecosystem: Environmental > Aquatic > Non-marine Saline and Alkaline > Hypersaline > Sediment... | reverse complement strand
GTCGCGGCGTAGAAGGCGCGCGCGCCATGCGGCAAGCCGGGCCCCGCCTCGAGACTCGGTGTCGCCCGCCAGGGATCGATCGTCGCGGCGAGACTCTCGGCGTAGCTCGCCGCCGTCAGCCCGACGACCGGGATCGGTGCGAACTCCGGATCGCCGAGGAACTCGGCCCGGTCGGCGAAGGCGCGGCGCATCGCCTCGGCCAAGTAGTGACAGCTACGCGACGAACCGGCGCCGTAGACGTCGAGCGGAACATCGGCCAGCATCTGCAGCATCTGGACCAGGGCGACGCCGCCCGAAGAAGGGGGCGGCATGGTGAGGATCTCATGGCCGCCGTCGCGCCCGCGCAGAGGCTCGCGGATCAGCGGCCGGTAGGCGCGCAGATCCTCGCGCGTCATGATCCCGCCGCCGCGTTCCATTTCCCTGATCAGCGAGTCGGCCGTTTCTCCCTGGTAGAACTCGGCCGGTCCGTGGAGTGCGATGCGCGCGAGCGTCGCCGCCAGCTCCGGCTGGCGCAGCGTGTCGCCGGGCGCGAAGTAGTCGCCCTCGCGCAGGAAAATGCGCCGCGCCTCGGGGTGTCGTCCGAGCCGCTCGGCACTGCGCCGCAGGCCGCCGGCGAGGTAGGCGTCGAGCGCAAAGCCCGCGCGCGCCAGGCGTACGGCGGGCGCGAGCAGTTCATCCCAGGCAACGGTGCCGAACCGTTCGTGAGCGAGCCCCATGCCGGCGACCGAGCCCGGCACGCCGACGGCGAGGAGCGACGCGGTCGAGAGCGCCCGGTCCGGGCGCCCGTCGGGACCGAGATAGAGGTCGCGCGTCGCCGCCGCCGGCGCGACCTCGCGGAAGTCGATCGCTTCGCACGTCCCGTCGGCCAGGCGCACGATCATGAACCCGCCCCCGCCCAGGTTGCCCGCCTCCGGATGCGTGACGGCCAGAGCGAAGTGCACCGCGACCGCGGCATCGACCGCCGTGCCGCCAGCCTGCAGGACGCGCGCGCCGACGAGCGATGCCTGCGGGTTGCCGCTGACGACGAGCCCGTCGCGCGCGACTAGCGGCGCCGGTGCCGCCGCCCGGCCCGGGGAAGCGAGTGCGGTGCCGATCAGCAGGCCGGCGATCAGCAGAACCAGCGCGGCAGCGCTGCGCGTCGGCCGCGCAGGGCCGTCAGGCGGACAGATCATCGCTTCTCCTCCCAGCGGTGTTCGCGTTCGAGCGCTTCCCACACGGGCGCGCCGGGGAATCGATAGAGCATCGGCATGCGTGCGGCCACGAGGACGTGCGCAAGCTCCGGAGCCGGTCCCACGACGCGATAGTGTTCTGGCGACGGATCGAGCACACACCAGATATCACCCCGGTCATCGAGCGTCACGCCCGCGAGCGTCGGGATGGCGAAGCGCAAGCCGTCGGGCCCGGGCAACTCGAGCGGAAAGCGGTCGCAGCGCGCGGTCCATCCCTCTGCCCCGGCTCCCCAGCGCAAGACGTTCAGCGCCATGCGATCCCCGTCGAGCACGACGAGCACCGTGTCGTCCGGCGCCGTCAGTCCGGTTACGGAGCGGATCTCCAGGGACGCCGTCAGCAGCGTCGCGACGCGATCGCGCACCCGGTCGTAGACAAAGATCGCGCTGCCGCGCGCGAAGGGTTCGCCCCGCGGCGCGAGGCGCGAGAGGCCGAAGTAGATGTGCTCGTCCGTGAGCCCCAACCCCTGGATCCCGCGATCCGCGCCGACGAAGTCGTTCCAGAAGACGGCGCCGCGGATGACATCGCCGTCGGTCTCGACCCGCCAGGGCGCCGGCGACGCCGGGCCCGGGGTCGCATCCGCAGCATTGCGCGCAAGCCGGATGCGCAGGACCCGCGATTCCCCAAGCACGTCGGGCTCGCGTCCCTCGATCGCCAGCAGGCCGGTGAGGGTGTCGGCTAGCAGCGCCCCCCGCTGAAGCGGCGCCAGCGCAAGCGCCTCGAAATCCCAGCGCGTTTGCGCCGCCAGGGTGTCGAAGCAGGAGGCGCCAAACTGCACCCGCTCGAGCTGCAGTCGCGGCGCGGGTGGCGGGTCCGCGGAATCGGCGGCATGCGCCGCCCCCGCTTCCGTCACGCGGCAGAGATGTAGCTGGCCGATGTCGTCGGCCAGCACGAAGCAGGCGCGCCCGGCGGCGTCGCGCCCGGCGAAGGCGATCGCGGAGGTCTCCTCGGTGCGCCGGCTCGTCTCGCGATCCTTGAGCCAGAGCGGCCAACCGGGCGCCGGGGCGAGCGCGGGGTGTTCGCGCGGGGCGACCTCGAGCGCGACCCCGGCCAGGCGCCGCGCGGCGGGCGGCGCCTGCGCCCAGGCCGCCGTCACGCCGGGCGCGGAGCCGATCACCGTACTGCCGGCCACACCCGCGACGAGCAACGCACCGAGCGCCGGCCAGAGCGCCACGCGGCGCGAGGCCCGCGGCTCGGTCGTCGCGCGCCTACTCACCGCCCTGGTCCGCGGGCGGCGGCGTGGCGAGCAGGCTGTCGACGCCCTCCATGGCGGCGGCATAGGTTTCCCGGTCTCCCTGCGCCAGCTCGACGTGCATCGCCGCCCGGTCGCGCATGCGTTTCAGCTGCTCCGCCGCCGGGCCGAGCCGACCCCGGCCGCGATCGAGTCGCAAGGCGCGGTCGATATGACGAATGCCGTCGGGGGCGGTCGGGAGGGCGATGCACTCCAGCAGCCCGGCGCGACTGAGCGCTTCGATGTTGTTCGAATCGGCCGCGACGGCCTGGCGGAAGTGATCGAGCGCGGTCAGGTTCATCCGGCTGCGCGCGTAGAGCGTGCCGACGGCGATGTGCGCGCGAGCCAGCAGCGACGAGCCGGGAGCGACGCGCTCGGCGACGACCGTCGCGTCGGTGAAGATCCGCTTGGCGATGCTCGTCTGCTGCTGCTGCGCTCGAATCGAGCCGAGCGTCAGGAGCGCGCGCGGAAGGCGCGGAAAGCGCCCAATCGCCTCTTCCAGATATCCCGCCGCCGCGTCGAATCGCCGCTCCAGCACCGCACCGCCCGCGCGCGCCAGCGGAACCTCGGGCGCGAGCGGCGCCTCGCGCTCAAAGTGCGCGAGCAGCGCCGGCTCCGTGCGCCACGCCTGACCGAGGGCGCGTGTTTGCGGCTCCAGGGCGAGTGCGGCAACCAACCCCAGGGCAACGCCAAGCGCGCGCGCCAGCCAGACACGGCGCCGCGAGCGGCCGGCGCGCATCGCCGGCACGAGCAGGGCGACGATCGCGAGCAGCAATCCGGCCAGCGGCAGGAAGAGGTGGCGCGTCGATGCGAGATCGCCGTGCGCGTGCCAGAAGGGGAGTACCACAACGAGCGAGAAAAGGAAGATCCAGAAGCCCCAGGCCGCCACCGGGGCACGGCGCCGCAGCAGAAGGCTCAGGGCGAGCGCCGCCACGAGCACGCCCGCGCCGCCGATCATTGCCGCATCCGAAGCTTGGGTCACTCCGAAGGTGCTCGGCATGCCGAGCGTCACCGGCGGCGCCTCCTCGGGTCGTGCCAGCAGGTAACCGTACCCGGGAACGATCGGCGCGGCGACGAAGACGAGCCGCAGGTAGTGCCAGGGCAAAGCCAACGCCCAGCGCAGCCGCTCCCCGCCCTGCAGCGCGCCCAGGAAGTCGCGCGCCGGCTCCTTGAGCAACTCCGGCGGCCAGACTTCCATGGCCCACGCGCGAGCCGAGGCCCAGACCAGGATCAGCGCGCCAGCCAGCGCAATGCCGACCCAGGCATTCGCGCCGCGCGCCGTCTCGGGCGCGCGGCGGGTGCGAGGGCCCAGCATCCACTCGTACCCGAGGAGCAAGAGCGGCAGCACGAGGGCCACTTCATGCGCCGCCAGCGCCGCGGCAAAGCAGCTGCCCGTCGCGGTCCAGGCGAGCGCCCGCCCCACGGGCCCCAGGCGTACCCCCCGGGACGGTGGACGAAGGACGCCAACGTAGAGCACGACGGCCGCGAGGAGGCCCGCCTGCGCGAGCAGCTCGCTGCGTCCGACGGCGCGCCAGAGTGACTCGGCGTTGGCCGGGTGCAACGCGAGCAACGCGGCGACCAGCACGGCCGCGCCGGCCCCGAGCCCGAGGCGCACGATGAGTCCGTAGAGCAGCAGCAGCGTCAGCGCGCGCAGGGCCAGGTTCGAATGCACCATTGCCCGCCGCACTTCGCCCAGCACGGACCCGGCCGCCGCGGGCGTGCCCGCGTCCCTGCCGGCACCCTCGCGGGCGAAATCGAGTCGATAGCTCCCGGTCGCCAGCGGGCGCCAGATCGGCCGAAAGCGATCGTGGTAGAAGGGGGCGGCCAAGACCGGCGGGGCGCCCGGAATCGCGCGCACCGAGGGATGCGTGAAAGCAACGGATGAATCGTCGAGCAGCGGTTCTTCCGGTCCGGTCGGCCAGTAGAGCAGCGCGACGATCACGACGATCGCCAGCGCGCCGAGAAGCGCGAGCCCTGCGGCCGAAATCCGTGGCGGACGCGGTCGCGGCGCGGTCGCTGTATCGCGTGCGGGTCCGACCACGTCGCCGGCCTAGAACTCGATGTAGGCGACGCGGAATCCGAGCCAATCCGCCTTCCGGAAGGGGTCGGCCGCCGCGCGGTTGGTGACGCGCAGATCCCAGTTTCGGTTCATGAAGCTACCACCGCGCACAACACGTTGGGTCGCAGTTCCGTCGGCCGACGGTCCTTGCGGATCGAGCGGCGGGTTGCCGGCCTGATACTCCGCCAGCAGAGCATCGTACACGTTGGCCGCATAGCGATCGCGGACCCATTCGGCAACGTTGCCGGCCTGATCGTAGGTGCCGGTCGGACTGACCGCGTCGTTGGTCGCGAAGGTGCCCTCGATCGCCGTTCCGTCATAGGCGCCGACCGGCGTCGTCGAGCGCGGCGAGCCCGCATCTTCAAACGGGTCACCCGAGTTCCAGTAGTTGGCGTAGGCCGCATCGACCTCGGTCGCCGGAGTCCAGGGGTAGAAATTGCCGCGTTCTAACTGGTTGCCGCGCGCGGCGACTTCCCATTCGGCCTCGGTCGGCAAGCGCAAGCCGTAGAAGCCGGCGAACTCGGAGGCGCCGTACCAGGAAACGCCCGTAACGGGATGATCGGCGTACTGCTCGTCGACCCAGAAGGTGCTGTCGACCAGCTGGAACTTCATCCGCGTCAACGCCTGGTCCAGAACCAGCAGCAGCTTGCCGCTCTCCAGCGAACGGACCTCGCGCGACTGACGGTCATAACTGATCAGTGTATCGGCATCGAAAGCGGAGTTCAGATAGACGGCATACTGCTCGTTCGTGACTTCATACTTGCCGATGAAGTACGGATTGCTCAGGCGAACAAGAAGCGTATCGGCGAGGGTTTCGTCTTCATCCGTATCGCCGCACGCCTCGCCCGGCAAACACTCGAGCGCACCGAGCGGATAGGTTCCGGCCGGGATCTCGATGAACTCGATCGCCTCGGGCGGATCGGGAATGCCGCTCTCCGGCTTGACGACCAACTCCTTGGTCGTGCGCCCCGGCACGCCCGTCTCGAGACTGTAGTACTCGTTGAACGCTTCCATGATGACGGTGTAGGTGTCGGGGACCGCGTAGCTATAGGTCACGAGCTCGGATGCCTTCTTGTTCTGGGTCGTGTCGATATCCCAGAAGCCATCGCCGTCGAAATCCCAACGCACGAGGATGTCGATCGGTTCGGCGAGCGCGTCAACGGTGACCGAAGCGTCGAACTCGAAGAGCGTCGTCACCGAGCCCTCGCTCGGGATCACGAGGAAGCGCGCAACCGGAGGCCCGATTTCGCTCTGATTGATCAGCAGCACGGGGACCTTGTCGGAGTCGGACTGGTTGCCGGCCTGATCATAGGCGACGGCGTAAATCGATCCGGTGCTGCCGTTCTCGAAGGCGGCCGTCTCCCAGATGAGCGAGTAGCTGCCCGTGCTATCAGGCTCGGTCAAGGTCCCGATCAGCGTCGGCTCCGTTTCGTCATGCAGAATCAGGTAGAGCTCGATGCGCTCGACCGCCTCGTTGTCCTCCGCGGCAACGAAGATCCTGACGCTGTCTTCGACTGTTGCCCCGTAGACACTCGTCGCGACCGGTTGCTCGATCGCCACGTGCGGCGGGTCCTCGTCGACCTGCACCGGCGGTGACTCCTCCGAGCAGCCCCCCGCGGCGAACAGATAGATGAGTCCGAACGCCATTGCGATCGGCACGACCCCGGATCCGATCCGCCTCGATTCCATCAGTTTGGTCCCTCAAAGCGCCACGCGCGTTGCCCGGCGAAGCCCAGTGCTCCACTCGGGCGTATCTAAAGACCCTAACCTTCGCAGTCTAAGTCGGTTCTCGACGTAGTGTCAACCAAGAGGCATCCGGTCTCCAATCCCACCCGCCTCGAGAGAAGAACCCGCCTCGCGCTATGTGGATAACCCTCCGTGCGCGCATCAATCGCGAACGCAACATGCCGTACTGCAGTCAGTTGAGTTTTCCACAAACAAGTCCACAGATGATCCCGTTCTCCACGTCGCGCCCCGATGCAGCGGGCCCGCCAGGCATCACCGCCGCGGAGCCGAGTTCTCCCGAGCGGGCGCCGGGGGCTCACCGCGTCCCGCCGGGGGCGCCGGCCTCCCCGGAGCCGGGGGGCGAGAGCCCGCGGGTGGGGCGGCGGGCACACGCCCGCTCGTCGGCGGCGGCGCCGCCGGGCTGCGGCCGGCCGCCGCGTCGCGCGCCCCGGACGGGTGCGCCTCTCGGCGCGCGGCCGCTGCCGGGGGCTGGGCCGCCTCTCCCATGTGGGACCGCCCCTGGAAGTGCACGCCCTCGTCGATCACGAGCGAGGCGCAGTAGAGGTCGGCCTCGATGCGCGCTCCGTGGGCCAGATGGATCCGTTCGCGCGCATGCAGCTCACCTTCCACGCTGCCGTGCACGACGATCGCCCGCGTCGCCACACGGCCGCGAATGCGCGCGCCGGGACCGACGGTGAGCAGCCCGGCGATCTCGAGCGTGCCCTCGATGCGCCCATCGACGCGCAAGTCCCCCGCGGAGCGGATGTCCCCCTCGATCTGCACCCCGTTCTGCAGAAAGGACTGCTCCTTGCGTTCCTTGCGCTCCTTGCGCTCCCGCGGTTCCTCGGGCGGCGCCGGCATCCGCGTTGAATTGGACTTGCGAAACATCCCTACCTCCATCCGATCGCTCACTGGCGAGGCGGCCCGTGCGCGCCCCGCCGCAGGGCGTCCCCGGCCAGGCTCCGCGGGCCGGAGGCCGCCGGGGCAAGAGCGGTGAAGCGCTCGCCTCGGGATCGACTCACTACAACATAACTTCTTTCCTAACAATGAGTTGCGTAATCGCAACCCCTGGAGCTCAGCTCGTTTCGACTGACTCCGCCACAGGACGATAGCGCTCCAAGACGACCGCCGGGTCGATTGCCTTGCCGCGCCAATGTACCTCAAAGTGAAGGTGGGGGGCGGAGCTACGCCCCGTGTTGCCGACCTCGGCGATCGGCTGGCCCAGGGCGACCGAGTCCCCGATCCGGACCAGGATCTTTGACGCATGGCCGTACATCGTCTCGAGCTGGGCGGTATGCGAGACGACCAGAACCTGTCCAAAAGTCTCGTCGTGCCCCACGAACGAGACGACCCCTTCGCCGGGGGCAAGGATGTCGGCTCCGGTGTCGGCCGCAACGTCGATCCCTGTATGGTAGATCCCCGCCCCACGGATGCGGCCAAAACGGCGCGTGATCGGCCCTTCGAGTGGTAGGCGGCGAATATGATCTTGTATTTCCGTCAGTTCCGACTCGCTTGTCAAGGAGTCGGGAGCGGCCTGGCGGTAGGTTGTTGATGCGGCCGCCAGGGCGTCGATCCCGCTGGCGCTCTCCGTCTCCTCCTCAGCGGGAAGCTCAACCCCGGCCACGCGCAGCAGATCGCGCCGCGCCTGGTCGAGAAGCCGGATGCGGTCCTCGAGCTCGCCCAGACGGACGAGCTGGCGGCGATACTCGGCATTCTCCGCGCGCAGTGCCCGCCCCTGCGCCGCCTGGTGCGTCAGCCGCCCCAGCGAGATGAGTCCGAAGAGCAGGGCCAGGAGAACCGCGGCCACGAGGGCGCCGATCAGCATCAGGAGGCGGCGGCGGAGGCGAAACTGGATCGTCTTCGTCCCTGTAACTGACGAAATTGTAATATCGTAGGACTCTTGTTGGCTCATCTTTCAGCCTGCGGACCGCTTCCGCTTCCTTGCGCCTCGCCCAGCCTCCGCCCGGCGGCGGATCAATGAACGACGATGCCCCAGAGATCGAGCAAGCGGCTCAGCTCTTCTTCGTCGTGAAAGGCGATCTCCACCTTCCCGCCCCGTTTCTGGATGCGAATATGTGTCTCCGCGCCGAATTGCCGGCAGAGCGTCTCCTCCAGGCGGCGCATATGTTCCGGCTTGCCTGGGCCGCGGCGCGCGCGCTTGCCGCGCCCGCCCCTTTCACCCGCCGTCGCCAGTCGCCCCGCCTGCTCTTCGGTCTGGCGCACCGACCAGCCCTCGGCGACGATCTTCTCGGCCAGGGGAATCTGGTGCACTGCAGGCAGTCCGACGAGGACGCGCGCATGTCCCAAGCTCAATGTTCCACGTGAAACATGCTCCAGGACCGGGGGCGGCAGTCGCAGCAGGCGCAGGACGTTGGTGACTGATGAGCGGTCCTTCCCGACCCGGCGTGCGATCTCCTCGTGCGTGCGTCCATATTCCAGCGCCAGGCGCTCATAGGCCTTCGCTTCCTCGACCGGATTGAGATCCGCGCGCTGGATGTTCTCGATCAGCGCCGCCTCGAGGCTCTCGTCCGCCTCGAGCTGCCGGACAATGGCCGGCAGCTCCCGCCAGCCGAGCGAGAGGCAGGCCCGCCAGCGGCGCTCTCCGGCGACGAGCTGGAAACCCGCGCCATGCGGGCGAACCAGGACGGGCTCGAGCAGACCGAATTCCTCGATGCTGCGCGCTAGCTCCTCGATCCCGCTGGGATCGACGCTCTGTCGCGGCTGATTGGCATTCGGCTCGATCGACTCGACCGGCAGGTATTGCAGGCGATCGTAGCGACGCCCGTGGGCATCGCGCCCCTCCTCGCGCCCGGGGTCCTCGTCGAGCGTGGCCGTCGAAGCTCCGTCGCGGTGCTGCGCGTCGTCGCCGTCCGGCGTGGCGCGATCCTCTTCGCGATCAGGAATGAGAGCTCGCAGCCCCTTGCCAAGTGCTTTCCGTGCCATGGTTTGAGACTTCCTTCGCTAGGTTCATGTAGCTCACCGCCCCGGAACAATGGGCGTCGTAGAGCGCCACCGGCTTGCCGAAGCTCGGCGCCTCTCCCAGGCGCACGTTGCGGGGGATCATCGTGTTGAAGATCCGCTCGCCGAAGAAGCGGCGCGCCTCGTCGGCCACTTGCTGCGAGAGTGAAAGACGGCCATCGTACATCGTCAACAGCACGCCTTCGATCCGCAGGTTGCGATTGAGGTTCTCTTGAACCAAGCGCACCGTCTGCAGCAGCCGACTCAGGCCCTCGAGCGCGTAGTACTCGCACTGCATCGGGACCAAGACCGAGTGCGCCGCCGTCAGGCCGTTGATCGTCAGCAACCCCAGGGAGGGCGGGCAATCGAGGAGAATGTAGTTGTAGCGCGGGGCCTGCGAAACGAGGCACTCGCGCAAGACGGTCTCTCGATCCTTGACCGGCACAAGCTCGACTTCGGCCCCGAACAAGCGCGGCGCCGAGACGAGCACACTCAGGCCCTCGATCTCCGTTCCAACGATCGCTTCCCAGATGTTCGCCTCATCGAGAAGCACCTCGTACAGAGAGGGGTTCGGCTCGTCGCCACTGAGTCCGAGCCCCGAGGTTGAGTTGGCCTGGGGATCGAGATCGACGAGTAGCACCCGGAAGCCGAGCATTGCGAGCGAGGCCGACAGATTGATCGCCGTCGTCGTCTTCCCTACGCCACCCTTCTGGTTGGCAACGGCAATGATCTTGCCCAATCTACTGCCCTCGACGTGTGCGCTCCCCGCGACCGAGCAGCCGCCTGCTCCCGCCACGCTCGCAGCTCATGCGGCCAACGCAGGTTAACTGCAGGCGATGCAAGAATCGATGTAGCCCGGAACAGGCCCGACCAGCAACCGGATCCCACCGAAGGACGGATCCGCGTCGTCGCAGCTCCTGGTTTCGCGAACGCCCGGCTTCCGCAAGTGCGATTCGCTGGGCCTTTGACTGGCAATTCAAGGTCTTCCTTGAAGTAGCGGCAGAATAGCAACAGCCCCGCCGGACTGTCAATCGGCTGGACCAGGTCTGAGACCAGTTGCGACGGAGCCAATGTTCCACGTGGAACATTGCGGCGGCCAGCAGAGCGTTGAGAGCGGCCATCGCTCATCCAAAGGGTTGTGGCTCGATTCCTACTGGTTCGACCACGCAATCCACCCTGAACCAATCGGGTGCCAGGACATTAGCCCATTGCTACCGTGGCGATTGGGGGCGGGAGCGGCACCCGCCCGCGGCACCCGTATCCGCGATCGTACGCCGTTGGTTGTGGATCAAAGACGTCCGATCCTAGGACGCAGTTGGCGTGGGGGATTGAAGTTGCACCGGCAGCAAGTGGGCCGCGGAGCGAGGAGTACCAGGGCCCGGGGGGGCTACGGCGCGGCCGGGAGCGTGCGCT
>Ga0180435_10007188_pt1 | contig 10615 bp, 13 predicted proteins | sample SS_ome_3_FD_132467 | JGI IMG/M metagenome (GOLD analysis project Ga0180435, IMG submission 132467) | Hypersaline lake sediment archaeal communities from the Salton Sea, California, USA - SS_3_S_1 metaG | ecosystem: Environmental > Aquatic > Non-marine Saline and Alkaline > Hypersaline >... | reverse complement strand
TCATCATCGACATCATCATCCGCATACCGCTGCTGGTTCAGTCGCCGCCATTTTCCGCCTGCAACAGGTAGTGCGCGAATACCCGGTCGCCGGTGCTCCTTTCACAGCAGCCCAGTACAACAACATCCATCACGGGATTGCCATGCGTCTCGATAAAGGGGCATTTGGGACTTGAACACTGGCTGTGCAGAAAGGAAACCTGACTGGCGCCCAGGTTTGCCCCCCAACATTGCTGCAGGCCAGCTTCCGACTGAAAACGGAAATGACGCGGACCCAACCTGCAACTCGCCGTCCGAGTGGTTGTTTTTCGCCGGCATTTGGCAAGCATGGCTTGAACTGCCACCCTCGATCGCTCAATAAATTGATCCCTCAACCGATAGAACCTACTTAGGATCAACGAGAAGCTGGCCACACGCCAACGTGAAAACAAACCGATACTTATCGCCGCATCTGCTTATCGCCTCCATCTTCGTCATCGTGCTGACGCTCATGGGGTCAGCGGGCTTGTGGGTTCAGTTTGAAACCTCCCAGGAACAACTTCGCAGCAGGATGATTGAACAGGCTGACCGGCGATCCATCCAGTTGTCTGATGCTGTAAGTGATCAATTCGCCTTACTTCTGAGCACCATTGATTATGCGTTGCTTGGACTTCGGGACACCTGGCTTACCGAACCAGGCGAATTCGAAGCCGCCAGCCAATCCATAGCCCAAAGATTTCCTGGGAAGGCCTTATCGCATATTGCTGTGATTGGATCGGACGGTTCTTACATCGACGCAAATCAAGAACCCATTGATCGGATACAAGCAGCCGCGCGCAAATATTTCCAAACATACGCAGAGGGGCGCGAGGAGTCGTTACATATCGGCCACCCCACCTATGTGCCTGATAAGGAGCAATGGTTCGTTCCGATCACACGCCCGGTACAGCGAGATGGCCGCCTCGTGGGTGTGGTCCTTGTGGCGCTTTCTGCAAACTACCTGGCATCTCAGCTTGCCAAGGCGAATGTTTCCAAACAAGACATCGTCGTACTCCTTGATCAAGAAGGGAAATTCTTGGCACGCAACACTGGGATGGAAAAAGCAATGGGCAGGACTGTCCAGCAAGACCGTCCGTTTCTCAACGATGAAGCCCCGGTTAACGGTGTTTTTCACGCACCGGCAACATTGGATGCCATAACGCGCATCTTCGGTTGGACGAAACTAAACCAATATGGACTGATCGTCGTCGTTGGCCTTGACCAGGACTACTTTCTGGAACCATTCAAACAGCAGTATTCCAGTGAGCGCAGGCGAAGCTTTCTTATGCTGCTCGTTGTCCTTACGTTAGGTGCGAGCACTTCACTATTACTGTTGCGCATTTCGCGTCAACAGGAAAAACTGCGTGCAAGCCGTGAATCCCTCAACGAGGCGCAGCGGATCGCCAAAATAGGGAACTGGGAACTGGATATAAAGCGTAACCGGTTATTCTGGTCGGAAGAGATCTATCGCATTCTTGGAATGGACCCCAAAAAATTCAGAGCCACTTACGAGGCCTTTCTCGATACGATTCACCCGGATGATCGCGATTACGTCAACACAAGATATCAAGGTGCCATCAAAGGACAATTCCCTTATGAAGTCGAGCACCGCATAGTCCGCCGAGATAACGGTGAAATTCGTTGGGTACATGAACGAGCGGTACATCGACGCGATGGCCAAGGCAACGTGGTTCGTTCTTGCGGCACAGTGCAAGATATTACTGAACGCAAGCAGTTGGAGGATGAACTGCGCAAATTGGCGACGACGGATTATCTGACCGGCTTGGCGACCCGGAGAAGCTTTATTGAACGCCTGGAGGATGAGTTAGCCCGCGGCCACCGGGCCATGTGGCAACCCGTTGCAGTACTCCTGATCGACCTGGATCACTTTAAGGAGGTAAATGACAGCCATGGGCATGCGACGGGGGACGCGGTGTTAATCCATTTTTCACGGTTGGTTGGTGATGAACTGCGCAGGATCGACATGGCTGGACGCCTCGGTGGGGAAGAATTTGGAATTATACTTCCTGGCACAAACGCCGAAGCCGCCAGAAACTACGCGGAGCGACTACGCAAGCGTATCCACGATACGCCTTTCATACACAAAGGCCAGCACATCTCTTTTAGCATCAGTATTGGTGTGGCAGAAGCAATCAGCGAAGACAAAGACCCCGAAGCGATCCTTGAAAGAGCGGACAACGCTTTGTATCTGGCAAAGAAAAGTGGACGCAACAAGGTTGAAGTCTATACAGAAGCGTAGGAGATCCGGTTTGGCTTGAAGCCAACGGCTTGCACCCCGACCACATTCGACGTAAGGCCAAGGTTTACCGGGAAATTTTGGCCCAACAGAACTCGAACCCTTGACCAGGGGAGGGAAAAGCTCAACGTACTGCTCAGGAACGGAGCAAGGGGTGGTCTGCAGGTAGTTGCTTGGTAATCCAGATGGCGAGTTTGTGCTTCATGTTCGCTTCATTCTCCTGGCCCTTTGCCAGCGGCTGGATGACCTTGTCATGCACCAAGAGGCGATAGACGTACTCGATTTTCAGGTGAGCGGAATCACTTTTATCGAATTGCGCAGCTCCGCGGCGTTCCGCATATGCCATGCCAACCTGAACAGCCTTTTTCGCCAGTTCTTTTTCGTGCTTGAGCTTCTTCATTTCTAAACAATGGCCCCAAACTTTCGCACGTTGATCGCGTTTCGAGGTGGGAATGCCGGACTATAATTCAGGGGCAAACGCTGACTGACCCGCAAAGTAGTCAACCTTTGTCGAACGGCACCGTTCATCGTCACCGGTGTTCTATTCTGCGTCAAGCGAATAGCTCTTGACGACGTAGCCTCCCGATTTCTCATCGTGCTGCAATTCCAGCAGCTTTCTCTTCTCTGCCTCTTCCAACAACTGGCCGAACGTGCGAAAGCCATGGTAGGTCTCGCTGAAACCTGGCTTGCGTCGTTTGAGTGTCTGCTTGACCATCGAGCCCCAGACTTTTTCCTCCTCGCCCCGCTCCTTGAAAAGGTCCTCCACTATTTCCATCACCAGGTCCAGAGCCTCCTGTTGCTTATCGGCCTCGGGATCAGGGGTGGCCTTTCTGGTCTTCTTCTTTGTGCCGACCTTTTTCTTGCGACGGCCCTTTTCCGATTCCCTGACAAGGTCATCGTAATAGATGAATTCATCGCAGTTGGCCATCAGCAGGTCGGAAGTCGATTGTTTCACGCCGACGCCGATCACAATTTTGTTGTTCTCGCGTAGCTTGCTGACCAGCGGTGAAAAGTCAGAGTCGCCGCTGATAATGACGAATGTATCGACGTGAGACTTTGTGTAGCACAGGTCCAGCGCGTCCACGACCATGCGAATGTCCGCCGAGTTCTTGCCTGATTGGCGCACGTGGGGTATTTCGATCAACTCGAAGGCCGCCTCGTGCATGGCGGCCTTGAAGTCCTTGTAGCGATCCCAGTCACAATAGGCCTTTTTCACCACGATGTTGCCCTTCAGCAGCAGGCGCTCCAGCACTTTCTGGATATCAAAGGCCGCGTACCTGGCATCGCGCACGCCCAACGCGACGTTTTCAAAGTCACAGAACAACGCCATGTTTCGGGTATCGGGTTTCTCGTTCATGCTGACTCTCCAAGCTGGTCAGCATCTTTTATACACTAGATCTTGCTGCGTATTCCGACCCCGTGGGCTGAGTCTCTTATATTGTTCCGGGCCTGACTGCAAAGACCGATGGCTTGGCAGCCGCCCCACACGAAGCGGCTAAACGCTCGATAGTCGGGACACGGGCAGATAACGTGCTAAATAGTCAGCTTATGCGTGCCCATTCCAGTGACAAACCCAGCAGTGACAACTCTCGCAGACCTTCTCGTAGAGTATTTGCAAGGCATGAAGCCCCGCACCCGATCCGATTAACCCGAAGAAGATGGCATCCTGAAGCCCAGGTGGTAGCTGGCCGTCGGAGCCAAAGAACACGCCAAACAACATTGCCGTGATAAGGCCGAGAATCGTGAATACCATTTTTTCGTCCTTTTGTTACTGCTTCATACTCCTTACGTATCAGCCTTTTCGAAATAACCAACACTGTCAACCGACCGATAATTTGTCGTTGAAAGCAGGCCTTGCCGGAACGGCCGGAACTGGTGAGAGGCCGGAAAACCACAGAACGGGCTTCCGGGAAATTTCAGGAAAAAGAAAGGCGGAATCGATCCGCCTTTCAAGGAAACGAAGTTGATTTTTCCCGGTACTAGAAATCCAGGATCTTGTCAGCATCGAACATCATCTTTCCTATGGCATCGCCAGGAACGCCATCCACCCCGGGAAGAACGCCATAATCTGGAATTTCCTCTCCATATCGTTCTTTCCAGCAGATCGGGCAGACAACCACATTGTGATGGTCGCCAATAGTGTCAGTGATAAAGGTGTCCAGGTTTTCCTTGAGAGTGACATGTGGAGGGTCGAACGGGAACGGGGTTGAGCACTCATACTCTTTGAGGCGCCGCTTGCTGATGTACTTGTCGCTGGCAAGATTTACTCCGTCCAGTGTGACAAAGAGAGTGATGTTGGCATTTGGATTGCGCGCGAGCGAGCGGGCAAAGGTCACTGCCAGGCAGGCAGCTTCCGGATCGTGATTCGGATCAGACTTCAGGGTAATCACGACATCCCGCGCGTCTTCTACAGATATGCCACCATTGTTGACATCCCAGTCGGCGTGGACCGATTGTGAAAGGCCAGTCACCGCAAGAGCTGGGATGAGGAGGAAGAGGTTGGTGAATCGTTTGAGCATCTTAATAAGTCCTTTTCGTCTGTTGATCGAACCGCTAGGCAGGCCAAGTAGCGATACCTAACGTTAAAGTTATCCCTCCTAACCCGATCAGTGGCTTTGACTTGGATCCAGGTCGGTTTGTTAAAGACCAGCGGTCACTTGCACTCTTCCGCCCAGACGCGTCGAAACATCCCCCAAGGGAAGCCGGGGAGTGACCATACGCCCGCGAAGGCAGGATGTAACAAGCCGCGAACCGCGACATAACGCTCTTTGCACCTACACTTTGCCCTTTACCCACAACATTTTTTGAAGGGGTGTACATGTAGGCTGAACAGCCAATCTGCCGGCGCCCTCGATCTATCAAACGCCTATTGCTGCTTGCTCTAATCTCGGCTTTTCCATGCGCCCCGGCTTCTATAGGCAAGGCCTATAAGTGCGTTGCAGAGGATGGGAGCATCGCCTATCAGCAAACACCATGCTGTGAAGAAGAGCAGGAGGAGGAAACCGCTTACCCTGATTTCTTGAATGGCAAAGACGGCCATGAGTCGGTGCACGCGGACTCAATCAAGAAACTGAAAAATAAATCCAATATTCAGCACCTGGAAACCAAAAAAAGAAAGTGAAAGACGCATCGACTCCTTGAAGAAGGCAAAGCAGACCAAGGTGGACTACTGGCGTGGAGTCATGATGCATGCGACCGAACATGTCCAAACGAAAAAGCTGGAAAAGATCATCAACAGCGTCATCGACGATTACAATCGAAAAATCGAAAAGGAGCAGGAAAAACGACTAGCAGAACTGCATTAAGCGTAGCGCTTTCGAACATTGTCGTGGCTCATCTCAGCCGATGCCACCTACCGCGGGAGATCAAGTCGGCCACCAAACCACTTAACCGACAGCGCGCCTCGTCCTTTATCCGTCGAGAACATTTCGCCCTAACGTCAACTCCGGTGCCAATAATCGCAAGGAATCTCATCCACCAGTTGCAGGTGGTCTGGATTCACGCAAAGGCGGTTCCGGCATTTCTGGGTGACGATCTTGTCCTTGTGCACAGGCCCGATGAACAACTGGTAGGCAGCTCGCGGCGCACTCAGCATCTTGTTGCCGTCATCGGTTTTCAGCATCACGCGACCATAACCCGCGTTGGATATCTGCCCATCCCAGATCAGGCAGCTTGAGTCCGACGCGCGGTGGGTATTCATTAGCAGCTTGCGCTGATTGCGGGCCCTCATTTCGGGGTTACTGTTCATCTGGTGCTCTCGCTTCGCACGTGAAGTAATGGCCCCCTGATGAGCAAAAGAAGCATCAAGAGGCATAAGGAGTGTACGGCTATCCCCGTTAAAAACAGCCCCGACGTCACTGCGAGGGCTGCCGGCAAAATCAGCAAAAAGCGGTCACCAAGGTCGACCTGGGTGACCTTTGCAACTCACCCGTTATCTGCGGACTGCTGCACCTGCCCCTGAGCGGCCGGCTTGTAGGTCCGCATACCCGCTGGCGCTTGGGCGGCGGGATGGTTCCATGAATGCGTGTGCGGCCGCACCATCGGAGCGTAGCCGTAGCCCGGCATCATCGCCGGGTAAGCATAGGCAGGAGCGTAGCGGTAGTTGTTTTTGTAGCCTTTGTTTCCGCAAAAAGGCATTGCGAGCGCGCTACTGCAGGCAAAAATGCCCGCGACGGCCAGGGCTGAAAAACTGATCATTCTGCGAGATTGCGCCATCGGTGCGTCTCCTCTGTTTGCTGAGTACTAATTTTGATGTACCCCGGCATGGTCATCGGGGGTGCTGATGGGTACACCCATAAAAACCTGCAGGCTTGACTAGGACAATTCTGGGGCTATTTACGCTACGTTTCTGGTTAATCTGCTCGCTATTCTTGGCCAACGTCCAAACTGACCCGGCCGTAACCCCTAGGATAGACACATGCGCACAAAACGTTCGCCCTTCATGCAGAGTTTCGATCGCTTGCCGCAATCGCTGGCGATTTTTCCATTACCGAACGTGGTGCTCTTGCCCAAGGCGAACCTGCCCTTGAATATCTTCGAGCCCAGATACCTGAACATGGTTCAGGACGCGATGCGCAGCAACCAGCTGATCGGCATGATTCAGCCACGCGAGGACAGTGATCCGAAAGCGCTGTGCGACGTCGGCTGCGCAGGCCGCATAACCCATTACCGGGAGACCGATGATGCTCGCCTGGAAATTGTGTTATCCGGTCTATGCCGGTTCACAGTCATTGAAGAATTGCCAACAGTGCGCGGGTATCGCCTGGTACAGCCAGACTGGTCGACTTTTGCCGGTGACTACGAGGAACAATCCGTGGACCAACAGGTAATGGGCGATTTCCGTGGTGCCCTCAATGGGTACCTCACCAGCCAGGAAATCGAATTGGACTGGGACATGATGGAAAAACTCGACGCGGGAACAATGATCAGCAACCTGGTGATGGCCCTGCCGCTGGCAGCTGCAGAAAAACAACGCCTGGTTGAAGCGACTACCCTTGAACAACGGATACGGTTATTTGGGGCGCTGATGGAAACGGCCCAGGACAAGGAGGCGACCCGACATTGAACGTCCGTTTGGTTTTACTGTGTTTCTTACTGGCTCCATCACTGGCGACCAGCAAGTCACCGGAGGCTCAAATGCTGGATATTCCTCTCGACGGCTGGCGCTTGGTCACCGATGGGGTCATGGGTGGAGTATCGCGAGGTGAAATGCAGCGAACCTGGCGCGATGGGAAGGAATGCCTGCGTCTTACCGGACGAGTCAGTACAGAAAACAATGGTGGCTTCGTGCAGGTCGCTCGCGATTTACGAGACGCAGAACTGTCAGTAGCTGGCAATGCGCAAGGCATACGCCTTTTGGTTGCGGGGAACGACGAGCCCTACAACGTGCACCTGCGCACGGCCGGGTTGTGGTTCCCCTGGCAGGCCTATCGCGCCACTTTCGCAACAAGGGATGAATGGACGACTATCGATATCCCGTTTACCCAGTTTCAGGCACATAAAACCTCGCAGGCCTTCGACGCGACTCGCCTTAAGCGCATCGGGATCGTGGCAATTGGACGCGACTTCAATGCCGACCTGTGCGTCGCCCGGATCGGCTTCTACTGAGCACTTAGTCCAGCTTTGCTCGGCAAAGATAGCTAGTCGATGTCCACCTCCTCTGTGCGCCTCAGCGATATACGGGTAAGAACAGGCCCAACAACCTCGAAAAACACAGTTGCACTGATCACGATGGACAGGATGGTCTGTCGGTACTCCGGAAACTTGTTGGCACTGAGCAAGGCCATACCAATGGCCACGCCTGCCTGGGGCATCATCGCCAGCCCCATCCAGCGCCTCACTTCCCGACTCGCGTCGCAGGCTCGAGCGCCCACCCAGGCTCCCAGCAACTTACCTCCGGTTCGCGCGAGCAGATATACGCCCCCGATCAGGCTCAACTCCGCCAGCATGCCGATTTGCAGCGACGCGCCAGCCAGCAGGAAAAACAACACCATGAACGGCCACTCGATGTTTTCGATCTCGTGGAAAGGATACTCATGGTGCCTGGCAAGGTTCGCGATCACCGCTCCCATGACCATCGCGGCAATCAGGAAGGAGACTTCCAACCACATGGCCGCACCTCCGCAGACGAATACCAGGCCCAGAGCTTCCGTCAGCATCGGCTGCCCCGGCTTGAGCCGTCCTGTCAGGTAGGCAGCAGGCAGGCCGATTACCCCGCCAAGCAGCACCGCACCGAAAATCTCATACCCAGCGTGCAAAACAGGGGCGTAGGACTCCTGAACACCATTCATCACGGAAACCAGGGCCAACCCAAGGCTGAACAGAACCAGGGCCCAGGCATCATCGATAGCCACAATGGCCAGCAGCAGGCGAGAGAACCTGCTCTGGCTGCCGCTCTCCAGGACCGTATCGACAGTCGCGGCAGGTGCAGTGGCCGCGGCAATGCAGCCCAACAGCACTGCAATCTCGAGGGGAGCGCCCACAACGACCAATGCGAGGGTTACCACCATCGTGGTACCCAGCGTCGCGGCAACCGATATCCACCCGACCTGACGGCCACACTGCCCGAGCGATTTCAGTGTAAGCCGCCCGCCCAACAGAAAACCGATCATCAACAATGCCATGTTCGCGATGATCTCAAAGCGGCTGCTTACCGTTTCCGGTATAAACCCCAAGACCTCGTCGCCTACCAGAATGCCGAAGACCAGCATCAGGCTCACCCGTGGCAAAAAGGTCCGTCTGCCCAGAAAATCGCTGGCCAGGCCAAGCAAGAGAATGCCGCCTATGGCAAGTAGAAATTCAGCGGATTGCTGCATAAAGGCTTCGCTCTCTCTACGATTCGAGAAGGCTCTTCAGACTCACCAAGTATGGTGTACTTCAACCAGAACGACAAAGTTGCCGGTCACAAGTGCAACACTGTTCAGATCGCTTCAACTTGAACCCGGAATCGAGAATCACACCCTTGCCAAACCCAACGCTTACAGCAAGCAACTTTCGCGATTTCACGCAACAAAACCCGTTGTGCGTCGTGTACTTCAGCGGACCGGACTGCGCGGTTTGCGAACAACTCAAACCCAAATTAACAGCGTTGCTAAGCAGCGAATATCCCCGACTGGGCATTGCGCTGGTGGATGCGAGCGAAGAGAGGGCACTGGCCGCGGACCAAGGGGTTTTCAGCATCCCGACGCTGCTCGTGTTTATCGAGGGTCATGAGGCCCGTCGCTACACGCGCAGTTTCAGTCCATCCCAGGTGGCCGCAGATCTACGACGCCCTTATGAACTGTGTTTCGAAGCTTAGAAGGCCCTATTTATCCTGGTCGTTCGCCACGTGCTCGTATCTCAGATCCATCCGTCGCCGCTCCACGACACCCTCAAAACAAATCCAGGGAATTTCCCTCAATACCGGATGTCGAAGGCAAAAGAGGTGATCTGTAGGGACGTTTTTTCCAACCTAGCTCAAGAATTTGCCCCCTCGGAGCTCCTTCGGGCCTGCTAGAATCGGGCTGGTACGTGAGCGATCACCAATTTTCTCGGGCCCACCATGCCGCTGGAGCCCCATCTTGAAATACTGCTAAATAAGGATACTCCCGTGAAAAAAATTCAACTGATCACTTCTGCAGCTGCACTTCTTCTGGCTTCCGGTGCCGTTCTGGCTGGCGATCCGCCGGAGTTCGATGCAGCTGACGCCAATGGCGACGGTGGCGTGGATGCAACCGAGTGGGGCGCTATCAAGATCGACGACAAAAAGCCCTTCGCCGAAGCTGACGGTGATGGCGACGGCAAGCTGAACCAGGACGAGTACGCAGAAGCTGCCGGCCTGGACTGCGCTTAAGCACTTGCCAACACCAGCTGCCTTTGGGCAGCTGGTATTCCCTCCCGCCTCTGGCTGAGCCTCACCGCTTGCTGCAGCCTTGGCCCTGACAGATGGACAGCACAGCTGCGCATCTGCCAACACCACCAAAACCCAAGCCAATGGTAGGGGCCAATTTCTGCCAACAACACTAGCATCCCGCCAGTGCCAACTGCTTTAGGCAAGACTTCGCGGCACTCTTGTGGCAGGCAGACAAAATTTCAATGTTGGGGCACAACCCGACCTGATCAGTTCCAGGTATTTCTAAGGAAACGGGCGCCAGGCGCCGTTCTTATCACCCACCCGTGGTATTCATAAAGCGCACCACCTGGGCGCCGTCGGCCAGGCGCGTGTGGTCGAAATCATGCCCCTTGGGCTTGCGCGCGATGGCCTCGAGAATCACGTCCCTGAGTTCCGCGTCGCTGGCCCCATCGCGCAATGGCTGGCGCAGATCGGTTGCATCGTCCTGCCCCAGGCACAGGTACAGGGTCC
>Ga0180435_10007186_pt1 | contig 10617 bp, 5 predicted proteins | sample SS_ome_3_FD_132467 | JGI IMG/M metagenome (GOLD analysis project Ga0180435, IMG submission 132467) | Hypersaline lake sediment archaeal communities from the Salton Sea, California, USA - SS_3_S_1 metaG | ecosystem: Environmental > Aquatic > Non-marine Saline and Alkaline > Hypersaline > Sediment... | reverse complement strand
TACTATTACAAACACGAGCAGGGCAAGTGCACCCTCGTGCTCTGCGATTCCCCGAGCAAGCACGACGCTTTCGATATTTACGATGAGATCGAATTTACGCCCGATACCCATGCCTCGGCACAGCAGGAGAAAATTCGTCAGTGGACGGTGGAAAAGATCATCCAGTCAGGAAAATTCGTCCATACTGACTATAATTTCGAAAAACCGAGCACTTCACTAATGAGCAGTGAAGAGGATGCCAAAAACCATGACGAGTCGGGCTATGAGATCTTCGACTACCCGGGCGAGCATACAGAAAAATCCGAAGGTGACTGGTATGCCGGAATTCGCATGGAGGAATTGGCCCAGCCCCACGAAATCTGCAGTGGCCAGACGGACTCAAGGGGGATCTGTCCAGGATATGTGTTTTCACTGGCGCGCCATACCCGCCGGGAACAGAACCGGGAGCATCTGATCCTGTCTGCGCAATACCAGGCCGCCGCGGCAGATTATGAGACTTCCGGGGGGCAGGATGACATCTGTACCTGTTCCTTTACCGCCATGAACAGCGAGATCCAGTTCAGGCCGACCCGGAAAACACCCAAACCCATTATCCAGGGCACCCAGACCGCCGTGGTAACCGGTCCTGCCGGGGAAGAGATATACACCGATGAATACGGCCGGGTAAAGGTGCAGTTCCACTGGGACCGGGAGGGTAAGCACGATGAAAACAGTTCCTGCTGGATTCGGGTCTCCCAGGTGCATGCCGGCAAGGGTTTTGGCGGAATCGACATCCCGCGCGTCGAGGAAGAGGTGATCGTCAGCTTCATGGAGGGCGATCCGGACCGTCCGCTCATCACCGGCCGGGTCTACCACGCCGAGTCCATGCCGCCCTTCGGACTGCCCGACAAAAAAGTGGTCAGCGGAATGAAATCCAAGACCTACAAGGACGGGGGGTACAATGAGTTCACCCTGGACGATACCCCGGGGGATGAGAAAATTATCGTGCACGGGCAGTACGACATGGCGACCACCATCGAACACGATGAGAGTTACGACATCGGCAACAACCGGAAAACGACTGTGGCCGTGGATGATTCCGAGACCATTGGCGCCAATCAGACCGTCGAAGTAGGAGCCAACCAGAATGTAACCATCGGCGCTAAACGGGAACTTAGCATAAAAGCCAGCGATACCGTGGATATCGGCGCAAGTCGTTCGGTCACAACCGTTGGCAGTTACGAGCTTACCGTCGGTGGTTCCCTGAAGATCGGGGTTACCGGATCCATCAGCATATCAGCCAATGCCGGTGTTACCGTGACCGTGGGTGCGTCCACGGTGGATATTGGACCTGCTGCGGTTTCCATTAAATCTCCTACAGTCACTACAGAAGGCATGGCCATGGTGGAAACCAAGGGCGCGGTGGTCATTTCTCAGGCCCAGGGCATAAATGAAATCAAGGGGGCCACCGTCAAACTTAATTAGGAGTTTATTTCCATTGTCATCAGGTCCCCTGCCTCGCAGAAAGCCCAGGGGTTTCATCGTATTTTCCAGTCTTGGCATGGGGCGGGGCAACTAACATTTGACTAAGCCGGCATGACGAATAGCGCCCTAAAAAACGCCATTGAAAAACGGCTGGACGAACTCACCGATATCTGGAACGAATTCGCCCAGAAACCAGAAGTAAATACCCTGCGCTGGCTTATCGTTCCTGATGAAGCCCGCATGATCGACCTGTTCCTGGAAGTGCAGAACGAGGAGATCAGCGATATACCGGATCTATTTATCCGTTTCGAAAAACCCTTCCACGATCCGCTGCAGTACGGATTCAGCCTGCGTGACGAGTTGAACGCAAAATATGAGGAAATCCGCGAAGCCATCGGGCAGGAGGGCCTTGCCGCGGACTGGACCTGTCCGCCGCCGAAATCCGGGGACATCCGGACCTTCATCGAGTGTTGCGGTTCTTTCTGTGAATACTACGCTGGCCTGATGGAGTTCCTGGTGGTGGTTCTAGCGCCAGGCGATGTGGCGGAGGTCGCCGCCTGGGAACAGTGGCTGCTGAATATCGTGTCGGCCGAACTCCCCCCGCAGATGAAGATTATGGTGATTGATACCGTGGACGCGCCGGCTTTGGAGCGGTTGGCGGAAGAGGCCCCGGATCGGGTGGAGAGTGTTCCGCCGGAATTAGATATGCCGGGAGCCATGGAGGAACTGGTGCGGGATGCGCCGGGAAACGGCCCTGGATTCACTTTCCGGCGAATGTTTGTGACCCTGACCAACGCGGCCGCTGCAGGAGATTTGAAAAAAAGCCAAAGAGCCGCTGATTCCGCTTTGGCCATTGCCGTCAAAGAAAAATGGCACCAAATGCAGGTCGTTATTCATATGGCCCTGGGCGGGGCGCTGGTGGGCGCCGGCAAAAATGACGATGCGCTGGATACTTACCGGCGTGCCGAGCAGGCCGCCCATGAGGCGGAGGCAGAAGACGATCCTGCCGGACCCAAGCTGGTGCTGCAAAGCAAGATGGCCCAGGCTGGAGCGCTAATCGGACTTTCCCGCCACGGGGATGCGGCCTTGCTATATGAAAACGCGGCAGTTATGGCCGAAAGCCAGGAAGATCCGCTGATGGCCCTCGAAAATTGGCGCATGGCGGCCTATTGCCATAAGGAGACCAAGGATTTCGACAAAAGCTGGATCTGCGGATCGTCGGCCCTCTCAGCGGCGGACCAAATGGAGGCGGATATGCGTGCCAATTCGACCCTGCCCTATGTTGGGCAGGGTTTGCTGCGTATCGCTGAGGGCGGTAATGATACCGGCCGGATTGAATTTGTCACCCGACGCATGGAGGAACTGATCGGTCCTGACTGGCAGGATGCGGTAATCAACGGAGGTCAGCCGTCATGATGCCGGCCGTCAAACACTTCGATCCCATTCTTGGCGTCGATGTTCATATCATCCAGCCGCCGGGCCCTGTGCCGCCGCTTCCCATACCCCACCCCTTTGTCGGCTTTGTGATTGATCCCTTCGATTATGTACCCATTGTCGGCGCTACCGTATTGGTCAATTCCATGCCCCGCGGACAGGCCGGCACCGCCGGTAAGTGTGTCCCCCCCCACATCCCCATCGGGGGCGTGTTCGTCAAGCCCCCTGCCAATGAGGCAGAGATTTTCATGGGCAGCGCCACGGTTGCGGTGGATGGAGACGCTTTCAGTTTCATGGCTGTGCCGGCGTTATCCTGCCATTGCGTGGGCATGCCGCCGCCGCCCAGGCCCAAAAAAAAGAGCAAGACCAAATCCCTGGTGCTTCCCACCAGTGTGGTGCTGCCGATTCCCGCCGGTCCGCCGGTGCTGGTGGGCGGGCCGCCCACCATCTCCATTATGGCCCTGGGCATGAAGGTCGGCATGGCCGGTCTGGGCAAGGCATTTAAAAAGCTGAGCAAACTCAAGGCAGTAAAAAAGCTCAAACGCAAAGCCAAAAGTTTAAAGAAAAAATTCAAGGATAAATTAAAAAAAAAGAAAAAAGGCAAACCCGCATCAAATCGAGGTTCCTGTGAGGGCGGTTGCCCGGTGGATGCCATCACCGGCAATGTGGTCGACCGTCTTTTAGACTACCGGCAACCCGGTTCCATTCCGTTTGTATGGAAGCGTTACTACGATTCGAGTTGGGCGGCGCAGGATTCCATCGTCGGCCGCGGCTGGCGCCATGCGTACCAGCGAACGCTTGAAATCACTGACGATGGATTCCTCTTAACAGAAGATAATGGTGAGGAATTCGAATTACCACCCATCGATGAGTTGTCCGGCAGTACTGTCTGGGCGGGGTATGCGCTTTCCAAGACGACTGCCAGGGCATATCGCCTGCAGCGGCGCGGCACACCGGATATGGTGTTCAGCTTTTTGGCCCCGGATCGTCCTGCCGTGCTCACGCAGCTGCGCCAGGGACCGGATCTGGCCAACCTGCGCTATGATGGTGGGGGCCGCCTCACCCGTATTGAGTTCAGCGACGGCCGCCGTGTGGCGATGAGTTATGACGCGCACGAACATCTCGTCGATATCGATGTCCATCCCGGGGATGGTGACAGACTTTGCGCTGCCCGCTATGAATACGATTCCATTGGCAACCTGGTGAGGCATACCGACGCCCTCCACAATACAACGCGTTACGACTACGATGCGGCCTCGAGGCTTACCTGCCACCGCGACCCTTTGGGTTATGGAATTCACTATGCTTATGATGAAAAGGGACGGTGCATCCGCACCTGGGGCCAGGACGGGCTTTACGATGAAGCATTTGAATACCAGCCTGAGCTAAACCAGTCGATCCGGCGTTCATCCACCGGTGCTCAATGGGTATACGTTTATGACGAAAATATGACCGCCTTTGAGATCATCGATCCTTACGGCAACAGCCGTAAATTCATCCAGGATGAAATCGGGCGGGTCATTGCCGATATTGACGAGATCGGCCAGGAGACACGGCTCCTTTATGACGAATGGGGGGGGCACTATGCCCGGGAAACACCTTTAGGCGATTTACAGCCGCCCCGCCACATTGACATGCACCCACCTGAACGGCCTTTGCTGAGATTGCCGCCAACGCCGCTGGAATGGCAATGGGGCGATCTGTTGCGTCCTGATCAAATCAAACCCCCGGCTGACAAAGATGCCGAACCCAGTGTGTCTCCACGTGAGGTACGCGATGCAATGGGACGTGTCCTTGAAAAAGAAGATGGTCGGGGGCGGAAAGAGCGGTGGTCATATGATGCCAACGGCAACGTGATTGAGTATGTCGATGCTGATGGCAGCGTATTCAGAACTGAAATCTCCTCCTGGAATTTACCTATTCGCAAATTCGATCCCAATTGGTCGATCTATCAGTTTGAGTATAACATCCATGAGTTTATCACCAAGATTGTAGATCCCGGGGGTTCCATCAGCGAATACATTTATGATCTCAAGGATCGCATCGCTGAAGTGCGCCGCCACGGCGTCACGCGTGAGCATTATGTATGGGACGGTGCCGGAAATCTTATTGAAAAGCGCGACGGCAAGGGCAAACCACTGCTCGAACTGGATATTGGGCCAGGAGGCTTTCCTGTAAAGCGCAAGCTCGCTTCCGGCCAAACCCATGAATTTGAATACGATGACAGAGGGTATGTTACGCGTGCCGCAACCGACACCAGCGAAACCGTCTTCGAGCGTGACAGTACGGGGCGGGCAGTTTCAGATGTGCGCGACGGATTGGGAGTGCGCCACCATGTTTTAGATAGCCGTATTACGCGCAGCATGATTTTTGACAGGTTTCCAACTTTTTATGATCACAGCGAGTCAGACCATCTGAAAATAACCGATCCGTCAGGTGCGCTACACAGACTTAAAATTTCCCGCGGCGGGGTGATTAACAAAGAACTGACCAACGGCACAGCCGAGTGGAACACCTATGACGCGGACGGCCATATCACGGAGCGATTCATTTCCCGGTCCAATGGCGAATCGAACAAAACCCGTTGGAATTATTCCCCTGCCGGTGATTTACTGGAAAAAATCGATGATGTGCGCGGCGCGACCCATTGGCGCTATGACGCGTCTCACCGCCTGTTGGCGGAGATCACGCCGGACAATCGGGAACTTGCCTACCGGCGTGACATGGCCGGCAATCTGTTAGCAAAGCCGGGCTTGACCAGCGTAAAATATTCTGAGGGCAATCGCATTGATGTGGCCGATGGCGAAGCCTATGCCTACAACCAACGCAACCACGTTAGCGGTAAGGCCAAAAATGGGAGAGAAACGAGTTTCGAATACGACTCCAAAGACATGCTGGTGGGCGCCTTTTTCCAGAATCATGCCTGGAAAGCTGAATATGACCCGCTAGGGCGCCGCCTTCGGAAAACTTTCAAGGATCGGACAACCGAGTACTACTGGGATGACAATCGCCTGATTGCTGAAGTAAACCACGATGGATCCTGCCGGATTTATATATACGCTGATCTGGGGGCCCTTGTCCCGTTCATGTTCATAGACTATGACGCTTTCGATGCTGATTCGCATTCAGGCCGGTCATATTTTCTTTTTACGGATCAGCGGGGCTGCCCTGAATGGGTGGAGGATTATTCGGGCCATACGGTGTGGCGTGCTGACGTCGATCCCTATGGGGCTGCTGCCATCGATCCGGGCAGCACCATAGAACTGAACCTGCGCATGCCGGGTCATTACCACGATCCCGAGACCGATCTGCACTATAACCGCTTCAGGTATTATGATCCTGGACTTGGGCGTTACCTGCAGTCCGACCCCATCGGCCAATCCGGCGGATACAATCTGTATGCTTATTGCCAAAACCCGCTGACCCAAGTCGATATCGTGGGCTGGAGTGAAAATCACTCCAGCGATACCGGGGGTTCCACAAGGACTGCTGATGCGGAATCGCCCGCTGCGAAAGGGGATGCACCCCCCAAAGCCAAACAAAGTGATGCCGAGCTTGACAAGATAGCTGACGATGTCGGTATGGAACGGGAGACCCTGGACAACTTGTCCAAGCGGTCCCAGGCGACCAATGAAACAATCATTGTTCGCGGAAGCAATCCCGACAGCCTGAAGTATCACGGCAAGCCGGGCCATACACCCAAGCCCGTTGATGTGAAGCTTAAAACGGCCAAAGCGCCTGACCCGGATGCAGGTCTTGTTAAAAAGCCGGAAAACCCAACTGATGATGATCTGAAGAATATTGCCGATCTTGAGAAAAAGGGCTACAGCTTCGACGATGATGGCTGCCTGAAAACACCAGAGGGGGACAGGGTCTATGGCGACCACGATTTACAGGGATCTTACGTTGACGATCCCTTCGCCGGGACCAAACACAAAGTGAACACCAATGATCCTGAATACCAGAAAGGGTTGAATGAAGATGTCTGTCCCGATGGGGATGACATGTTCCAGCATGGCGCCAACGATAATTTCAAGAAGCCCGACCCTGACAACCCGGGCCAGGAAGTCATGGGGCGCCAGCCTGATAAAAATGAAAAATACGTGGTCACCGAACCCGACGGCAGTGTGAGCCAGATGGACAACACGGCCGAGCTTGAGCAGTACTATAAAGATAACAACATGGATTGGCCATATGACAGTTAACAGTAGATCGCCTGTTTCTGAATAGGGAGAGGATATGCAGGAGTCTGTTTTCTTCGGACAGAAGATTTCTCGCAGCAAACGGGATGAGCAGATCAAGCGCTATGAAGAGCTGGTGGAAATACGCGCGGCTGGAGTAAAGGACGGCTCTTTGTCCAGCGAAGAGAAGAGGGAGCTGATTTTAGAGCGCAGAAGGGTCATGAAAGGGTATTTCCAGGATCTGCCGCGGATGGGTTTGAGCCGCTGCCCGGTGTGCGGAGAAATTTTGGTGCTAGCCTTCGATCCGTGGGGCGTAGACGGTTATTGGTGGCAGGAAAAAGAGCTTGTTTCCTACGAGGATCCGGAGCATGGAGACTGTTTTGCGGTGCTTACGGGCGCCATGTCGCTGAACTCCAAACAACCAAAGGGGGGGCTTCGGTATCCGGCCCATGTTGGACCGGACGTACCCTATGTAATACCGAGAATTCTTGAGATGCCGACCATGGTTGCCGTTATATCGTCCGTGCGTATGGCCTGTGGCTACACTGCCTACCCTATTGCCTACTTCACAGAAAAGAAGCCCCTGCCGGGAACTCTGACCCAAACTTGGCGGCGTACGACCTATAACTGGATCGATTCCTCGGGTGAACCGGCCTGGAGTGCGCCCAGGGACCCATGGGATTTTGAACTTGATCCATGGATTAAGAGAGGCAAAATACTGTGGATCACCCCAGGGGATGATTCGTTCACCCTTCGTTCAGGGCGGGACGGTGAGTGCCCCTATGTGAACCTGCCCGGTTCGCGAGAGCAATTACTCATCAAGGGCGATGGCGTCATTACCCTGCCACCGCCCATCGGTGATGAAGTTGATCCCTTTAATGAGGGTTAGGATTGATAATATTGATAATTGAGCGACGGTCCTCTTGCTCGGACTTTATATGACTAAAAATTTGGCACGGCCCAGATTTGTAGGCGACCGTTCATAGCCAGTCCGTCATAAATGGGTTGAACTGGCTATAGTGGTTTGCATAAATACATTCCGATACCCAATGCCGTTTCAAATATGTCAGGGAGTAGGGGCGGGTTTCAAACCCGCCCTTACAAAGTTAATAGCCTGCAATGAAAACCGCAATCAATCGGAACGTTATTCTGACAGTCGCTCTAACCAACCAGCAGGGCTTCCTTCGAAAACTTATTCAGAGCTTGCCTTAAAGTGTTGCGCAGGGCCTGCTCTATCAGCTCGTGGTTTGTCAACGTTGCACCATCCCGCTTGATGGTCAGCTCCCCGCTTTCCGCACACATAATTAGATGCCTAAGGAGTGCCTGGTGGTCCTTTGTGCCGTCGAGGGCACGCACCAAAGACCTGGCCACGGCATCCAGGCTGACCTGCTCGTGACGCTGATTGGTGACGTTGGCGCTCTGTTGTATTTGCTGCGTGGCAAGGCGGCTTGCCCTGGGGCAGGCACTGACCGTAGTTACGAAATCAGCCTGCCAGGTGTGCAGCTCGATATGGCTGAAAGTGTAGCAGTGCAGCAGATCCCCGCAGACCGTTTTCCAGTCTGCAAGCATGGAATCCGTTGGGTTTTGCAGGCCTATCCGTTGAAAAGACTCCCGCCTCAAACGATCCTGATCCAGGGCCCTGGGCCAATGCTCTTGCAGCACCCCTAGGGCTGCTTTGGTGAGCGGAAAACCGGTACTGAAGGATTTGCCGGAGGGTGCGCGAAAGGATTGCTTTTTACCGGGGGACAAATCAATGTGCGCAGTTACCGGGGCGGCGGGCGACGCGATGAGAAAGCCCTTAAGGCTCTGGGCGTCCAGGTTTCGATGGAGTGCTTGGTCCTGGTGGCAGAGCAGGGTCTGGCGGAAAAAGCGGTTGCGTAAAAAATCCATGTATTGTTCTGTACGGATGATGTGGGGACTGATACGGTTGAGGGTTTCGGCAACTTCCTTGGGGAAACCGCTGTTGAGCATGGCGGAGAAATCAGCTTCGCCGAGGTATTGCAAACGGTGGTTTGCGGCGCGTGTAATGAACTCGTGAAAATAGAGCGGTGCATTGACCTCTTCGAGGTGATCGTGAAACAGGTACCAATCCTTGACGCTTTGCACCAGCTGGAGTTCGCTTTGCAGCATTTGCCCATAATAGGTATCGGTTGACACGGAATCCGCCAGAAAGTCGATCAGGGCCCGGGCCTGTCTGATGCGCTGGGCAGTATCCGTGAACTGGCCGATATGGTAATGCATCATGTTGCGGATCATCTCGCGCAGGTGCCAGCCGGGATAGGTGTTGTAGCTCACATAGGCCACCCCCCGGGGCGCCAGGTTGGCGGATGCCACCGACAGTATTTTCTCCTGGACTTCGTCCGCTACCCAGGAAAAGACTCCGTGGCAGATGATGTAGTCGAATGTTCCCCAGGATCGGTCGATATCCATGATGGAGGCTTTTTCAACCCGGATATTATCCAGCTCAAGGGCAGTGATGGTTTCGGAAGCCATCTGAATCTGCCGTTCCGAGAAATCCACGCCCACAAACTCGCTGTCCGGCAGGTGAAACGCCATGGGAATCAGATTGCCCCCGCCGGCGCAGCCCATCTCGAGCACGCGGCAGCGGGTAACCGGGGTTGGGGTCATGCCGAACAGCCGGGCCAGGGTAGCCAGGCGGTCGGGATGGGACTGGGGAAAGGACCTGCTCGTGTAGGGAACCTGGTCATAACTGGTTCCCGGTGTGGAACTAGTGTCAATGGAATCCATGACGCTTGGGCCTGGGCACTATTGGATCAAGGCGGCCAATTGTTCTTGCAAGGGGTCTTTGAGCTGGTCGATGTCGTCGGTATTTACGATCTCCTCGAAAAAGTCGGTGCCGGAGAGTTCGGTGCTCTGGATAATGAGATCATCCGGCGGCAGCATGGTGGAAACCGGGCTGGAGATATAAACCAGGGGCAGGCCGCCCAGTTTGGGCGAAGGCTCGGAATTAACCTGAAAGCGGAGGGCTTTTAGAATTTTGGCCGGGCCGGTTTTGCTTGAGGCAATAAAGTGCAATACCAAAAGATTCAATACACAAATATCCAGGCTGGTGTCTCCCGAGCGTGCCTGGGTTGCCAGCAGCTCCTTGAGCGTGTTGACTCCCTGGGCGTAGTAACCCAGGGTCCACTTCAGCGGTGAGCGTACTTTAATAATCTTGCTTTCCGTTCCGTCACCCGTTTTATAATCATATACAACCCTGGTGATTTCAAGGGATTTGCCAAAGACGGCCAGGGGCGGCTTGATCTCTGACAGGCGGCCGGCAAAGCGGTTTGATTTTGCCAGGGTCCGATACAATTCCTGAAGCGCGTTGATGGCCTCGCCGGAGCCCTTCACGCTTTGTTTGATGCCCTGGATGTGCTCGCCGAACGTGAGGCCGGCATTAAATGCCGGGGCCAGTGCCTGAAGGTAGGCACTCAATTCCTTCTCCAAATAGACCGATATGGCTTTGGTTAGTTTTCTTAAGGCCAGTAGTTTAGGAATGTCGATATTTTCTTGCATGATGGTCTCTTTTCTCTAT
>Ga0180435_10007185_pt1 | contig 10617 bp, 6 predicted proteins | sample SS_ome_3_FD_132467 | JGI IMG/M metagenome (GOLD analysis project Ga0180435, IMG submission 132467) | Hypersaline lake sediment archaeal communities from the Salton Sea, California, USA - SS_3_S_1 metaG | ecosystem: Environmental > Aquatic > Non-marine Saline and Alkaline > Hypersaline > Sediment... | reverse complement strand
CCGTAAAAGATCTGCCGCGGCTTCACGCCGTTTAAGCCGCTCAGCCAATTCTTTCTCGGCATTCTGTTGGACCATCTGCATCAAGTGCGCCTTTTCTCCCCGCTGAGGACACTTGATGTACACCCGGGAACCCCGTCGCCGGCTCAGTATATCCGCCAGCAAATCCCCATCCTCAATGTCCACAGGAACCAGGATCTCTTTCGGGATAAAGGGTGAGTTTTCGTAGTACTGCCGAATAAAATCCCTGACCAGCTCTCCTTCCAGGGCCACCGGCAGCGGCAGTTCAAAGTGGCGGTGGCCCTGCACATAACCCCCGCGGACAAAAAAAACAGTGATCACTGCCAGGTCATCTGCATGGGCCACAGCCAGGCCGTCGCGATCCTTGAAATCGGTGGTCACGGCGATCTGCTTCTCGAGGGTACGCGTGAGTGCGAACAGTTTGTCCCGCAAAGCCGCGGCCCGTTCAAACTCCTGACCGGCCGCGGCTTTGTGCATCTCTTTGCTCACGTTGCGCGCAAGTTCGGGCGTGCGCCCTTTGAGAAACAGAACCACCTCCTTGATAATTTTCTGGTAGGTTTCCGGGGTTACCCTATGGTAACAGGGTGCCAGGCAGGCCCCCATCTGAAAATGGAGGCAGGGACGCTGGCGGGTCTTGAAATCACGATTCTTACATTTACGGATTTTAAATGTTTTGTTGATAAATCGCAGGGTCTCCCGAACAGCCTTGGCCGAGGCAAAGGGACCGAAATAGATAGTGTCCTTGCGATCGGTCTTGCGCACAATCTCAAGGCGAGGAAAGGCCTGGCGGGTATCCAGACCCAGGGAGGGATAGCGCTTGCCATCCTTGAGCGCCACATTGTAGCGGGGCTGATGGCGTTTGATCAGGTTGGATTCCAGGATCAGCGCCTCTTTTTCCGAGGCGGTAACCACCGTTTCAAAAGAGTCGATGCGGGCTACCAGGGCCGCTGTTTTGGGATTGGACCGGGAGGCGGCGTTAAAATAGGCCCGTACCCGGTTTTTTAAATTGCGGGCTTTGCCCACATATAGCACCCGGCCCTCCCCGTCTTTCATCAGGTAAACACCAGGATCGGCAGTGAGCAGGTCCAGGGCCCGCTCCAGACTTTCCCGGGATGGTTTTGCCTTTGGTTCAGCCATAGCGCATACCAGACTTACAGTTCGAACACCCCTTTGCGACGTAAATCCCGGATACGATCCCGCAGTTCGGCCGCCCGTTCAAAGGCCAGTTCCGCGGCTGCCGCATGCATCTTTTTTTCCAGCCGGGTGATTTCGCGGTCCAGTTCTTCCATGGTGGTATAGGCCGCCTCCGGTTCGGCGGCTCCGCTGTCCGGTGAGCGGGCATCACCGGATATGGCCTCAAACAGGGATACAATATCCTTTTCAATGGTGGTGGGCGTTATGTTGTGGCGCTCATTGTAGTCGGTTTGAATGCGGCGCCGGCGCCGGGTTTCGGCCATGGCCTGCTCCATGGCCGGAGTGACCCGGTCAGCGTACATGATGACGCAGCCCTGGGCATTGCGGGCCGCCCGGCCGCAGGTCTGAATCAGGGATCGCGCGGATCGCAAAAAACCCTCCTTGTCCGCGTCCAGCACCGCCACCAGGGAGACCTCGGGAATATCCAGCCCCTCCCGCAGCAGGTTGATACCGATGAGCACGTCAAAGCGGCCCTGGCGCAGGTCACGGATGATATCCATGCGTTCGATGGTATTGATGTCGGCATGCAGATAACTCACCTTCAGCCCCAGATCGGAATAATACTCCGTCAGGTCCTCCGCCATGCGCTTGGTCAGGGTGGTGACCAGCACCCGCTGTTTTTGCTCGATCCGCGCGAGTATTTCACTGTAAAGGTCATCCACCTGGGTTCCGGCCGGCCTGACTTCTAGTCGGGGGTCGATGAGCCCGGTGGGCCGCACAATCAGTTCTACAACCTGCCCGCTGCTTTTTTCCAGCTCGTAATCCGCCGGGGTGGCCGAAACAAATACCACCTGGCCCAGGCGGGATTCGCTCTCCTCAAATTTCAGTGGGCGGTTATCCAGGGCCGACGGCAAACGGAAGCCGAATTCCGCGAGGGTCGTTTTCCGGGAACGGTCGCCTTTATACATGGCCCGCAACTGGGGCACGGCGATGTGGCTTTCATCGATGCAGGTGATGAAATCGTCCGGGAAATAGTCCAGGAGCGTCGGTGGCGGTTCCCCCGGGGCGCGGCCCGTCAGATGGCGCGAATAGTTCTCGATCCCGTTGCAATAGCCCAGTTCCTGGATCATTTCCAGGTCGAAATGGGTACGCTCTTCAATGCGCTGGGCTTCAATGAACGCATCCTGATCCCGGAAGTGGGCGATGCGTTCCTTTAATTCCGCCAGAATGGTCTGGGTTGCCCGTTTGATGGTGGTGCGCTGGGTGACGTAATGGCTGGCCGGGAAAATGGCCATCCGCCGAATGCGGCGTATCACCGTGCCGCGCAGGGGGTCGATTTCCGCCAGTTCGTCAATTTCATCCCCGAAATAGTCCACCCGGATGGCCTTTTCGTCCTCGTAGGCCGGGAAAATCTCCACCCGGTCGCCCCGTACCCGGAACACTCCGCGGTGAAAATCCACATCATTGCGTTCATAGTGCATGGATACCAGGTCCCGCAGCAACTGGTCCCGTTCCAGCTGCTGTCCCGCCTCAAGTTCCACGCGCATGGCCAGGTAGTCTTCGGGTGCCCCCAGGCCGAAAATACAGGAGACGCTGGCCACCACCAGAACATCCCGGCGCGTTAGTACCGACATGGTGGCCGAGTGGCGCAGCTTATCGATCATTTCGTTGATGGAGGAGTCCTTCTGGATATAGGTGTCGCTGGCCGGGATATAGGCTTCCGGCTGGTAATAATCGTAGTAGGAGACAAAATACTCCACGGCGTTGTCGGGAAAAAGCTGCCGGAACTCGCTGAACAGTTGAGCTGCCAGGGTTTTATTGGGGGCAATCACCAGGGTCGGCCGGTTGAGGCGCGCCACCACCTGGGCCATGGTGAAGGTCTTTCCGGAGCCGGTGACCCCCAGCAGCACGTTGTGTTTTTCCCCGGCAGCGAGTTGGGCGCATAAGCGTTCAATGGCCCGGGGCTGGTCGCCCCGGGGTTTGAAATCACTCTGTAATTGAAACTCGGACATGGCTGGTTCCTGATCTGGGAGGTAAACTGTGGGGTGCGGCGGGCAACGGTGTCAGCTTGATGCGGTTGATGCAACCAACACCACGCATTGGGCGGCCATACCCTCCTTCCGGCCAATGGGACCCAAACCTTCGGTGGTGGTGGCTTTGACATTGACCCTATCCGGCGCAATCCCGAGGGTCCGGGCCAGGTTGTCCCCAATGGCTGTTTTATGGGCGGCGATGCGGGGCGCCTCGGCCAGCAGGGTGACGTCGATATTGACGATTTCAAACCCCTGTCGGGACAACAGCGTGCGGACTTTTCCCAACAAAACTAGACTGGAAATGTCCTTATAACGGTCATCGCTGTCCGGAAAATGCTGGCCGATATCCCCCAGGCCGCTGGCTCCCAGCAGGGCATCCATAACGGCGTGGGTCAGCACATCGGCATCGGAATGGCCGGCAAGTCCCTGGTGGTGGGGAATGGCGACGCCGCCCAGAATCAAGGGGCGCTCCGCCGCCAGCCGGTGGACATCATACCCCCAGCCAATGCGCAGGCCGACATCCTTATATCCCTTGTCATCAGGCATGGAGCACCAGTCCGGCGGGCAGGGATTCGCCGAAAATGGCCGCCTGATCCAGTTTGTTCGTTTCCGTAATGGACGCGATGGGAAGTTTGAGCTTCGCCAGGTCCGGATCCTGGTCCAGCCAGTCTAAAACCGCCCGGCGCTGTTCAGGGGCCAAATCCCGGGCCCGATCTCCGGTCTGCCTGGCCAATTGCGCCAGAGCCGCTGCCACCGGTTTGAGGTTGCGCCACTTTTTCGCCAGGAGGGTATCCACCCAGCGGGCAGCTTCCGCGACGGTTAAAACCCGGTCCGCGGGACCGTAGAGCAGTTCCCGGGCACCCATGCGACCCAGGGCCCAAAAGTGCTGGGGGCGGCTTTTCTTGGGTTTGAGCTCTGCCAGCAGTTGGCGGCCCAGCACAGTTTTATCCTTGGCCGACAGGCGTTCCATGTTGGCCGCGGCCATCCACAGCTCCAGGCGCTCCTGGGCCGACAGTTTCCATGGGCCGGCAGCCGCCTTGTCGCCCACCAGCACATGGCGCACCTCCTGGAAAAAGTGGCGCTGCTGACCGGCCTTCAGTCCCCCGGCAATCCGCCGCCAGAGAATCCACCACTCCGTACGTACCTGGGCCTGCCTGCCGTGCAGGGGGCCTTTGAGCAGGATCTTCCATAGTTTCTTAATGCGCTGGGGATCGAATCCGTCGCCGAATCCGGGACGCAGACAAAAACCCGCCAGGTTGAGCCAGCGCGCTTCGTGGACCGGACTGGTTGTACGGACCCGCGCATGCTGGATCAAATCGTCGGCAAGGTGCCGGAGCAACCCCAGGGGCCACTGGTCCCGACTGTGGCCGATTACTTCTTGCAATACTTTAGTTATATTCTCTAATTCTTTGGTATTATTTATTTTTAAAAGCTTATTGCTTAACGTGTTGCGGGCGGCTTTCACCACCTCATCTTCCAGTATGGTTTCCTCCGGCACGCCCCGCGTGTCCGGGGTGTCCCGCAACTGGAACTGCATCTGCCAGCGGTGGCTGGAGATCTTGGAGCGGCACCACAGGGCCAGGGTCCCGATCTCGGTATAATCCCCTTCGATAGTCACCGGAATCCGGGTCTGCACGCCTTTGCGGCCGTATTGGACCACCGTGGCCAGCGGAGGCAGGGGGGTCAGGGAGTCGTCCACCCCTACCAGGTCGCCGCAGCGGTCCCCCGCACGATAGGAGGAGCTGTAAATATCAAAACGCACCGGCTGGTTGGCCCGCACGGTAAACTCACTCTGGGGCAGGACAATATGGGAGCCTTCGTCCAGTCCCCGCTCCACCACGCAGAGTGCCTTGGGGTTCGCTTCCGCGTCGGTGGCGGCCCTTTCCCGGGCCAGGCCCAGGAAATAGGCCCGGGGACTACCGCTGCCCACACGCACACCCCGTCCGATCTTTACCAGTCCGTAATAGGCGGCGCCCAGGGCTACCGCCAATTCCGGCTGGGGGTTGGGCAAAATGCCGGGCTGCCGCGCAGCCTGCCCTTCCTGAAACCAGTGGCCCACGGCAGCCTGGATGCGGCTTTGGATGCTGGGGGGTTTTAAGGATCCGCCGTTGAACAAGATCCAGTCGGGGGACCGGAATTCACCCCCGCACTGATTCCGGATATCATCGCGGTGTTTTTCAAGAAACCAGCCGATCTGGCGGGTGATGGCGGGTTCCGGTTCATAGGGCAGGCCGAACTCGGTGATTCCGCTGCGGCTTGCCGCGGAGCGCGGCGCTTCGGCCGCCACCAGGGGGAAAAAACCGTCCAGAACCACTTTTTCCATCTCCTGGCGGTCCAGGGCGATGGAAAGGGTGTTGCCGATCAATTTGCGTCCGCGGCCCATGACCGTGATGGCAGTGGACTCCGCCGCCCCTTCCAGGATTTGCTCCTTGGCCTGCCGGCACTGGTGGCAGAGGGTTTTCCAGCGGTCACCGTCCAGGTTCAGCTTTTGCCGTCCTTCGCGGTGCTCCAGGAAACGGGCCAGGGCCAGATCGATATTGTCGCCCCCCAGGATTAAATGGTCGCCCACGGCGATACGCTCAAAGCGCGGGGTCCCTTCCGTGGCCGTGAGGGTAATCAGGGTCAGGTCGGTGGTGCCGCCGCCCACGTCGCAGATCAGAATCAGCTCACCGGGCTGTACCTGGTCCGCCCAGGATCGGCTGTGGGCGCGCAGCCAACTGTAAAAAGCCGCCAGGGGCTCTTCCAGCAGGGTGACCCCTTCCAGGCCGGCCTGGCGGGCGGCCGCCAGGGTCAAATCCCGGGCCACCTGGTCAAAGGAGGCCGGCACGGTAATGACAATGAGCTGGTTTTCCAGAAAGCAGTCGGCATCCCCTTTCTGCCAGCGATTCCAGGCCAGTTTGATGTGCTCCAGGTATAGCGCGGTGGCCTCCACCGGCGAGACCTTGGACAGATCCGGTGTATCCTGGTTGTCCACACCCCAGGGAAGAATCGGGGCGCGGCGGTCCACCTGGCTGTGGCACAGCCAGCTTTTGGCCGATGCCACCAGCCGGTTGGGTACTTTGGCACCGTGGTCACGGGCAAAGGCGCCCACGAAACGCTTGTCATCCGGACGCCATGTAAGGGAAACGGCCGTCTCGTCCAGATCATAGGTCCCGGGCAGGTAGAGGAAAGAGGGTAATACCGGCAGGGTGTTGACCTCGCCGGGACCGGTCAGCTGGGGAACGCGGAAGGTCTGGATGGGCAGGGGCCGCCCTGCGGGCCCGGGGGCCTCCCTCAGATCCACATAGGAAACGGCACAGTTGGTGGTCCCCAAATCGATGCCGATGATGAATTGGTAATCCGCAGACTCGGTTGCTGGATCCATGCCAGGATTCTATTCCTTTTGTTCGCGAACGTTGAACTCCAGTCGCCAGCGGCGTCGGTCATCCCGGGCTTGGCACCAAATCTCCAGGGTGCCCACTTCGGTGACCCGGACCTGCAGCGTGACCGGGATGGCCTCCCCCTGGGGACCTTCCAGAACCGTTTCCAGTTGGGTCACGGGAGTCAACTGGGCGCCGTAATCCTCGATCACCTGGCCCACCCGGTCCTCTTGGCGCTGGGAACACTGGAAAAAATCGAATTGTACGGTCTCCCCCACCACCAGGTTGAAGATCTGTTCTTCCATGGCGGCCTCGCTGCCTTCTTCCATGCCGTAGGGCGCCACACAGAGCGCTTTGGTGGGCATGGGAATGCCTGGAACGGCGGGCATGGCGGCGGCCACACCGATATAGTAGGATTTGGCCAGTCCGCTGCGGATGCGAATGCCGCGGCCATGGCGGGCCAGCCCGTAATAGGCCGCGCCCCGGGCCACGGCCAGATCGCGGTCTGTGGAGACAATTTCCCGCAGGGGCCGGTCACTCCAGCTGCCCATGATTTCCAGGGTCCTTTCCCGGAAAGTAACCGCTTTCATCACCCCGCCGTTAAACAGGATGGCCGTGGGTTCGGCCGCTGCGCTGCCCTCCCCGGACTGCCGGACCAGAAAGTTGGCCAGATGGCGGGTGACCGCCGGATCGGATTCATAAGCCAGCCCGAATTCCTGGATCCCGGCCCGGGGAGGACGCTGCAGGGGCGTGTCCAGGCTGCAGCGGGGAAAGAATCCGTCCAGGATCAGGCTGTCGGCGGTGGATCGCTGGAGCTGGCTGGTCAGGGTGCCGCCAATGAGCTTGCTGCCCCGGCCCAGAATGGTCAGGGGAATTTCATCCGCCGGATGGCCGCTGTAAAACTGTTCTTTGGCCTGGCGGCAGGCATGGGACAGCTGACGCATCTGCCAGGAATCGAGGCGGGTCCCCTGCCGGGCGAGCTGCGCGGCCACGCCATAGGCCAGGGTGAGATCCATGTTGTCGCCCCCCACCAGCAGGTGACGGCCCACGGCGATGCGCTCCAGTTGCAGGTTGCCGTCGGCGCTGCCCACATCGATGAGGCTGAAATCGCTGGTCCCCCCGCCCACATCACAGACCAGCACCAGATCCCCTTCCCTAAGGGTGTCCCGCCATGTGTCCCCGCTGGCCGAAATCCAGGCATAGAGGGCGGCCTGGGGCTCTTCCAGGAGAGTAAGCCTGGGCAGGCCGGCTTGCCGGGCGGCCTGCACTGTTAAATCCCGGGCCGCGGGATCGAATGAGGCCGGAACCGTGAGCAGAATTTCCTGGTTTTCCAGGAGTAGCCGGGATTGGGTCCCTTGGGAAGAGCGCGCCATGGTAAAATTCCAGGCATCCCGCAGGTGTTTCAAAATCGCTGCGGAAGCCGCCACCGGGCTGATTTTAGGCACCTCCGGAGGGGCGTCCCAGGGCAGGATGGCGTCATTGCGGTCCACCCGGGGATTGCAGAGCCAGGATTTGGCGGATTGGATCAGGCGCTGCTGGACCTCCGCCCCCCGGTTGCGCGCATGCAGGCCCACCTGCTGCCGGGCGGCTGGGGCCCAGGGCAGGTCCAGGTTGCCGCCCTGCATTTGGTGGTCATCCGCCAGGAAAACAAACGAAGGGAGCTGGTCCCGGCGATCCACCACACCGGCGTCCACCAGTTGCGGGACGGCAAAAACCCTGATTTCGGGGTTTTCAGTTTCCGCCCGGGCCATCTCCGTATAGGCAACGATACTGTTGGTCGTGCCCAAATCAATGCCGACAATGTAAACGGGTTCGCTCAAGGATTCCTCTGTCTATAAATAATAACCGCGGATTATACTGCTAGCGCAGACCCCTGCGCCGTTTTTACTAAAGTTCGACCTCGGCCGGCGCAATCAGCCGAGGATTTTGGCTGCCCGACAGGGTGGGCAGCTCCAGTTTGGCGGCGCGCCACCCGGAATGCCGGAGGATACCGGTAAAGGGCGGTTCGCCGGTCACATTTCCGGTTAATTTGACGGCCGTTGCATCAAACCCTGCCGCAACCGTCACATTTTCGTCCTCTTGGGCGTCCATCACCGGCTTGGGGGCCAGCGATTTGCGGAGTATGCGGCTGCAGTTCTCATGGATGGGACGCACTGCCGCACCGATCTGGGCGTCTTCATAGAGGCTGAGATCCTCAAACAGGAAATCCATGAGACGTCCCTCCCTTTGCAGGATGCTGACCAGATGCAAGTAGAGCCGCTGGTCCACTCTGGGGTCCCGTTTGGCCGCAGGGGCTTGTTTTTCTTTAGGTTTGCCGGTCCGGACGCCTGCCGGCCGGGAGGCGGTGGCCAATTTTCGGGCGGATCCCCTGAGCACCCCCCAGAAAATCAGGGCCAGCAGCAGCACGGCGCCGCCCAGGATGGGCATGAACAGGGTCCATTGCCGGGCTTGGCTGGCCTTGATACCGGTTTGGACTTGTTGCAGGACCTGTTCGGCAGTATCCTCGGGTGAGATCGATAGCTGCCCCAGGGATTGATCCAGTTCGTTGAACAGCAGCATCTGGTTGCCCAGGGCCAATCCCGCCGCCAGCAGTGCCAACAGGATCATGAGCGTCAGCGCCCGTCCGGAAAATTGATTTAACTGCATACCCCGCTTCCTCCTGAAATGGTAGATGCTTTGCTTTGTGATAGTGGGTTTTCCAATGGTTATTTCCTCAGCACAGGCGCAAAGCCCTGATCGTCGTGGTTGGCCGCCGTTCAGGCCGCCAGCACCATTTTCCCTTGTGATACAAAGGGCGCTATGATAATCATCGCCTCAAAATTTTGCAACCGGCCCGACCCATATTGATCATGAAATATCCATCCTTCAAAAGAAAACCAGCCAAGTTCCGCTACGATTTTGAGCTAGGCTATATGGTTAAAAGCCCCTGCAAAGGATGCCCCACACGCCCCCTGTTTCCCAAATGCATTGATTCCTGCAAGATCCTGGACATGCTCCATACCCGCATGGCCAATACCATTTCCTGTTCACGGAAGGGATAAAAGGCCCTTAATCAGGCAGGCGGTAGACCACCGCACCCCAGGTCACCCCGGCGCCCAGTCCCAGGAAGCAGACTGTGCTGCCCGGGCCGATAATCTTCATTTCGAGGGCCTCGTCAAAGGCCAGGGGGATGGTGGCGGCGGTGGTATTGCCATAGCGCTGAATATTGTGAAACACCTTCTCCTCGGGAAGGCCCATGAATTTCTGGAAGGCCTGGTTGATGCGCAGATTGGCCTGGTGGGGAATATACAGGTCCACTTCGTCCTGGGCCACCCCCGCCTTGTCCAGGGCCTCCCGGGCCACCCGGGGCAGGCGGCGCACGGCCTCCTTGAAGATCCCGCGGCCATCCATCACCGGGTACTGGCGGCCCTCGGCCAGCATCTTCTTATCCAGACGGGGATTGGCCCGGGACGCTGGTGCTTCCAGCATCAGGCTTTTGGCCAGGCGCCCGTTGGCGCAGACCACGGAAGAGAGAACCCCTACGGGTTCCCCGCTTTCCACGGCTTCCACGGCAGCCGCGCCGGCGCCGTCGCCGAAGATCACGCTCACATCCCGGCCCCGGGTCGATATATCCAGGCCCGTGCTGTGGACTTCCGCGCCCACGAACAGGATCTTGCGGGCCATCCCGCTGCGGATATAGGCGTGAGCCACTTCCAGGCCGTAGAGAAAGCCGGTGCATTGCTGACGGATATCCAGGGCTGGCGTGGTGGTCAAGCCGAGTTTATGCTGCAGCAAACAGCCGGACCCCGGAAAAAAAATATCGGGACTGAGGGTGGCAAAGATGATCAGGTCAATATCTTCCGGCTGCCAGCCGGCGCGCTCAAGCGCGATCCGGGAAGCCTCCCAGCCAAGATCGGAAGCCCCCACGCCGCCCTCTACCGGCACCCAATGGCGCTGTTCTATGCCCGTGCGCTGCCGGATCCATTCATCAGAGGTGTCCATCCGCCGGCACAGTTCCTCATTGGTCACGATCCGCGGGGGCAGATAGCGTCCGGTCCCGGTGATCACCGTGCGTATCATCGCAGCTCCTTTCT
>Ga0180435_10007182_pt1 | contig 10618 bp, 11 predicted proteins | sample SS_ome_3_FD_132467 | JGI IMG/M metagenome (GOLD analysis project Ga0180435, IMG submission 132467) | Hypersaline lake sediment archaeal communities from the Salton Sea, California, USA - SS_3_S_1 metaG | ecosystem: Environmental > Aquatic > Non-marine Saline and Alkaline > Hypersaline >... | reverse complement strand
TTCAAGCCTGGCAAGGAGATGGAGGAACGCGTCCGGCAACTCGAAGAGCGAGAGGCGGCTCGCGAGGCCGCTGAAGCTGCGGCTGCTGGCATCCCTCTCGACCCAAGTGTGAAGTTGCCAACCGGAGGACTTGATCCACCACCAACAGACCCCCCTGCTTCGGCCGGTTTTGGTGACAATCCGGCTGGCATGGGGTAGACCATTTTGCTATATGAACGCGGCCCGCATGGAGATCCTCCCTGCGACCACCTTTTCGACAAACTGCTTTTCTCGTCCGAAATCCTTTCACGAAGCCAAGTTGCGGCAATCGCGAGCTTGGCGACCGACCTGACTCGTCTGCATCGACTTTTCCGTAGCGACGCATTCCGCGTCACGAACAATCAAAAACCAAGGAATAAGTGTGTCGTCGCCTCGGCGGCGATACAGGTACGTTCTTCACAAAAGGAGTTGTGAAATGCGACGGCTTCTGTGCGCCATCTTCCTGGGCATGGTGCTTACCAACAGCGGTGGCTGTTTGTTGCCCATTTACTCAGGCGATCGAGCAACGCGGGCCGAAGAACTTTTCTTCACGGCCGAGAACCTCCGAGCCATCACGGATGAATGGCGACGGATTTGGTTCCTCGATCAGCCCGACCACATGACGCCCTTCCGCACCCACGGCGGTATTATCTAGTCACCTCTCCGTAGATAACGCTCCCCGCCTACGCGCTCGCTAGGCGGGTAACCGTTCATTTTCGGTATCCCGTGACGCGAGGTAATTCGTCAAGGCGCGGTTCGGCACCAATTGCCGACTCGGCCTTCCGCCGCTAAATTGGCGGAATTGTCGCGATGCGCGCCTGCTCCGCAACCTAGCCAATACAAGCTCGAAGCGCAATTGAGTGAGCGCCTTACCGCGCATCGATTCACTCGCTTGCCCTTCGAGCTTTTTTGATTGATGACCGCATGACCCACGACTCTCAAACACCTGATCTCTCCGTCTCGCTCGGGCGGCTCTCCCTGCGCAATCCGATCATGGTCGCTTCGGGCACGTTTGGTTACGCCCGGGAGATGGAACACCTGGTCGACCTCTCCCAACTCGGTGCGGTGCTGCCGAAAACGGTGACGAAAGATCCGCGGCCTGGCAACCCACCGTGGCGAACTGTCGAAACCGCATCCGGAATGCTCAACTCAATTGGGTTGGATAACGACGGCGTTGAGGCGTTCATCGCGCATCATCTGCCATACCTCGCTGGCCTGCCCTGCCCTACCGTAGTCAGTGTCGCAGGCCGCAGCCATGACGAGTTCGTTGAACTTGCGGCACGGTTGGACAACCTCGAGGGCGTAGCGGCGCTCGAACTTAATATCTCCTGCCCCAATGTCAGCGGCGGCGTCGACTACGGCACCGATCCTCAGCTTTGCCAGAGGTTGGTCGCGGCCGTCCGCAAAGCTTGCTCGCTGCCGATCATTGCCAAGCTGACGCCAAACGTGACGTCGATCGCAACAATGGCGAAAGCGGCCGGGGACGGCGGGGCGGACGCCATCTCGATGATCAACACGCTGCTCGGCATGGCCATCGACTGGCGGCGGCAACGCCCAATCCTAGGCAACGTCGTTGGCGGTTTGAGCGGCCCGGCTATCAAACCAGTCGCCCTGCGATGCGTTTTTCAAGCCGCCAAGGCAACGGATACACCCATCATCGGCATCGGCGGTATTTCGAACACCGACGACGTGATGGAGTTTCTGGTCGCCGGCGCGACTGCCGTGCAAATTGGCACGGCGAACTACTTCGATCCCACCGTGTCGACGCGGATAGTGGCCGAACTGCCCGCCGCGCTCGCCGAGGCCGGCGTGAACTCCGTCGCCGAACTCGTCGGCTCCCTGCAAACCAACTAACTGATCTGGATCACGACATCATGCGGGTACTTTCAGGAATCCAACCCACCGGACGTTTTCACTGGGGCAACTACTTCGGCGCGATCCGCCAGTACATTGACCTGCAAGACTCCGACCAGGCGTTCTACTTCATTGCCAATCTTCACGCACTGACAACCGTGCGCGACCCCAAGGTGTTGCAACAGTACACGCTCGACGCGGCGCTGGACTTGCTGGGCCTCGGCCTTGATCCCGAGAAAGCCGTGCTGTTCGTGCAATCGGACGTGCCGGAAGTTTCGGAGTTGTGTTGGTTGTTAATGACCAGCACTCCGATGGGGCTGCTCGAACGCTGCCACGCTTACAAAGACAAAAAGGACAAGGGCCTCGCCGCCGACGCCGGGCTGTTCACCTATCCCGTTTTGATGGCCGCCGACATCTTGGCGTACGACTCGGATACCGTCCCCGTCGGTGAAGATCAGGTCCAACACATCGAGGTTTGCCGCGATTTGGCACGCAGCTTTAACCATCATTATGGCGAGACGTTTGTGATGCCCAATTCGAAGCTACTCGACACCTCGAAGAAGGTGCCCGGCACCGACGGTGAGAAGATGTCGAAGAGCTACGATAACACCATCGAGATCTTCGAGGATCCGAAGGCGGCTCGCAAGAAGGTGATGCGGATCAAGACCGACTCGCGGCCGATGGAAGAACCGAAAGACCCCGAGGGCGATCACCTCTATCAGCTTTTCAGCCTGTTCGCTAGCAACGCCGACCGTGAAGAGATGGCCGACCTCTACCGCAAGGGCGGGTTTGGTTATGGGACGGTGAAGAAAGCACTTGCCGAAGCCGCCGAGAATTACTTTGCTGAGGCCCACGAGCGTCGAGCAAAGTACGATGCGAACCCCGATCAGGTCCAGCAGATCCTCGCCGATGGCGCTGCCGCGGCCCGCCGCAAGGCAGGTGAAGTGCTCGACCGCGTCCAAAAGGCATGTGGCATAAAGAGTTAGGTGAACAGCCTTTTCTCTGGTGCCAGACGCGCCGTTTGGGTAAACTCCCGACATGTAATTCGGAGAGCGCGGAACGAGTTGGATTTGCACGGATGCAACGTCTTTTGAAATGCGATGCCACGATTTGGCTGATGGCGAAGGTCGTTCGCCTTTGGCATCGAACCGTGCGCGTGCGGGTCGAGTATGCCGACCCCGGCGTCTGCCCGTTCGAGACCGACAAGGGCAATCTCTACTGTTTCTGGCACGAAGCCCTTATCCCGGGGGCAAGTATTTTCGCCAATGCCAATATCAATGTGCTGGTCAGCGAATCGCGTGACGGCGAGTACATTGCCCGGGTGATCGAGAAGCTTGGCTTCCAAACAGTTCGCGGTTCGACCTCGCACGGTGGCGTCAAGGCATTGCGTGAACTGCTGCGTACGGTCGCCAACTGCAACCTCGCGATCACGCCGGACGGCCCACGCGGTCCGCGTCACGAATTCCAACCCGGCGCGGTCTTTCTTGGTTCGCGCACACAAACGCGACTCGTGCCAATCGGCTTTGCCTTTAGTCGGGCGTGGCGAGCGAAAAGCTGGGACCGCACGATATTTCCCAAGGCGTTCTCTCGTGCAGTCGCCTACTTCGGCCCACCCATCACCGTGCCTGCCAAGGCGCGGCAGGAAACCCTGGCTGAGTACCAAGAACTCGCGGGCCGAGCCGTCATCGAAGCCACCCGCACGGCCGAATCGTTGCTTTCACCAGCACGGCCCGCCGAAGTCGCCACGTGCGATCGCGCGTCGAAGTAGCCGAGCCTCGGCGGTCTTGGCCTAACAGTAAGTCGAGGCGTCCCATCAAGCGGATTGTCGCAGGTCACGGGATTCCCGCCTGCGCGGGAACGCCATGCTTCAGATGGCCGAACTGCTACTACGCCAACGCTGACTCCTTCCATAAACGAATTCCCGAAAAGATTCGTTTTTCTTGTCCATCCTTTGGGCACTTTTCGTCGCTTAGTTCGCTCTAATTTATTGCCACGGCCTTGTTTCGAGGCATGGCAACCTGCAAAGACAAAGCAGATTAGAAAGAGACCTGCGAGCATAAACATCACCGTACACGTAAACTTTTTTGGTGCGGTTTGCAGGGGTCGAGCGGATAACAAGGTCAATTGTCGGGGTTTCAGGACGAACGACCATACAAACACCAGGGAGATTGCCCGCAATTCGTGAATGTGCGTGCGTCGGATGATTGACATTGGGGCTACGGACAGATAGAATTGATTGTACGTAAGCTCTGAAATATCCTGTCTTTAGGACGATCGTCCATTCGGGCCAAGCAACACGGGTGTACGGCGAGTCTCGCTGTATACAAAGAGCCTTCGTCTATTCGGAACACGGTTCAAAACGAGCTTGAGTCAGCCATCGATGAGTAATCCAGACTCCAGCTACATCCCGACAACGCCATCGAAAAACGATGTCGACGGCGTGATTCCGCCCGGAGCCCCGGTCGGCGGCAGCTCGTATTTGGCATCGCGCGCCGCCAATGCCGCCGTCGATGAAACGGTTGACCTGCCAGCCGACGGCTCGTCTTCACACAAACGGCGTCGAGTCCGCACGGACGAACAACGGACCGTCATCTCCAAACAGACGCCCGGCAGCGGCAGCAGCTCAATGTCGGCCGTCAGTCTGTCGCAAATCGGGGAATCACTCGAAGGCCGCAACTTGGGCCACTTTCGGCTTGAGGAGTTCGTGGGCGGCGGCGGCATGGGTGCGGTGTTTCGGGCAATCGACACCATGCTCGACCGCATAGTGGCCGTGAAAGTTCTGTCACAGGACCAGAGCGGCGATCCCGAGACGCTACGTCGTTTCAAAAACGAAGCCCAAAGCGCAGCCCGACTCGACCACGAGAACATCGCCCGCGTTCATTATGTGGGCGAAGACGACGGCTGGCACTTCATCGTCTTTGAGTTCATCGAAGGTACGAACATCCGTGACGTAGTCGCGCAAGACGGACCGTTGCCACTCGATCTTGCAGTGAGCTTGGTGTTGCAGGTTGCCGAAGCGTTGCAACACGCAGCCATGCGCGACGTCGTTCACCGTGACATCAAACCATCGAATATCTTGGTGACGCCGCACAAACGGGCAAAACTTGTCGACATGGGTTTGGCCCGATTTCATCATGTCGACGCGCCCCAACACGATCTCACCGCAACCGGCGTAACCCTGGGCACGTTTGACTACATCTCGCCCGAGCAGGCCCGCGACCCTCGCAGCGCCGACGTGCGCAGCGACCTCTATTCGCTTGGCTGTACGTTTTACTACATGCTGACAGGTCGACCGCCGTTCCCGGACGGAACGGTCCTACAGAAGCTACTCAGCCATAGTTCCGACGCCCCGCCCGATCCGCGCCAGTTTCGACCGCAGTTGCCTGAAGAGGTTTCGGCGATCATCGGCAAGATGTTGGCGAAGCATCCCGAGGACCGTTATCAGGAGCCAAGCGAAGTTATCGGCGAGTTATTGTTGCTCGCGGAACGGCTGGGGTTGGCCGTTACGTCGCATGGGGCAGCCGTATGGATCTCGACGGGCGATGCTCGTATTTCGCCATTTGAACGTCAGCTTCCGTGGATCGTACCCGTCGTGCTTCTGTTCCTGATCGTCTTTGCCCTGAGCTTCTTTTCTTCGTCGCAGAGTTCCGAACGAAATCGTTTTCCACGATTCGAGGTCGATGCAACTGCCGCACGCCGACCAACGGTTGTAGATCCAACGGACGCGCCGGATGAGGAGCCAACGGATGCTGTGGGGGCATCCGAAGGTGTTGAACAACCGGCGACCGAAAAGGCAGATGCCGATGTAGCGGGTCCAACGGCGGATGCCGACGAGGAATCTGGCAGAGAAACTGATGCCGATGATGGCGATCCGGTCCAACCCGCGACGCACGAACCAGAAGACGGGGAAGGCGTCACAGCCGGCGGCATCTCCGTTGCTGACGAGACAGCAGGTGAAATCGCTGCGATCACGCCGACCGATGACACAGCGGGTGGAATCGAGGTGATGCCCGAGGCTGAAGACAATTCGTCCTCAGACAGCGCTCCCCCAACGGATCTCCCCGAAAACGACACGTCCGCCGCGTTGATCGTTGGCGAAGGCAGCGAACTGACACTCAATGAAGCGATCGAAAAGGCGATGGTTTCGTCCGACATCGAGGTCATTGAGTTACGATTCAGCGGCCGCGAAAACGTTGCCCCGTTTGTCTTGGCAAACCGTGAGCTTACGATTCGGGCGAACCAACAACACACGCCGATTTTGGTATTCCACGCCAACGCCAAAGCTGCAACTTCCAACGCGATGATCGCGGTTGACGGCGGCGAATTGGTGCTCGAAGACATCCACTTGGAATTGTATGCCAACGAAATGGTCAAGGGCGATCACGCTCTGTTTGATCTTCGTGACGTCGAGATGGTCCGACTGGTGAATTGCACGATAACGGCGGTTAACCTCGCACACGAACGGGAGGCAGAGCGATCGGCGCTGGCTTTCTTCAATATCGGCGCCGACAAACGGGAATCCGGCGAGGGAGAACAGCAGTCGCCGCTGGCCATCGACCTTTGGCATTGTATCGCTCGCGGTGAAGCTACGCTGGTGCGAACCGCCAGAATGACGCCGATTCGATTAAGTTGGACCAACGGCCTGTTCGCGACGAGTGAACGACTGCTCGAGGCACACGGCTGTGTCGCCGAACAACCACTCGGCAACCACATGGAGGTTTACCTGGACCATGTGACGGCCGTTCTCGAACGCGGTCTCTGCCTAACGACGAACTCTAAAGAAACGCCACATCAACTTACCCTCGCACTGCGAAGTTACGACAGCATTCTCGTGACTTCTCCCGAAGCTCCACTGATCGAACAAACGGGCATCGACACGGTCCAGGAACTCCAAGAACGGATCGACTTCCGCGGGCGAGGAAACTTCTATCCGCAAACAGAAGTGTTCTGGCGAATGGCGCAACCGGGCAAATCGGCCAACGCAGAAACGATGGACTTCGCGGCCTGGCTAAAGAAATGGGGTGACGACGAACGACTCGCCAAACGTCTCGTTAAATGGCAAGCCTTGCCCTTCTTCGACGTACCACATCACCAACACACGACGGCCGACTACGCGGTAATGCCGCATCCCAGTAACCCCGCCTATCGAGCCGCGAGCGATCGCACCGACGCTGGGTTTGACGCCGAATTGCTGCCGGAATTGCCTAGTCCCGAATCGAGCGTTTCGGAAGTTCCCGTTGATCCGGATTTCTCCCCGTAGCTTCTGCCAAACCATCGCGCGGTTTGTTCTCCCGGCGATCGGTATGAAGATCAGTTCTTGGCTCAGACGTGAACCTCTGGCCATCCTGCGGGTCCCACCCTTGACGGAGCGAACCGTTACAGGGAAACTGACGGTTTGCGCCTGAAAGCGTCGGGGCCACCATGATAAACGGTAGTCTCACTCACTCGAACGGCGCATGAGGTTGTAGCTCAGTTGGTAGAGCAACGGACTTTTAATCCGTAGGTCCAGGGTTCAAGCCCCTGCAACCTCACTGGCCGCAAGTCGCTTTCTTCAAAGCACTTGCGGCCTTTTTTCTTTCCTGGGCGGCATGAAGGAATTCGTGCGTCCCGACACCGCGCGCGAGCCTTGGATGGAACGAACGCATTCGTCTTGCGTCGAAATGCCGGGGCAACGAATCGTCGTTCACTGCTGAAGTGTTTGTCAATCGCCGTAGTTGTGGGGTTCGCATGAAGAACAGGGAAGACAGACGAGACAAGCAGTGGACTCGATCACTAGTTCAAGCAACCATGTTGTCATGTTCTCTGTCGTTCGGCTCTCTGATCGCAGTGGCGGATGAGCCCGCCAAACCGACCGTGTTTCGGCACGATTATGCTCGGCGTGGATACATCGATGGGCCAGCGCCCGTCGGTCTCGAAACCGTTTGGTCGTTCAAACAACCGATTCATAGTTTTCTTTCGTCGCCAACGGTTGTCGGCAATCGCGTCTATTGCACGGCCAGCTTTTTTGACATCGGCGACAGCGCCGGTTCAATCTACTGTCTCGACAAAGCCACAGGCAAACAGCTTTGGGAAGTCTCAGAGGTCGCCGGCGTCGAAGTAAAGGCCGTCTTCAGTTCACCGGCGATCACGGCAGACGGCCGCACGCTTGTCATCGGCGAGGGGTTGCATCTCGACAAAAACAGCCGACTGATCTGCCTCGACGCGGCAACCGGTCGAGTGCGCTGGCATATCCGCACGCCACTGCACCTCGAGGGTTCTCCTGCCATCTTCGGCGACACCGTCGTTGCCGTGGCGGGAGCGATTGAAGACAATTCGCCGCGACGGCGACCGATCGGCGATCCGGGCTTCGTTTTCGCCGCCAGCATTTCGAAAGGTGAGCCGTTGTGGCGGTATGACTTGGCTGACCCCGAAACGTCGCCCGCGATTTCCCCCGAAGGAATCGTCTATGCCGGTAGTGGAATACACGGTAATGCCGTGATCGCACTGCGAAGCGAACCCGATAACGCGCTTCAAGCGATGGGGCAGAAACGCCTCGTTTGGCGGCGGGCAACTCGATTCCCTGTCACGACCGCGACCTCGCTGGTGGGCGACACGATCTACGTTGGCTCGGGCACCGGTGACTTCATCATGCCGAGTGAACGAACCGACGGCGAAGTGCTCGCGATCAATCGCCACAATGGCAAAGTGCTGTGGAGCCGCAACGTGGGAGCCGTCGTGCTCGGCCCAATTGCCGTCGGGGAAAAACATCTCTATTGCCCGGTGCGAGATGGGACAGTGCTGGCGATCGCTCGAGACGACGGCAATGTCGTCTGGCGACGGAGGATCAGTGTCGCCGCTCCCGTGATGGCGGGGCCGGCACTAGCAGGCGAATATGTCTATGCTGTCAGCAACGACGGTTACCTGGCCGTGCTGTTTGCCGACGACGGTGGAACCTACGAAAAGCATTACCTCAATGATCCGGACAAGCCGGGGGAGTTGGGGATGTCCGTCAGTTCGCCGACGATTTCCCGTGGCCGGATCTTCGTCGGCAGCGAAACCGGCGGTTTGCGGTGTTTTAACGGAACGCAAAAGGACTGATCCCTTGACACGACCACCGACCTCCACGAACGTAAGTCGTTACACAAAGCGAATTTGCAGAGATCTTTGACGTTCACGTCAGGAAGTTTCCCGAATTCCGTGATTTATCCCAGTTTTTGCCGCGAAATGCTTGCAGAAATCCCACTGGGTGACTATTCTAGAAGGAAGTTAGGTGGGCCAAAGAAGGCTCGCTACCGTCTCGGTCGCTGATCGACCACAACAAAGGCAAGCTACTGACGCGCGAAACTGGAACGCCCCTGACCCGCGAGAATCGTACTTGCGATGCTGGGTAAAAGGTGTGCGTGGAAGTGAAGTGCTCTCTTTTTGAGTCGCTCCACTTCGTGCGTCGCTTCTGTTGGGCCTTCCTTCTTCCTGAGCAATCATCTGCAGAAGTTGCAGATAGCTTGTCTGTCGCAATCCCGTTTGCTTTGGATTGCTGGCCTTGCTAACGCAAATCTCCTTGCCACTTCTGCGTCGACGATTTCCCAGGTTGATCTCGTGTGTTGCAACTTTTCTGCAAGAAAGAGACAAACGTGGAATTCGCCATCGAAGCATTGCTGCCGCTGGTAACGAGCTTGGGTTTGATTGGGCACGGCCTCTACGTGCTGCGTCGCCGCAAGCTGGCTTACGCTCCAGTCCCCGTTCGATCGTCGAACGACACCGACTGAGCGGTGGGACGACTGCTTCGCGGCATGGTAGGCCTCTTGCCTCTGCCGCGCCGCCTGCCGTAGGGCAAGTTTCTTTTGCGATACGAAGGCTGTTTCTTAGACCCCGCTTTTCGTATCCGGGTGGGAAAACCCAAAACGCAAAACACTGGATTCACACGCGCCTCGTTTTCAAGTCAGCAAGCGAGCGACCAACCCAGGGCACTTGGAACACGCAAGACTACGGTGTTGAGGAGGCTTGTAATGGCCCGTGCTTCAGCACGGGGTCGCGAGAAACACCACGACCTCCCTCCAAGTCTTCCCGCCGCTCGTGGCGGCGGGAAGACTTGGAGGTTTGGCACAACCGCTGTACCCGTGCGAAAGCACGGGCCTAACACCTGAGATAACATCACCGTATCACATGTTCACGATTCAATTCGACCAAACAACGTTCGCAAAGACATCGATCGGTCGTCCACATCTTCGTTCGTCTCCTGTGACGAGTGGATCTCTATCTGTAGAATGCGGCAGTCAGAAGAAAAGCGGTGCACGCGGCAGCAACGAAGGAACGAATAATATGCGGTGTAAGAGTTGCGGAGCGAACGTGGCCCATGGCGCGGCGGTGTGCGAGTTTTGCGGCACAACCGTTGATCCTCCTGGGCCCTCTCGTAGTAGCGGTAGCGAGCGGCGAGCGGACGTGTTCGCACGGATTAAAGAATCGGCCGCTTACGCAAATCGAAATTCGCCCGACCGGCACGCCGCTCTGCCGCGGATGTCGCCACTGGCAACCGTCGTGCCGATCATCTTCTTCGTCGTTTTCATTGGTGGGGCTGGATTCATCGCCGTTATGATGTTGAGCATGGCCGGTATCGTTGGCTTTGCAGGATTCAATGCCGGCGGCCCACTAGCCCAAGTTCCCCACTAAATCACGGATGTGCGGTGTTTTCAAGGCTCGCGAGTGCGAAGTCGTCACTACATGTCGGTTTGGTTTATTTTCGGGAGCTGGAGTTTGAGGCGATCGAGGA
>Ga0180435_10007181_pt1 | contig 10619 bp, 9 predicted proteins | sample SS_ome_3_FD_132467 | JGI IMG/M metagenome (GOLD analysis project Ga0180435, IMG submission 132467) | Hypersaline lake sediment archaeal communities from the Salton Sea, California, USA - SS_3_S_1 metaG | ecosystem: Environmental > Aquatic > Non-marine Saline and Alkaline > Hypersaline > Sediment... | reverse complement strand
ATTATACAGTGAACAGATCAAGAGGCGGCCTCGACTGGTGGCTGGCCGGAATATGTCTGGCCAGGGCGTTCAACGGTGTTATATTCATGACCTATGCGGCAGCCCTCCCGGTGCTTCAGACTACCTGGGGGATGTCTGGGTCGGCCGCAGGAACAATAGCCGGTGCATTCTCCATTGGCTACGCCCTTTCGCTGGTTGCGATATCCAGCACAGCAGACAGACTGGGACCCAAATCTTTATACTTGGCATCGATGACGGCCAGTGCTGTTTTTGCATTGCTTTTTGCGCTATTTGCGCGTGACTACTGGTCCGGGCTCATCCTCAATTCACTTCTGGCGCTGTCCATGGGGGGCAACTACACGACGGCCCTTATGGTTATATCTGAGCAGTATCCTCCCCATCGACGGGGCATGGCCATGGGGTTTTTTATTGCCAGCACCTCCCTGGGATACACCCTGTCGTTGATCCTAAGCGGGGTTGCCATACCCATCGGTGGCTATAAACTTTCTTTTTATCTTACCTGCACCGGACCCATTATCGGGGCCATATTCGCTTGGGCAACGCTTTTACGAACACAAGTCAATCCGCCCCAGGAGCGAAAAGGCAAAAAATTGTCCCGAGAGGTGCTTGGAAACCCATCCGTCATGGCATTGGTATACGGATATTCCGGGCACTCGTGGGAACTTTTGGGCATGTGGGCTTGGACACCCGCCTTTTTATCCGCTTGCTTAGTATTGAATGGCAGCAAGATCATGACCGCCGTTGGCATCGGCGCTTATGTCACGGCAGCCTTTCACGGGACCGGATTGATTGCCTCCTTTACCATGGGAAGTCTTTCTGATAGAATCGGTAGAGCGAGAGTGATGATAGCCTTATCCGGCTTAAGTGCCCTTATCTCATTTCTATTCGGATGGGTCATTTCTTGGCCGTTCATACTGGTATTTACAGTAGGACTGATTTACTCATTTGCTTGTCTGGGTGATTCACCGATCCTGTCCGCTGCAATGACCGAAGTGGTCGACAGCGCATACATGGGCACGGCTTTTGGTTTACGCTCCCTACTGGGCTTTGGCGCAGGGGCTGTTTCACCGATCATTTTCGGGTTTGTCCTCGATATCACCAATCCTTCCATAAGCGGTTCATCGACCTACGAGATCTGGGGGTGGGCGTTCGGCGTATTGGGAATGGGCGGGTTGGTGGCTGTCCTGTCGGCCTATAGGTATGGCCGGTATTCATTGCAAATCAATCACACAAAATCGACCCCTTCCCATGAGATCAAATAAGCCTTCATTCGAAAATCATTTATTTTTTTAGGAGATAACATGAAATATGCATGGAACCATTTCGGGTTAAATGTATTCAAACACTGGGCCTGGCTCATTCTCGTGGTCTGTTTCGTCGATCTCTTCATAAATTATTCAGTTCGCCTTGGATATAGTGTTGTACTGCCTGAAATCATCAGAGATTTGAACATTAGCCGAACAGCAAGCGGTTCCATTTATAATGCTTACTTTCTCTCATACATATCCTTAACCCCGTTTATGGGATATTTGACGGACCGGGTGGGTGGGCGTCCTGTCATAACACTCTGCAGCCTGATGCTGGGTCTTGGTGCGCTCCTAATGGGAACCGTCCATGATCTCAGAACGGCCTGCCTTTTTTATGCCATCACCGGACTGGGGGCAGCAGGTCTCTGGACGCCCATCATTACCGTGATCCAACGGTGGTTCGCACCTAACCGCAGAGGCCTGGCTTTAGGGATAATAAACATCGGGCCAGGCTTGGGTTTTGCTACGATTGGCGTTCTTTTCCCCTGGATAGTGAGTCATTACACCTGGCGGTATACATGGTATTTCTTAGGCGTTGCCGCTTTGGTCATGGTTATGCTGAACGGGTTGTTATTGCGAAGTGATCCCTTGAAGATTGGAATTCGGCCATGGGGTGAGAAAGAAAGACTTCAACCGAATACCGTAGAACAAGTGGTTGCTTTTTCTGAAACTTTTTACCAGGTTTTTAAGTATCCCCGATTTTGGTTCATTGGTCTCTCTTACCTGTCGATTTCATACAGTTTGTACGGCTTAACAACATTTATGATCGATTATGCGGTACATGAATTGGGAATCCCACTGGGAACTGCAAGTTTTCTTGCTACCGTGCACGGTATAGCCCAGACCGTCGGTGTTTTGACGATATTGCCATTTTCAGACTATCTGGGTCGAAAAAAGACAATCACCATTAGCAATACACTCATCACTATCTCTCTGGTTGGGATCCTTCTCTTTGGTTCCAATTTTTCAGCGCTACTTATCTTTGTGGGGTTTCTTGCGCCGTTTTTTGGCGCTACCTTTCCGCTCTATGGTGCATGTGCTGGAGATTACTTTCCCGGGAAATTAATTGGGACCGTTGCCGGGGCGTGGACACCTCTGTATGGTATCGGTGCCATATCATCTCACTGGGTGAACGGCTTTCTTCGCGACATCACAGGCAGTTACCATTACGGTTTTGTCATTAATGCAGTTTTTGCTGTTTCATCAGTTGTTTTTATATCTGTTGCCAAATTACACGGTGAAGTTAAGGGTTAGTATCAAAAATTTACGCAATATCAGGGTTGACAGATCGGAAATTTGAATTAATTTAGGGTCCAACAGGCGAGCGTCCTGATTTCATATTTTTTCCATTCCCAATGTCCAGGGTGGTTCTCCGGAGCCACCCTTTTTTCGTGTCCGGCTTTTTGCGCATTTCTTAGCAACCGTGGCCTGAGCCTCTTTACATCCCAGCGACCCTTAAAAAATACATAATATTAACGGGTTGGGAATTTTTCTATTTTTTTTTGACTATCCACAGGTTCAATACTATAGTGAAATAGGTAGAGGCGATTGATAATGGAAAAACAATACGGGTCAAGGCTCTTTCTCATCATTTTTTTTTGCTTTGTGGTCTTGCTTTTAGCTATTTTATGGACATATGTGTCTTCCATTGTGCTGGCGCTGCTCATCACAAGCGTATTTTTTCCCATGTACCTCTGGGTCAAAAAGTATTTCAAAGGGAGAGAGAACTCAGCGTCCATGGTTATGAGCCTTGTCGTTCTGCTGGTTCTTGTTATCCCTGTCGGATGGTTTGTGGGGACCCTCTCCAATGAGGCCTTTGATTTTTACAATAAGACCCGAAATGCGGTTTCACTGAAGCGACTCCAACAAACCCTGAAGAGTGACTCAGTATGGGTTCTGCGGGCCAAGAAAATAGGGGAAATGACCGGTATTGAGTTAACCTCGGATACCATCGAGGAGTTATCCAGCTCGGTGGGGAGAACCGTCGGGCTCTTTCTATATAAACAGATCAGTTCTGCAGCCTCAAACCTCTTCAGTTTACTGGTCCATTTTTTCCTGATGATGATGGTCATCTTTTATCTGTTCCGGGATGGTTTGCGACTCAAGGACTACCTTACCCAGTTGATTCCTATTCCTGAAATGCAACTTGAGAAGATTGTGAAAAAATTTCATGAAATGGGGAGGTCGCTCATTGTTGGCAATGGCCTATGCGGCATCATACAGGGTATTCTTGGCGGTTTTGGTTTTGCTATATTTGGTCTGCACTCCCCTTTTCTTTTAGGAACGGTGATCGCCTTCATGGCCTTTTTGCCCGTCATAGGGGCCTCTGTGGTATTTATACCGGCTGGCATCATTTTAATTGTTCAGGGCAAATTATGGCTGGGCATTGGGTATCTGATCTATAATATACTTTACAGCTCAATTATCGAATACGTGATAAAACCTCGGTTAATCGGGAAACGGATGCAAATGAATTCGTTTTTTGTGTTCATCGGAATTATCGGAGGAATAAAGCTTTTTGGAATGATAGGGATTGTTTACGGTCCCTTAATCATTACGATATTCCTGACACTTGCGGAAATCTACAGGCTTGAATATAAGGATCAACAGGCATAAGATACATCTATTAGGAGATTTGAAAAATGGATCCAAAAAAAATTCTAAAAGGAAAAAGGGTTTTGATCGTGGATGACGAAAAAGATGTCTTAGAGTTCCTGATGGAATTGCTGGATATGTGCAAAATCGACAGGGCATCCACCTTTGAGGAGGCTAAAAATCTGCTTGAAGCCAACCCCTATCACATTGCTGTCCTTGATATTATGGGCGTGAGGGGATACGAACTGCTGGAGATTGCCAACAAAAAAAATATTCCCGCCCTGATGCTCACAGCCCATGCGCTTTCAAAAGATAATCTCAAGCAATCTTTTGAAAAAGGCGCATCATATTATGTACCCAAGGATGAAATCAGTAAAATTGATATTTATCTGGCCGACGTCCTCGAAGCCCTGGACAAAAAGAAAAATGTGTGGGTTAAGTGGTATGAAAGGTTAAGCTCCTTTTGTGACAGACGGTTTGGCCCTAACTGGAGAGATGAAGATCCAGATTTCTGGAACAAGCTCCTGAAATATTAGCAAGGCCTGTGCAGTGTTTAACGGATAGAAAACAACTTTGAAAAATAGACAATAATCGATTAAGGAGGATCGGATATGAGAAAAAAAGGGTTAGGTATCACCATCACGCAGCACATCTTAAGTCAGCAACGGGAAAACCCGGAGGCGACCGGAGCGTTCACAACGCTGATCACCGAACTCATCGTTGCAGCAAAGGTCATCTCCAGGGAAGTAAACAAGGCCGGACTGGTTGACATCCTCGGTCCAACGGGAAAAATCAATATTCAGGATGAACGGGTACAAAAGCTGGACATTTTTGCAAACCAAGCCATCATAGAGAGGATGCAGCACATCGGTCAAATATGGTGTATGGGGTCAGAAGAGGACCCCGATCTGATTGAGATCCCGCCTCAATATCCAAAAGGAGACTATATTCTGCTCTTTGACCCTTTAGATGGCTCTTCAAATATTGACGTTAATATCAGCATTGGTACCATATTTAGTGTTTTCAAGAAAAAAAATGGTGGGGCAACCTCTGAAGTACTGCTCGACGACGTTCTACAACCGGGAATAGATCAGGTAGCCGCGGGATATTTCATCTACGGCTCAAGCACCATTATGGTTTACACGACCGGAAATAATACCGGCGTTCACGGGTTCACGCTCTTTCCAGATGTCGGTGAATTTCTTCTGTCACATGAGGATATCCGAATTCCCGAGAAGGGAAAAATCTATAGCGTGAATGAGGGGAATTATGTTCACTGGGATAAAAAAACCCGTGATCTTATCGACTATTTCAAGACAAAAGATAAAGAGACCGGGCGGCCTTACTCAACCCGCTATGTCGGAAGTCTTGTGGCAGATTTTCATCGAAATTTGCTGAAAGGCGGCATCTTCATGTATCCGGCCGATAAAAAAGATCCCAAAAAACCGACGGGTAAGCTGAGACTTATGGTGGAAGCCAATCCCCTGGCCATGGTTGTGAAAGAGGCTGGGGGGTATGCCAGTGACGGCCATGGTTCTATTTTAGAAAAAAAGCCCACGTCTTTACATCAGAGGACACCCCTTTATATCGGCAGCAAACAGGATGTGGAGCTTGCTGAAGCCTATATCAGCGGTAGAACATAAAAACTGTTTCGGATAAAAATATAGACGCTATAATAATCCGTAGGGTTCACGCCCCAACGGAGTGAAATCTCATTTCCGGGAGTTCAAGACAGGTGAGCCGGTTGCCATAAACGGCACCGGTATCCAACCCGATCTTATTTTCCGTGACCATTGGCTCACTGAATGGGGTGTGACCAAAGACGACCTTCTTCCCAAAATCGTAATCAGAATAGATAAACGGTTCCCGGATCCAGACCATATCGTCTAGGGTTTGTTCCTTTATAGGCACCTTAGGCTTGAAACCGGCGTGGACGACATAGTGATTGTCAAGCTCTATATATGTCTTTAACGACTTAAAAAAATCCAAATGGTCAGGAGGAACCAGGGAGTCGAGCGCCTTCAGCTTATCCTTCTGATAGCTTTCCACAGTTCTCCATCCACCGTTCATCAGGAATAATCCACGATCCGTTCCGGAAAGATATTCCATGAAAATGGTCTCATGGTTTCCAATGAGACACTCAACACGCTCTGAACGCTTGGCAAGAGCAAGGACATAGTCCACCACCCCTTTGGGATCAGCGCCCCTGTCGATATAGTCCCCTAAGAAGATGAGCCGGTCCCTGTCAGGCGCCCAACGGATTTTGTCCATCAGCCGTTTAAGCATCTCAAGGCAGCCGTGGATGTCTCCAACAATGAATATTCTTTCTTCGTCCATTAAAATCTAAAAATCAAACGAGGCCGATCTCTGGGGTCAAGACGGGTGAGCCCAGCTCTCTTGGCCGCATCTAGAGCATATGTGAATTCCTGGGGGTTCAACCGGCGGCTGATGCATTCATGATCATTCGCTGTGCCGCAAGGTCGGTACTGATCCATGACATTGACGTATGTATTTGAGGAGATCTCTTTTGCAAGAAACGCCATGATTTTCTCGGTTCCCGCTACCCGGTTGGGCATAACCAGGTGTCTTACCAGCAATCCTCTGACCGCGATCCCGTTTTCATTGATGACCAAATCCCCGACCTGATTATGCATTTCCCTGATGGCTTCGATAGCGACTTGTCTGTAATCACCTGCCTTGCAGAAACGGTCCGCCCATTTCTCATCCCAGAACTTGAAATCCGGCATATAAATATCAAAAATTCCATCTAAAAGCGCCAGGGTCTCTTTACGGTCATAGCCGCCTGAATTATAAACCAATGGCACCCTTAGCCCGTCTTTTACAGCCAGGATGAGCGATTTCAGGATTTGGGGGACCACATGGGTTGGGGTAACAAAATTAATGTTGTGACAGCCACGTTCAGCCAATTGAATCATCATGGCCGCCATTTGCTCAGACGCTACTTCCACCCCTTCAGATAGATGGCTAACATCGTAGTTCTGGCAAAATGTACAAAGCAAATTACAAGAGCTTAAGAAGATGGTGCCGGATCCACATTCGCCCACCAGGGGCGCCTCTTCCCCGAAGTGTGCATTGTAGCTCGCGATCCTGGCCTTTCTCCCCGTCCTACAGAAGCCGGTTTCCCCTGCCAGCCGGTTTACTCCGCATTCTCGAGGGCAAAGATTGCAGGACCTCATAAGCTCTAAAGCCTTTTCAGCCCGAACCTCGAGTTCACCATTACGGTAGAGCTCTAAATAGGAAGGCTCCATGGCAGAATGTTAAATGGGATGTCTTTCTTCCCTGAAATTATCTCCTTTGACCAAATATCCTGAGGAGCATCAGAAACAGGTTGATAAAGTCAAGATAAAGGGAAAGTGCCCCCAATATAGCGCCTTTTCGTTTGACGCCCGCATCTAAGCCGGCAGGTTGTGTGAGGGCCATATTTTTTAACTTCTGGGTGTCGTAAGCGGTTAACCCCACAAACACGATGACGCCAATACATCCGATCATCAGGGTCATGGCGCTGCTTTGAATAAACATATTTACAAGTATGGCTATAATCACACCAATCAGTCCCATCATCAGGAATCCGCTCCAGGAGGTGAGATCCCTTTTGGTGGTCCAGCCATAGATACTGCATCCAACAAAGGTACCCGCACAGATAAAAAAAGTACTGGCGATGGACTCAGCAGTGTAGATAAGAAATACGGATGACAATAAAACGCCAGTCAAGCCTGAATAAAGGAGAAAAAGAATTGTGGCCGTACCGGAACTTATCTTTTCAATCCTGGCGCTTAAGAACATCACAAGGCCGAAGTACCCCAGAATGAAAACAATCATCAGCACTGCATTTCCGAAGATGAGTCTGGTCAGTTCCGGTTTTCCGGCTACATAGTAGGCGACAAACCCCGTCAGGGCGAGCCCTATGGCCATCCAATTATAAACACTTCTTACAAATTCATTTACAATGACTTCAGTTCCCTGTCTTCCAGCGACAGCTTTTTCCATTCGTTTAAGCCTCCAAAAGTTATGATTTATTATATATAATTATAAATATTTCAGAGCAGAATTCAAGTCTTTATGCAGGTCCTTAAGAAACGGTATGGCCTTTATCATGGGCCACTACCGTAGTGGTCTTTTAAACAGATATAATAAAAATTGTTAGTATACTCCTATATGTACATTTTTTCAAGAAATTTCGGGAAGTTTTGAATGCTTTCGTTTTTTTCCGTAAAATTCAGGTTCATCCGGTTAATGTCTACGTGGCATGACAACACACGGCTGCGGGGATCCCTTTTTTCATCTTGAATTTATCGAAATATGCTTTAAGATCACACTTATGGAAAATCAGAAACTCTATGTGGTTATGGTTGGATTACCTGCCAGGGGAAAATCGACCATCGCCAACCGACTCAAAGAAAATCTCACCAAAGATTCCATCAAGACCCGGATCTTCAACAACGGGGCGTTGAGAAGACGTCTGGATCTTAAAAATACCTCTTTTGCAGAGTTCTATGACCCAAAGAATACAGAAGGCGCCGCTCTCAGGGAGCGGATTGCGCTGATGAATCTTGAGCGGGCCAACCGTTATCTTGCCAATCACGGTCAGGTTGCCATCCTTGACGCTACAAACGTCAGTATCAAAAGAAGGAATAAGATCACTAGCCTGCTCAAAGGACCGCCGCTTCTGTTTATCGAATGTATCAATGATGACCCGGAAATCCTTACGGCCAGTATTTTGCGAAAAATTGCGCATGCAGAATTCAATCATTTTGAAAAAAAAGCAGCCATTCAGAATTTCAGGAGACGGATTGATTATTATAAAACCATTTACACCCCTGTCAGGGAAGGCAGAAATTTTATCAAACTGGATTCTCTGAACAATCGAATCATACAAGAGGAACTCGTTGACGATATCCCCTATTACGACCGAATCCGAGACTTTCTGATGACAGACAGCGTCAAAAGCCTATTCCTGATCAGGCACGGAGAGACATATTTCAACCTGGAAAACCGAATCGGCGGGGACTCCGGTTTGACCGGAGGTGGAAAGGCCCAGGCCAAGTCCCTTGCGGCGTATTTTAAAAATAAAAAGATCCCGGTTATTTTCACCAGCAATAAGAAGAGAACGATACAGACAGCACAGCCCATAAAGGAGTTGCAGGAAAACTGCACCATCATTCAATTTGGGGAATTCAACGAAATCGATAGCGGTATCTGTGAGTGCATGAGCTATAAAGAGATCCGAAAGCAGATGCCCGATGTCTATTCAGCCAGAAAACGAGACAAATACAACTACATCTATCCCAAAGGGGAAGGCTACATTTCAATGAAAGGTAGAATAGACATGGGGATCAAAAAAGCGCTTTACCTGAGCAGCAATTCCGACAACATCATGATCATCGGGCATCAGGCCGTCAACCGGATGATCCTCTCTCACTTTCTCTATCGTAGACCCGAGGACGTGCCTTACATCTATATCCCTCAAGACAAATTCTATCACATTGTGGCCACTCAGAATAAAAAGCTTTTTCAGTTAAAGAGATATAACATCTCATCATAAAATGTAATATGTTCCGCCCTATAAAACCCTTTACATTTCCCCTAACTCGACCACTTTATTTGACTCTTTTATTAGAAAAAAGCGGTGATCACCGTGAGGAGAATGGCCATGGCCGGGTTTAAGGGTAGCGGGAAAAAGGATCATAAGATGCTGATTGACAGTCACGCTCATCTGGATATGAAAGATTTTGACGAGGACCGCAGCAAAGTTATTGCGAGGGCCAAAAAAGGCGGCATCACCCATATCGTCACCATTGGAACAGATCTGGGCAGCTCATCTGTTGGCCTGGATCTGTCCCGAAAATACGACTTTATTTATTCAGCCATAGGGTACCACCCCCACAACGCCGATGAGTGTAATCCCCAAGCTCTGGCTAAGCTGGCTAAAATGGCATCGGAACAGAAAGTTGTGGCATGGGGAGAAATCGGGCTTGACTATTACCGGGGTTACTCCTCCCCTGACGAACAGCTAAAGATATTTCTGCGCCAGATTGAGATTGCCCATGACTTGAATTTGCCGGTGATTATTCATGACCGAGAAGCCCACAATGATGTCCTCAAGATCCTTAAAAGTATGGGAAAAGGAGAGAGAAAGGGCGTCATACACTGTTTTTCAGGAGATACTGATCTGGCCTTAACGCTAATTGAACTGGGATACTATATTTCAATTCCCGGCACCGTGACATACAAGAAGGCATCTCAGATCAAGGATGTTGCCGCCAGCGTCCCGCTACAACGCCTACTTGTAGAAACCGATGCCCCATTCCTGGCACCAGTGCCCAAAAGAGGAAAGAGAAACGAACCGCTGTTTGTTACTTTTACGGCACAGGAAATTGCACGGCTTAGAGGGGTTGAGTTTGACGAAGTGGCCCTGCAAACCTCAAAAAATGCCAAAATCCTTTTTGGGATTCCGTAAAATGGATAGTCGTAAAATTTTAGCGCTTTGACAGAACCAACCGTAAATTGCAGGGCTGTGGGGGTCTCTTTTAAAAAACCGCTACAACATTAAAATTGCGTCTCCCTGATGGGGTCTCCTGAGGTGAAGTCCAGCTAAACTGTTTGAAATCTTTCAAAAAACATAGCTGCAATGACTGAATATTGGTAAGACTTTTTAGTGAATAGTGAATTTAATTT
>Ga0180435_10007180_pt1 | contig 10619 bp, 6 predicted proteins | sample SS_ome_3_FD_132467 | JGI IMG/M metagenome (GOLD analysis project Ga0180435, IMG submission 132467) | Hypersaline lake sediment archaeal communities from the Salton Sea, California, USA - SS_3_S_1 metaG | ecosystem: Environmental > Aquatic > Non-marine Saline and Alkaline > Hypersaline > Sediment... | reverse complement strand
GGTTAGGACCGACGAGATGAGGACCGATGCGGTCAGGACGGGGCTGGATGCGCGCGATGATTCTGTCGATCCTGATGCTGCGCGCTCGAGCATCCGCGAACGGGTCGAGCGCACCCTGGTTGACGATGATCTGTCATTTGTTTCCGGAGTTAGATCGGATGTCACGGCTGCGGATATGCTGAACGCTGAGGATGGCGTCGATTCGGTAGCTGTTGATGCGGACTTGCAAGCGGATCGGGCGAGCCTGAAAGATCGCCTCAACGATGAGGCCACGGTCATCGATGGGCTCGATGGGCTCGAAGACGCGGGTCCGATGCCGCTGGGTACCGACGCTGATGCCTCGGTGCGTGCCGAGCCGATTAGCGACACCGCCGCGGCAGATTCGCAGGTGGCGGATGAAGACGCCGACAGCGCCGCTACCGAAGTACCTTTGGACTTGGACTCCGAGTTGGGGCCAGAGTCTGCCTCCGAGCAAGGTAAGGCTGATAAAAGTACGGTGGCTGATGAGGCTTCCGAGGCTGACGACGCTGTCGCGCTTGGTGAAGCACCTGCTCCTGGAACGGATGCGCCGGCCCCTGCAGGTGCCGATGCAGCGAGCGCGACGACGGACGCGACAGCTGATGCCGTGGCTGGCGCTGCCCGGGCAGTTTCTCCGGGCGCGGGCATGGGTGCCTCGAGAGCAGCCGGCGCGGTGCGCATCCCACCGCGGGAGCTGCTGAATAGCGGCTGGCGAACATCGAGAACACTGCAGGACCCGAGAGATGGCAGCCCGGTGCATCTGGACTACCGCTTGAAGGATGGTGCCGGCCAGGTCAGGCTGATCCGCAAGGACGGCAGCATCTGCCAGAGCGATGCCCAGGCCGGCGTGCGCGACGGTCGCCTGGTCGTCGATAGTCAACAGGACATCGTCTGCGCCGATGGCACCAATTTCGGCCGGCCGCAGCTCGACTGCACCCCACAGGCGGCTGGCCGGGCCAGCTGCGTTGGCCGCTACGCCGATGGCTCGAGCTTGCCAATCGAGATGCGCCGGCAGCCTGACTAACCGCGCTCCTTAACAACAGCCCAAACCGCCATGCCATCTAAAGACAGCCTGGAGAGCAACGTTCAGTGCGGATAGCCGGGTTGCCGCAAGCCCCGTCGAACCGAGCCGACCCAACCCAAGGGCTAAGCTCGGGGGCGCGGGGCAGCTCGGCAAGCGCTGTTTCAGACCAGGTCCAGACTCCATCCAGACCACGCCGGAGCTAACGCCATGCTGGCCAAGCCCATCGACTTTGAGCAGAAGGTGACGCTGATCGCGGATAGCGGCATCCAATTCATGGATTTCGGCCTCAGCGTCGCGCTCCGCAAGCTGCCGGCGGGCGAGTTCATCCGCCAAGAGAGCAACCAGTCCCTCGGGCGGTTGCTCTTTGATGAGCGCAACGACTATCACTACTGGCCAGATCGGCCGGGCACGCCGCTGAAGTCCGAGCTGAGCGTGCCGGTGGACGAGTCGGCGCTGTTGCTCGCTGGCCTCTGGCTGCCGCTGCCACTGCTGCGCATCAACCCGCCGCGGCGGTTCGCGCCGGGTCCGGAGACCTGGGCCCGCGCCCGCTTGGTGGAGCTGTCCGAGGAGGAGACGGCGGAGACCGGTCACAGCCACCGGCTCACGGTCGCGGTCGATACCGCGGTCTTCGCCGATGACGAAGCGATCAAGTACCTAGCGCCGACCCGCGCCGATGTCGCCTCCGGCGTCTCCTATGCCTTTGCCCATCAGGCGGACGAGATCGGCTGGTTTCCGGAGCTGCCCTGGGTCGCGGGCTGGATCGAGGAGGTCTTCACCGAGCGCGCCGCGTCGGTGCTGCGGTTGCCACCCGAGGACATCGAATCGGAGCGCGAGCGGCTGGCGCATCATGCCCACTATCTGAACCTGCTCGCCCTCATCGGCCAGGTGGTGCAGTTCCCGGAGATCAAGCTGCTCGGCAATGCCCGCGACGAGGTGAATCAGGCGGTGCCGGTCGACATGGTGCTCGATGTCGGCAACTCGCGCACCTGCGGCATCCTGATCGAGCAGCACGCGAAGGAGGGCGATGCCCTCGGCCGGCGCTTCGAACTCGCGCTGCGCGATCTGAGTCAGCCGCATCGCGTCTACAGCGAGCCGTTCGAGAGCCGAGTCGAGCTGGCCCAAGCCGGTTTTGGCAAGGACCACTGGGCGCACAAGAGCGGGCGCGCTGGCGGCTTTCTCTGGCCGACCATCGCCCGCATCGGCCCGGAGGCCGCGCGCTTGGCCGGGCGGCGGCGCGGCACCGAGGGTGCGACCGGCATCTCCAGTCCGAAGCGCTACCTCTGGGATGAGGATCGCTTCGAGACCGGCTGGCGCTTCAATAGCGCCTATGTGCGCACCGAGATCGAGCCAATGGCGACCGCGGCACCACTATGCAACCTGATCAATGAGACCGGTACGCCGCTCTATGAGCTACCGGAGTCGGAGCGCATGCCGGTATTCGTGCCGCACTACATGCGCAGCGCGATGATGCTGTTCATGCTGGCGGAGGTGCTGACCCAAGCGCTGTGCCTGATCAACAGTCCGGCGCAGCGCCTGCGGCTGCCAAATTCGGATCTGCCGCGCCACCTGCGCACGCTGATCCTGACCATCCCGCCCTCGATGCCGAAGCAAGAGCGGGAGATCTTCGCCGAGCGCATGCGCCAAGCCCTCGGCCTGGTCTGGAAGGGCTTTGGTTGGCATCCAGAGGATGAGCCGATCGACGGCGATGCCGCCGAGCTGGCCTGGCCGCCGTTTCCGGCGGTCGAGGTGCGTTGGGATGAGGCGACCTGCTGCCAGGCGGTCTATCTCTACAGCGAGATCCAGAACACCTTTGCCGGGCGCCCGGAGGAGCTGTTTCGCCATGTCAGCGCCGCGCGCCGGCGCGAGCGCGACGGCAAGCTCAGCATTGCGACCGTCGATATCGGCGGCGGCACCACGGACCTCGTCATCAATGATTACCGGCTCGAGGTCGCGCAGGGCGGCGGCACCCGCACCATCGTGCCGGAGCAACGCTTTCGCGACGGCTTCAAGGTGGCCGGTGACGACATCCTGCTGGAGATCGTCAATCGCAGCATCGTGCCGGGCCTCAAGCGGGCGCTGGCCGCGGTGGGCGTGATCGACCCCGATGCGCTGTTATCGCGGCTGATTGGCGCCGACCCCTTGGATGTGCAGGAAAGCGTGAAGCGCCAGCAACTGGCGCTGCAGGTGCTCTATCCCGCCGGGCTCTCGGTGCAGCGCGCCTATGAGGGCTATGACCCCATTGCCGGCAGCGAGGCGCAGCTGAAGACACTCGGCGAGCTGGTCACCGAGAGCAGTGTCAACGAGCCGACCCCCAAGGTGCTGAGCTGGTTTGCCGAGGGCGTCAAGGAGGCCACCGATGGCGCCGTCGCCTTGTTCGATCTGCTGGCGGTGGAGGTGCCGGTCGACCTGGCGCGGCTGCATCGGCTCTTTGTCGACGACCAGCTGGAACTGGTGCGCGCGGTGAAGTCGCTCTGCGAGATCGTGCATCTCTACGATTGCGACCTGCTGCTGCTCACCGGCCGACCGTCGCGCCTGCCCGGGGTGCAGCAATTGTTTCGCACCCTGCTCGCGCTGCCGCCGGATCGGATCTTGCCGATGCAGGACTATCGCACCGGCGCCTGGTATCCGTTCAATCGCCGCGGCCGGATCAAAGATCCAAAGACCACGGCGGCGGTTGGCGCCATGCTGTGCCTACTGGGGCAAGGACGGCTGCCGAACTTCTTTTTCCGAGCGAATGCCTTCCATGCCTATAACACGGTCCGCTATCTGGGGCCGGTCGATCTGAACATGATGATCAAGAGCGATGATCTCTTCTTTGCCGAGGTCGATCTCGATGATCCGGACTATCAGCTCCCGGATACGCCGATCGAGATGAATGGCATCATGCACATCGGGTATCGCCAACTGAGCGCGCAACGCTGGCCGGCGGCGCCGCTCTATCTGCTCGATTTCGCCGATGAGCGGGCGCGCTCGGCGGTCTATAACGATGGCGCCACGCTCAAGGTGCGCCTGGAGCGCATGCGTGGCGCCAAGTCCGAGCGGTTTCGAGTCGCTGGGATTGAGGTCGAAGGTGGGCGCGCCGTCTCGCGCACCAGTGTCGTGCTGAAGTTGAATACCCTCTCCAGTATCGGTTTCGACCAGGATAGCTATTGGCTTGATAGCGGGACTGTGCTGCGCTGAGCTGGAACGCTTCCTTGCCGCGTCGGCATGAAAGCGGATCGACATGGATCGGCCTCAACTGGATTTTTTAAGGTAAGCAAGAAACAGACCATGATGTGCGATTCTCAAGCGATCACGCGGCGTTGTGATGAACTCCATGCCGGCTGCGGTGAGGCGATCGACTGGGTCGATCATGTGCGTAGCGAGTCTCCCCGTCTGGATCGGGAATCGGACAGCTTGATCGACAAGCTGCGGCGCAGCCGTAATCTGGCGCGTCGGCTTGGTCGTGCCGCCTCACGTCCGGTCTCGGTCGGCTTTTTCGGCCTGTCGCAGGCGGGCAAGTCCTATCTGATCTCGGCCCTTGCGGCTGGCGAGGATGGCGAGCTGGAGACCGATCTGCACGGGCGGCGGCTGAGCTTTATTGCCCATGTCAATCCTCCCGGTGGCGGCAAGGAGGCAACCGGTTTGGTGACGCGCTTCACGCGTCGCCCCAGCGCCGCGCCACCCGGTTTTCCGTTGGAGCTGGCGCTGCTCACCGAGGCCGATTTGGCCAAGGTGCTCGGCAACGCCTTCTTCCACGACTTCGACCGCGAGAAGCTGGACTGGGATCTCAGCCCCGCCCATATCCGGGCGCACATCAAGGCCTTGGCACCACGCCGTCAGGCCTACGCGGTGCCTGGGCTGGATGCTGATGGCGTGGTTGAGCTGCTGGAGTATTTCGAGCAGCGGTTTTGGCAGACCAACAAGAAGTTAAAGGCCGACTTCTGGCCTTCGACCCTCGAATTGGCGCCGTTTCTCGAACCGGCCGATCGCGCCGCGCTGCTCTCCCTGCTCTGGGGCGAGATCCCGGAGCTGACCCAGGCCTATCTGATGCTGCGCGGCGCGCTCGCGCGGATCGGCCATGCGGTGGCAGTCTACTGTCCGCTCGAAGCGCTGGTGCGTGAGGCTGCGGACGGCAAGCTGAGTCAGGCCGATAGCATCATGAATGTCGACATCCTCGAGCGGCTCGGTCGCGACCAGACCGATCTCATCGAGGTGCTGCCGAAGCCGGTCGAGGCGGTGGCTCCAACCGCGGCACCGATCGCAGGCACCGGCTCGATTGTCCCTGACAGGCTAACGGGCTCGATCGTGCCGGGCGCGCTAACGGGCTCGCTGACGCCGGTTGCGCTGCCGCGCTCACTGCTGGCCGCGCTGACCGCGGAACTGCGTTTTGTGCTGGCCGAGCCGCCACGCGCCAAGCTGCTCGAGCGGGTGGATGTGCTCGACTTCCCTGGCTATCGCGGTCGTCTCGCGGTGGCGGACATTGGCGAGGTGCGCAATCAGCTTAAGGACGATCAGGTCGATCCGGTGGCGCAGCTGATCCTGCGCGGCAAGGTGGCCTATCTGTTCGAGCGCTATACCGACGATCAGGAGATGAATCTGCTGGTGCTCTGCGCGCCGTCGCATAAGCAGAGTGATGTCAAGGATCTGGGACCGGTGCTCGAGACCTGGGTGCATTCGACCCAGGGCGCCACAGCGCAAGATCGGGCAGGGCGGCGTCCGGGTCTGATCTGGGCCTTGACGATGTTTGACCAGCGCTTGAATCCAGGCACCTCGCCGACCGAAGATCTGATGCGCAAGGGCTGGGAGGGCATGATGAAGCTGGCCCTCCTGGAGCGCTTCGCGACCTATTCATGGCTGCGAGAATGGGCGCCTGGCAAGCCGTTCGATAATCTGTTTCTGGTGCGCAAGCCGGGCTTGGCGGCGGCCGTGATCGAGACCGACGATGACGGCGAGCAGCAGGTGATGACAACGCAAGCGGAACGCCTGGCCCAGCTGCGCAGCACCTTCTGCGAGGAGCCATCGGTGCGGAAGCATCTCGCCGACCCCGCCGCCGCCTGGGACGCGATGCTGACGCTGAACGATGGCGGCATCGCCCGCTTAGCCGAGTATCTGGCCGCTGTTGCCTCACCGGAATCAAAGCTGGCGCGGATCACCGAGCAGCTAGATGCGCTCACCGAAGAGCTGATCCTGCACCGCTTTGCGAGCTATTACCGGCAGGAGGGCGCGGCCGAGGTCGAGAACAAGCAGCGGCTGGTCGAGCGCGTGCTCGCGGCCTTGAAACCGCGCGCCGGACGTTTCGCCGATCTGCTGGCCATGCTGCAGCCGCCACGCGATGGGTTGCGCGCGCTCTATCTGCGGACGGACGATCTGGATGTAGGCCTGCCTGCTGCTGTTAGTGGTGATGGCGATGCCGCGAGGGCGGCATCAGGGGATTTGCCGGAGGATGACCTCGGCGGTCTGATCGACCTCGATGCGATGCTGGGTGCCACCGCGGCCAGTCCCGACACAACCAACACCGCCACTGCATCCCATGACAGCATCGCGCCGCCCTCAACGAGCGCCGGGCGTTTTGTCAGCGCCTTGATGCGCTTCTGGATCGGGCAGCTAAAGGCGTTGCCAGAGGATGCCGGCAAGATGGCCTTCGTTGGCATCGGTCGGGCAGCCCTTGAGGATCTAATCGGCGAACTGATTACCGCCGCCGATCGACTCGGCTTGGAGCGGGATTTGACCGCGCTCATCGATGAGTCCGAGGGGCCGGCGGCCGCGAAGCGTGCCGGTCTGGCTGAGCGCCAGGTTCATGTGGCGTATCGACGTATCGCCCGGTTTGTCGATTATCTCGGCTTCGACGACGTCGATCAGGATGCCCGTCCGCGCTCGCTGCTTGATGCCGGCAAGGCGATCTTCGAGCCGCCACCATTGATCCCGTCCGGGGCCTTGCCCGTATTGAGCAACGCGCCGCTCAACTATTCTGGCCAGTACATTCTCGACTGGTTCGAGGCCTTTCGCGCGCTCGCGATTGGCAACGCCGGGCATTCCGCCGGTCGAGAGATCTCCGCCGAGCAGAATGCGCGCTTAGGCGCGATCTTAGCTCGCATCAAGGGTACCGCTATAGCAGCGGTATGATCAGCCAGCTGATCAGCCAACTGATCAGCCAGCACGACAGGAAGCAACGCCTTCATGCCACTAAAACTTTTTTTGGAATCAGCCGGGCCAGGGCGCGGCCTGCTGCATGTCGAAGGCTCGAGCGAGCCCGTGGAGTCCGTCAGTCTCGCGATTCAGCGCAACAACGGACGTTATCTTGGGCTGGATGGGGACTGGCAGCCGGCGCCCTATTGGCATCCACAATTTGGTGCCGAGCCGGACCCAAGAGGGCTGCGTATCGAGCTGGGTCCGACGCTGATGAACGGCATCATCGCGATGCATGGCGCGCCGCTGATGCTGTCTCTGCGCATCGACGGGGAGGAGGATCGCGGCGTCGTGCGGGTACGTGGCACGCTGGTTGGGTCCGATGCGGCGGCACCCGGGCCGGAGGAGCCAACTCGAATACTTAGCCGTACGGATCAGCCCCTGAGCCAGCCCGCGATTGAACAGTCCGAGTCCGTGCCAGGCGCCGATGCGCAAGATTCGCCAGAACACCGGCGTTCAGGATGGCCCCTGCCGCTGCTGCTGACGGTGGCCTTGGTCTTGCTCCTTGCCGCGGCGGCTGTCTGGTACTTTGACATGCCAGGGCGTTTCTTGGCTGGCGTTGCCTCTGGCACTGGCTCCGCGACTGCGCCGAACGAGCCGTCCGATGGGCTCGCGGATGTGCTGCCAGAACATCCGTCAGCGCCGGCATCGACCTTTGCGCCATCGCCAGAATCGGCGCTAACAGGGCTGCAATTCGTCGTTGAGTATCTGACCGATGAGCCGTCGGCAGCGGCGATGCTGGCCGAGGCCGAGTCGCGCTCAGAGGCTGGTGACTGCGATGCCGCGCTGCTCCTCTACGCAAGAGCCGCGGAGCATGATCCGGCGTTGAGTCTCCCGGTTGCACGGCTGTTCGACAGCGAGACTTATGCGGATGGCGGCTGCATCGATGCCGCAAACGAGGCTACCGCGCTGGAATATTACCGCAGCGCGGCTGAGGCCGGACTGCCCGCGGCCATGCGGCGGGCGGGCGAGATCCTCACCGCGCGCGCCACATCCGGCCCGCTCCACGAGGAAGGGGTGGAATGGCTGCGCCGGGCGGCATCAGCACCGGCTGACCAGGATTTGCAGCGCTAGGCGGTCCGCCGGGGCTGTCGCATCCCGGGGTCTGCTTGACCTTGGCGAAGCGGGAATCACGCTAGCCATGGTTTTCGCGGACAATCCAGGTAGACTTATCGGTTGTTCTAGCGTACTTGTTCCTTTGCTATGTCCCCACAGGCCCCCGCCTTTGAATGGCCCGTGCGCGTCTACTATGAAGACACCGATGCTGGCGGTGTCGTCTATCATGCGCGCTATCTTCATTTTTTCGAGCGCGCCCGCACCGAGTGGCTGCGCTCGCTGGGCTACGAGCAGACGCGCCTGCGGTATGAGCAAGGCATCCTCTTCGCGGTGCGCAAGATGAGGCTTGATTTCGTGCGGCCGGCTCGCCTGGACCAGGCGCTGCGTCTGACGGTGGTGTTGCGCAATTGGGGGCACGCCAGCCTCGATTTTGACCAACAGCTGCTGGACGGCATGGATGGCCATCTGTGCTGTCGGGCAAGCGTGAATATCGCCTGCATCGATGCTGAGCGCATGCGCCCGACACGTCTACCGAATGCCTTGCTGAAGGCGCTGAACCCGGCCGCTGATGCCCTTGCCAATGGAGACTTCGCCCATGGGCCCTGAGCTTTCGCTGATCGATCTGATCGCCCAAGCCAGCTTTGTCGTGCAGCTTGTCCTACTGGTGCTGGTGCTCGCCTCGGTCCTATCCTGGGCCGCCATCATCGATCGCTCGCGGGTTCTGGGGCGAGCACGCTCCGCGGCTGATGCCTTTGAGCAGAAGTTCTGGTCTGGAGGCGACCTCACCAAGCTCTATCGCGATTTAGGACAGGACGATCGCCGACTGACCGGCCTACAGGCGATCTTCCGCAATGGCTTCAAGGAATATGTGCGCCTGCGCAAGGTGACGCCCGATGATACGCTTGGGCTCATCCAGGGCGCTGAGCGCTCGATGCGGGTTGCGCTCAGCCGCGAGATGGATCGTCTGGAGTCGAACCTGTCGTTTCTCGCCACGGTTGGCTCCACCAGCCCTTATGTCGGCCTGTTTGGAACCGTTTGGGGCATTATGCATGCCTTCCATGCCTTGGGTAACGTGCAGCAGGCGACCCTCGCCCTGGTTGCGCCCGGTATCTCAGAGGCGCTGGTGGCGACCGCTATCGGCCTGTTCGCGGCCATTCCGGCGGTGATCGCTTACAACCGCTATTCGAATCAGGTCGAACGGTTGAATAACCGGTACGAGGAGTTCATGGAAGAGTTCTCAACCTTACTGCAGCGCCAGGGGCGGGGCTGACGTGATGTCGCGGCATGCGCCGAGTCACTTAGGCCTGCAAGATCAAGGCCTACAAGATCAAGGCCTACAAGATCAGTCAGTGGTACCCGTCATGCCAGGTCCAGTGTCATGAAGCGGAAGGAGCGCCGCCAGCGTCGCCGGCCAATGGCCGAGATCAACGTCGTGCCCTATATCGACGTGATGTTGGTGCTATTGGTCATCTTCATGGTGACCGCCCCGCTGATTACCCAGGGCGTCAAGGTTGATCTGCCTCAGGCGGAGGCGCAACCCCAGCCTGGCGACGGCACCCCGCCAGCCGTGATTCATATCGATCGCTTCGGCGATACCTATCTCGATCTGGGTGATTCAGAGCTGCTGCCGGTTGACCAGCAACTGCTCTATCAGCGCTTGCGCACGCTGCTTGAGGTTGCCCCCACCACGGCGGTGGTCGTGCGTGCTGATGCCGCGGTTGAGTATGCCGCGGTGGTTGCCGCGATGGTTGCGGCCCAGGCCGCCGGCGTTGCGACGGTTGGTCTGGTAACGCAGCCTCCCGTCGGCTCCTCCGCTGAGGAGCGCCGCTGACAGGCATGCCATGTGGGAGATCCTGCGGCGCTTCCCAAGGGCCTACCTCTGGTCGATCCTGCTGCACCTGACGCTGTTGGTGCTGATGGTGGTTGGCATCGATTGGCGCGTTCAGAATCAGCGCCTCGGCGCCTTCGAGACGATGATCCAGGCGCGGATGGGAGCATCCGCCGAGATTGAGGCACGGATTGCTGCCCTGCAAGCCGGCTCCGGCGGTCTGGTCACGCCGGTACCCGCACCAGAGACGCAACCATTGCCGCGCGCTGAGCTTGATCAATCAGAGGCCCAGCGCATGAGTGAGGCAGCGGCTGCCGCGGCGCGGCTTGAGGCCGAGCGCCAAGCGGAGCTAGAGCGCCAGCGCCAGGCCGAGTTGGAGGCCCAGCGTCGCGCCGAAGAGGCGGCTCGCCGCGAGGCCGAGCGCCAAGCGGAGCTAGAGCGCCAGCGCCAGGCTGAGTTGGAGGCCCAGCGCCGCGCCGAAGAGGCGGCTCGCCGCGAGGCCGAGCGCCAAGCGGAGCTGGAGCG
>Ga0180435_10007177_pt1 | contig 10622 bp, 2 predicted proteins | sample SS_ome_3_FD_132467 | JGI IMG/M metagenome (GOLD analysis project Ga0180435, IMG submission 132467) | Hypersaline lake sediment archaeal communities from the Salton Sea, California, USA - SS_3_S_1 metaG | ecosystem: Environmental > Aquatic > Non-marine Saline and Alkaline > Hypersaline > Sediment... | reverse complement strand
GGTTGCTCTCTTCGGTTTCGCTTGCCACCACTAATCGTCGGCCGCAGAGATCCGCAATTTCAGTTGGATGTTCGTTATTCCTAGTATTTACCAGAAGGCTTGGAGCGGCCGTCGTGGCATATTCACCCATAATGGCCATTAAGGTGTCTAGAAAAACCGATTTTCCGTTTGCACCTGTGCCATAGGGAATGAATAATGCCTGCTCTGATACATCACCGGTCAGACACATCCCGGCAATCTTCTGAAGATAGATGATGAGATCTTTATTTTCCGCCATGATTTTACGTAGAAATTTGATCCATAAGGGACATTTGGCTTCCGAATCGTACTCCACGTCCAGAATTTTGGTAATAAAGTCATCTCTATTGTGTGGCAGTAATTTACCCGTTTTAAGATCGAGTGTGCCGTTTTTACAGTTTAATAGCCAATCATTCGTATCAAACTGATTAGGGGAAACCGCCAATTCACAACGGGCAAGGTTGATCATGGCAGAGAGCCGTGGCAGCTTTTGGCTCTTAATCGCCCAGCTGCTAAGAGCCTTAGAAATATCTTCATTGGGTGCCGCTTTCGCTTCATCCCAGATTGATTTAGCAGTTTCTTTGGCATACTTCATAATTTGAAGGTTATCATCCCGACGCCATCGAGTCCCATCCCAGATTAACCATTTTTTCCACGACTCACAGTATCTTAAGTTTTCTCCAAAATGATGAACCAATCTGCTAGCATTGCCCATGTCAGTCATTTTCCAGGGTCGTCCCTGCTCGGCATCTTTCAAAGGATCATTCAAACTATAATTATTGTATGTTTTTCTTTCTATTTTCCTTCGCGGATGTTTTTGGCCTGACCCCAAACCGGATCGAATTGTTGCGACTGATTCACGTTTTTTGAGTCCCACCGCTAGAGCCGCCGCTAATAGCTCTGCTTCCGCGTCTGTGGCGTTCAAATGTCCAGCCGCTACTAAAGTCCCCATCTTAAAGGCCGCCGTGTTTAAAACGTCGTTTCTTGTTCCTTCCACAGCTTCCCGGACGTTATCGCACTCGTATTGCAAGCCTATTTGGGCATATCGCATACTTTTGTTGTCGTTATTCTTAGTGGGCGGTTTTGTCGGTACGGGCGGTTGCGTTAATTTCTGGACAATATTTACCGGCAAATCCGCTACGACAATATCTGCCGGAGAATGTCCGGGCAACCAGTCATACATAACGCCTGTTTCCGGGTGTACTGAGCCCGGATAGACAACCTGGCCACCTTCCCCGCGGGTATCGATATGTTCTCCCAGCTTCCCGGCTGTATTTTTAAGGGGTACTGTGACGTAAAAATAAAAATGTTTTCCTTTGCCCGTTACAGCAGTAACAGTAGGCGGAAGATTGAGCGAACTTACGTCCCCGCCCTCATCCTGATCGATTACAATCAAAAACTGTCCTTCCGGAGCCGATATAGTTCCGCACCGCAGGCCCATATTGTTGGTTTCAGCATACTTTAGTGTTTGCTCCAGTGATCCCCTAGACGCCTTCTGCCAACCTTTATTAATTGGGACTTTACCGTTCAATGTTGTGAAAGCCCATCCCAGCTTATAACCAATCTCGATATTTTCTTTTAATGTTAACATGCTTGCCATGCTCCATTGTATTATTCCTGGTTATCCCACCAGCAACGCTTGTCCACTTGGTGTCCATAGCAATAAACGATACAGATTGTTAACCTTTTTGTTTTCACCTTTGTTCACCAACTCATATAACGTTTCAATCAACAGTTGAGTAAACCACGGTTTCTTTGTTGAATTGGGTAGATTATTATGATAAAATTTCATATATAAAGCCTTCTGGGCCTCAGGCCCGGTTGAAACTCGCCCCTGTGCCAGCAGGGGCATTTTTATTATTCGTGACCAGAGGTTAACTTATCCGTTGCAGGTCTTTGTTTATGCAGTATTTTACGTTTACGGGTTACGTAATTCGTTACGTAAGTGCTATGAATTGGTAAGAAATCAGCCATAACAGAGGCTATATTCTTTTTGAAAAAGGATTTTGGAGGATTACATATCATGGTTGCACTCCTCCTGTGTGAATTTTTTCAGAACGATTTCGTTGAGGTTGTGACTAAGTAATGCCCAACTTGCCCGTCGAATGTCCTGTTCGGTCCAGAGGAACGCGCCGCCTGGGCCTTTGGCTGGTGGATCAAAGCGTCGATCCCAGATTGCTCTTGCTAATCGGCTGGAACTTACTCCCAGGATTTCTGCTACCTCACGAGTGTTTTTGAAGCTGCTCATTGCATTCTCCTATAGTGTCATGGCGGATTTATTATCAGTTTCTATAAGAGAAGCGATACATTTCATATAGCGGCGCTATAATTCATATAGCGAGAAGTGTTTTTTATTTTTCTTAGTCGAATTGCCAGGGAGGAGGGGATTGGTGGCGGTAGGCATAGGATGTGCCTTCCGCTCTAATTGCCGCTTTTAGGTGCTCTACCAGCTCAATCCCATCCGCAAAGCCATGCCTGACGTTTTCACCAAGGGAATGAATGCCAAGGCGGTTGGCAGGGCTTACCACCTTTTCAGACACACTTTCGCAGTCCGGGCGGCCAAAGCTGGAGTTCCCATCCCAGAACTGAAAAACTGGCTAGGGCATAAAGACATTAAAACCACCATGATTTACGCCCAGTACAGCCCGGATCAATACAGTGAATACATTGAAAGGGTTTAAGATGAACTACAGGAAGGGTTTTTTTCGTATTATTGTTGCCTTATCTATATTAACATTCCCGTTTTGGTCTTTGTTTGTTTTATTTCAGGGTGAAAACGTATTATCCGTTTGGCTAGATTGGGAGTTTTGGTTGGTAATGGCTATTACATTAACAGGTTTATGGAGCTTTTACGCACTTGCAGTCTTTATAGCGAAAGGCTTTAAGTCGTAAAGCCAGCATAACTCTGATTCCATTCCTATTATAACTCCTATTACTACTCCTATTCTGCGACCATCCTGCGACTATTCTGCGACCTAAATATATTACATTATGCCCACAATTTGCCGAATAATTAAAATTTATAACATGTTTGCAAATAAAGAGATATGGCTTGTTTGACGAATTTATCAAATAAAATCTCTGTCAAAATCTCAAAATTTCTGCGACCGTTTTGCGACCGTTCTGCGACCGTTGTATTCCTATTGTGACTCCTATTATTTATTCATTTATGCAGTTATGCAAGATAAGTGAATAAATGAATATCACTTGTCAAGTTTTTAGGCGGCTTGATACGGCTTTGATACGGCTTTGACACAGTTAAGGACGAAAAGGGCGATTTTAAGATATGAACGTAACAGAGTGTGACAGAGTGACAGAGTGTGACAGCTACCTCCGTCGCCGATTCCGTCTGGATCGCCGGTTTTTTAATTTTCTGGCGTAATAACCTGTGCCCGATCCTGATACTTTCCGGTTTTTTCGGCTCAGGTCATAATTCCCCGTTACGCCCAGGACATCCCGCCCCAGGCCGGTTGTCTTAACGATCCGTACCGCATCCCTGTTTGCTGCCGCCTTATCCCCGGTAATCAGATGCTTAATACTGGCCTGAGCATTATAATATAGCTCCGCCGCCGTCCCCAAACTGGCCGGCGTGATATTCCTAATCACTTGCCCTTTATACGTCGCGGTTATCATGTGTAGCGGTTTTTCGATAATTCCCAAGGATTCACCTGTTGCCCGTAGCCATACATCCAGTTTCTTTAAATCATCCAGACTTATATCCTCCCCCCGGAATAAACTGCGTAACATAGAATGACCTAACCCAGCGAACATAACCGCAATGATAAACCGGAATAACGGTTTGAATCTCCCATAGCCCATTTCCAATAGCATGTATCCAATGGTGTTCTGGGTATGTTTATACGCCATGCTCCAAAATTGAGTAACAAATCGTCCTATTTCTGTCCCCCAAGACTTGGGAATGTCTTTTGCGTCGGCGGAAAACTGGGTAATATTAACCGCGCCCCTCATCATTTTTTTGCTTTCCCGGCTATCAGGCATCCCGCGTTTTATCATCGCCTTAACCTGTTTAACCGTAAATCCAACGTCCCGGTTGGTTAATTCACGAATTAACCATTGTGGCTCTTTACCTTTCTTATGTGCCTTCTTGATTGCCCTTGTCCACGTAGCAACGCCACACTGGGCAGCACTGGTACGCAATAGGATTTCAGCTGCCGCCATAGGCGCTCTAGCGATCCGTACCAATTCCGGAGCAAAGCCTTCAGCAAAGAAATGTTTTACACCGGAATGTTCCAAGGCCCCTGCTTCACGAGCATCCCTAATCCTAACATGATTTAATAATGTACCCATAAAATGATAAATCGTTTTTAGGGTACCAAAATGAGTTCCCATAGAACCCATACCAAAGATTATATTCCTGCCACTGGCGAAACCAGAAAACAAATGTGTTGCCCCAGTAGCAACCCTTGCCCGTCGCAACCATTTTTTAGCCCCTCTGGTAGCGTCCGACTGTAATCCTTCTACGTTGGATTCATATCCAATCAAATGAGCCGCAGTTTGCAGAAAGCTCAAAGAAGCACCCTCTGCATCTTTTTTCTTAAGTTTTGCTCTCTGGGACGATTCTGAAGCTCCTGCGGCAATGATCTTTTTAAGTCTTTCGCTTTTCGGTCCCCATATTTCCGCTTCTGCAATTCTCCGGGCAGAAGAATGAATAAAATTTTCCATAACGCGGTTAGGGTTTGTATCGAGAAATTCGTCCGGGTATTCAAATGCTCGATGATACTGCCATCCGCGGCGGGGAGCTTGCATTTTCGGGGAGGGCGATTCCCCAGACTGCAATGTATGCCACAACGACGTTAGTTCCTTTCCGGCAGGGTCGAAACGGCGTTTATGACGCAAAAACCTCTGGGCTTGCTTGACATAACTATCATGTGACCAATTTTTCGTCTTATTGCGGATTTCCTCATTTACATACTCAATGCCACGTTCTTCCATATCCTCCGCGATCCATTCCACCAGATCGTCGTAGATCTCGCCGCTCTCCCGCTGGACAGCGTCCATGGTATCTTTGGACCAGTATAGAGGATACATATCCTCTTTTAACAGAAACGGCGTTTCCCCTTCCGGCGTGTAGGTTTTCAGCCCTACCCCTTCTTTTAATACCCCCATGGCTTCCGTCAAATCCAGAACGTCATCAATAGCCGTCTGAACTGTATCGTTCATCGGTTCTGCGTTACCGCGAATCGCTTTACGGAAATTTTCCTGCTCTTTCCTTGTTAAATGCCCCAAAGATTCTTGCAGATCATACAGCCAATGCCCTGCCAATTCCTTTTCCCGGTCAGTAATCTTAAAAAAGGTATCGCCCAGAACCTTGCCCCACTTGGGGGCTGATTTAGCTAGTTGGTCAACGCTCTGGATCGTTGCCGGTGAACTAGCCAGTGTTTTTGCTATTTTGTACGGAATAGAGAACAATTCGTTAATATCCTGCGTTACCGGGATTATCGCTTTACCGGACTGACGCAATTTTCGATTTCGACGTCGATGCAATACCGGGGACCGGGCGGGTTGCCGGTATTTAGCTTTTTTCTTGATTTTCCGGGGAATTCTGGATTTCTTTTCTTTGATTGGCTCACCGATGATAATTTCACCCGCTTCAGTTAGATGCCGGTTCTCGAATTCAGCTAGTTTTTTAGCCAAATCCTGTTGGTCCTTGGTAGCGTCTTTTAGTTGTCGCTGTTTTCTCTCTAAAGCCTCGATGCCTTCCTGTGCTCTCCGGTTGGAGGTTTCTATCAGTTTGCGTAAATTTTCCTTTTTCTTTTCAAACGTCTCCCGGCGCTTCTGCTTGTTTTTGATCTTTTCATTAGGCGTTATCGTAGATAACTTTTCTGTCCGTTCCTCTAAAAATTTCTGATCCTGTGCAATTTGTGATTGAATTTTGCTGATTTGGTTTTTTAAGCCTTTAAGCAAATTGGCGTTGTTATTATTGGTTTCCAATATCTGATTGTATAACAGCCGTAGTCGCAACAGTTCTTTTCGAGTAGGATCGGTTTCTAACTCAATTAATATCTGTTCACCGCGCGGGATCGCTCCCATAGTCATTTCTTCTTCGGTGCTAATCCTGTCGGCAACGTCCTTTTCCCATAACGCTTCGTTCCATCCTTTTTTCTGGATAACAATCGTATGACTTACATGATCGAACGATCCTCTCATAAACAGATAGTGGACGTTAACAACGTCATTTTCATTACCATAACGGATAGCCCGGCCATTTCGCTGACGGTATGCTCCCGGCTTGTAAGGAATATCCAGGTGATAAATATCGGTTGTTTTAACCTGTAAGTCCATGCCTTCCCCCATAGACGTAGTAGAACCGATGACAACTTTTATTTTGCCTGCGTTATAGGCATCTGCTATAGATTGTTTCCGCTTATTTTTATCGCCACTGGCAACTTCTTTTCCCGTTTCCGGATTCGTTACTACTTTACCATTAATAATAGCAACCTGTTTCGGCTTAAACCCTCGCTTTACTAGCTCACTTTTTATTTCGCTATGAAGACTTTCATCTAATTTACCTTTTTCAACTTGGGTATGTCCGGAAATGTCGGAGAATACCAACTGGCCATTACTACTGTCTGATTCAAAAACATCTACCAGCTTGTCAATTACCCATTCAATCTTATCATCGGCAACATCAAAACTACGGTTATCGACACTAACCGTGGCATGTTCCGTTGCTCCATATAGTCGCGGGTCAACCGACGCAGAACGGCCTTCAGTGTATAAATTGACTAGCCTGTCGTCACCTAGAAGGGGCGGGCTAGGTAGTGTGTTTTCCCTGATCCTTAAATCTTCTGCTATTATCGCGTATTCTTCTGACTGGTCCACAAAATGTTCTTCTTCGTTTGTGGTTGGTATTTTAATCCAGTCCATATCCTCAATAGCGATTTTATCGACAAAACGATTCAGGATACCGCGTAAATCCTGAGCGTTGATAATTGCTTTTAATATATTCTTAGGCTTGTCTCGGTTCGGGTCTTGCACACTACCTGTTTCAAAAAACATCTTAGCGAATTCTATGTCGTTCGGTATTCCATACTCCAACAAAATATTGGAACCTAAATGACGAAGCATAGTATAGATTTCCATGGGTTTGTTGTCGGTAGGCGTAGCCGTCAACAGAAACACGTTATTGCTGTTATTGTTTTCCGCTACATAATTCGCTTTGAACCGAAAATCGTAAGATCGGGCAGAACTTAATGTTGCCGAAGTCACTACTGTATTTTCTCTGTCCCCGGCATACTTAATATTAATGTTAAAGGGTGTGCCTAATCCGTATTTTACCAGGGACCCCCTTATCCCAATGTTTTTATAGTTATGAGCTTCGTCCGCCACAATCATATCAAAACCCAGTTTGTCAAACGTCAGGCGTGTATCTCTTTTTTCCTTCCTTAATACTGCCCGGTACTCACTGATCTTTTCTTGGATAAGGGCGGCCTGCCTGCCCGTGGCTTTAGGATCGTCTATCTGTTCGTCGGCTAACTCGTTAAAATATTGCAATTCAGCGTCAAATGGCAGTTTGATTTTCGTAAACCCTTCCGGGGATATAAAAACATAATCAGCGTTGGTGTTAGCTAACTCAAATAAAGCCTTATTCCGTTTGTCCGCTGGAAGACTACCCAGATTTACAATGGTAGCATTAGGGAATAACCATTGGGTTTCTCGAACCCACTTATGGATAGTTTTTGCCGGAACCACGAAAACAGGTTTTTTAGCAATGCCCCGTTTTTTCAATACCCTGGCCAGTGTGATGGCGGCCATGGTTTTACCGCCGCCCACATCGTGCGCGTTGATACCCTTGCCCTCGTATATAGCCTGAATCACCCATTCGATTTGATTTTTACGTAACGTAATCGCTGACTGGTGAGATATTTCATCCAGAACATCCTGAATAAGATATTGAGCAGACAGATAATCGGGTTTGACATAATTCCGGAACCGGGAATTATACGCATATTCTACCTCGGCCAACATTTCCGGTTTTCGCGATATATTCCTTTTTATAGCCTCTAAGAGATCAGCTAATTCCATTTCGGCTTCGCGTAACCTATTCATATAGGCAGACATTGGTTCTTGCCAACCGGAATCGTTAGACAATCGGGAAATTAACGCCCGATTATTTAAAAACTTCTCGTAGATATTCCCGCCCGATGTTTGCGAAGTATGCCAGACCGTGTTGCCGTTTTTGTCAGTGTCAGACCAAATTACGCCACGAAAATATTTATCCATAATTGGATATAGCCAAGTTTCATTACCTTTAAAATATATTTCGTCTAGCGTTTTGGGTGCTGGCTTAACATCGTTCAACTTGGCTATTTGCGTCTGTAAGAATTCACGTTCGGAATGTTCTTCCCCTAAAGAATTATACAAATCTTCTGTTTCTTCGAGTTTTTTATAAATATTACCAGAATAATACAATATGTTGTTCTGGACAGTAGCGTCCGCATTGGTTACGTCGATTAACGCATAGCCATTATTCAATAAATCTATTAATTCCACTCTTTCAATCAGATCGGTCTGGCTGATTATAATAATCCCTTTTTGGTTCTCACTGGCAAAAGCCCGTTCCTTTAAAGACGATTCACCGGTAGCCTCCATCTTCCCACTATCTTCGTGTTTAGTTTGTACATAAAATACGTTGGCCGGTTCAAACTGGTCATCAAACAAAGACGTGTATTCAAAATAAAGGGACTTTTCTTCCAAATCTTTGAACAGCTTCTTTAACTTGGTATCTTTATGAGGGGCTTTCCTTTTGAATTTTTGAGCGTAATCTATAATTCCTTTTACGCCGTCATCCGCATACACATCTTCTTTAGTGGCCTGGTATTTCAAGGCGGATTTATTGATATAATCTAACAATAAGATTTTGTCTGCTAAATCCCCCGTTAACGGTTCGTATATCTTGGCAGACTGTGCTACATCTTCAAACTGCACCTCTTGCGTTCGGGTGTAAACAACACCGTCATCTACAATAATGTTCTCACCATATAAAACGTCATTGCCTAACCGATGTTTGATATTGGGCTGTCTGACAATCCACCCGCCGAAGTCCATCATGTTAGTAGGAATTTCTCCTTCTTCTACCGGCTCTGTTTCTTCCGGTTTGATAGCTTCATACGGGTGATAATCAATTTTAATGCGGCTTAGATTGGCTTCTCCGGTAACGGCATACGCAGGCGCACCGCCATACAGCTTGTTCTTACCAACCTCCAAAGTTCCTAAGATGTTCTCCAGTAAATTCTGGTAATATTCGTTTAACGGTAAATTGTCCTCTGTTTTACTGGACTTGACAAACCATTGGTTATACTTGGCCTGCATACCGGATGCTTTTACTCCCGCTGGCCGTTTTTGCAGGAATATAACATCAGTGGTAACGTCGGTATGGGCATTGGCCCGGAAATGAGCTTGTGGTAATCGGTACGCACCAATGACATCGGCGCTATCAACCACTTCCTGCCTGATTTTGCCGTCCAGTTTGTCCATGCTCCCTTTGGACGTGATAAAGGCAATTACGCCGTTATCTTTCACCCTGTCCAGAGAATGGACAAAATAGAAGTCGTGCAGGGCCTTTATATCCCTCCTCGCTTTTAACCTGCCTTCACCACGTACTTCCAGGAAGGGGACATTGGAGACAACCAGATCATAACCCTTGCGGGTAAAATCTTCATAAGACACATTATAATGCTTACCTTTCGGATATAAGGCAGATACCACTTTATGATTGGTTTCGTCGATATCGACTGTGGTCCAGTCGATATCCGGCCTCATCCCCACAAAACTACCAGCTCCGACAGACGGTTCCAGAGCGGTTTTATAGGGAACTCCCGCATCGTCTAAGGCTTGATAGATAGACCGGATAGTATCGTAATCGGTGTAATGTTGGTTTAATGCTTCCTGAGAACCGGAAGTCAATCCCCCCTCACCGGTATATTGTCTGATAGTATCCTTATCTTCGTCAGTAAATGGTCCCCCTCGGTCCAGCAATTCCTTTACGGTTTTGTTGGTCTTTTTTCTTTCGCCTTTGCTGAGTAGAACGCTTTCCGCTTCTTGGACACTAAAATTCTTGTCCACGTGTGGGCTTTCGGCAGTATCATCATGTTTAGGTGCCTTTGGTACCACTGCGTGGCTTCCAGATTGGGATACACTTTTGCTAGTATCGTCAACGGTTGGCTGTCGTTCCACTCCCACTGTTTCAGGGGATACCCGATCTCCAGACAAACTATTCCCAGTTGTTGGTTCATCGACCAGTACATCTTTGTCAGCGGGCTTATCACGTCCCCCCACTGGGGATGTTTTTCGTTGATCTGGCTTAGTAACCCCTCCCCTCTGGGAATCTCCCTCTGAAGAAACGCTCGAAATTCCGGGTTCACGTGTTCTTCCAAGGCTTTTTGAATGGCTTTCAGGTTCATTGACAGGCTCCTTATCTTCTACTGAAGTATAACCTTTTTCGTCTGTTTTGTCAAAAATATCTATCTGGTCTTTGGGCTGAGGCTTTTGTAGTTCGTTTTTCCCCGCCTTTTCCCCTTCCGTCGCCGGGCCGTGACCTAATGGTTCTTCGGAAGGGGCGGTTTCGGCGGGTTTCTGCGCAG
>Ga0180435_10007176_pt1 | contig 10622 bp, 9 predicted proteins | sample SS_ome_3_FD_132467 | JGI IMG/M metagenome (GOLD analysis project Ga0180435, IMG submission 132467) | Hypersaline lake sediment archaeal communities from the Salton Sea, California, USA - SS_3_S_1 metaG | ecosystem: Environmental > Aquatic > Non-marine Saline and Alkaline > Hypersaline > Sediment... | reverse complement strand
TCCCAACCATCTGAATATTTTGATTAGGACCGCAACCCCCATAACAGGGTTGGAGCTTGGCCTGAAACTGGGCGGGCGAGTCGTCTTCTCTATGCCAGTACCACACGCGCATATTTGACATTTCTTTGGCTCTATGTTATACTTTGTTCAACTGAATAGCCTGCGGTCGAGGTGCCCGTTGCCCGGATGCTAGGGCTTAAAGGGGAAGCCGGTGAGAGTCCGGCGCTGTCCCGCAACTGTAATCCCGGCCGATGGCGAAAATAACAAGTGGTGAATTGCCATCAGCCAGGAGAGCCAGGAGACCCGTCCCGGCCGCGCTCTGCGGACCTTCGAGGAAAGGGGGTAAGAGCCATGGTTAGAGGACCGTGATGATCCCCTTGTCGAATCGGCAAGGGGATTTCGATTTGATCAAGTTACCCCGACCGGCGAGGTCGGGTTTTTTTTGTGTCCAAGCGAAAGGAAGGAGAGACACAAATGATGAAGAGAATATCTGCGCTTTTTGGAGCGATCGCCTTGGGTATAGCCCTGACGATTGCTATGGTATTTGTGTTGCTGGCCCTACAAGTCACAGAGACGAGTGCGGCTCCCCTGGCACAGCCACCGTTTCCCGATCAGCGGGACTCCCTGGAAGCGGCTGTGGGGTGGCTGATGAGCACCGCGCAGAATGCCGACGGTGGCTTCAAGCAATTTGGCGGCTCTGCTGCAGGTTATGGTCCGTCCGATGCTAAGGGCACCATCATGGCCTCACTAGCTCTCTACTCTGCCGGGTTCGACCCAGGTACAGTGTACGTGGGAAAGACCGAGTCAGTGGTAGATTGGATGGACGGCAATCCCGATGCACTTGCTGCTCAAGCTGCCCAAAGCGGCGGGGCGGCCGGTGAGGTCGTAATGGGCTTGGTGGCCGCCTGCCAGGACCCGCGCGATTTCCATGGGTACAATTTCGTCATCAGCACGACAAGCAGGTTTTCCCTGTCTACCGGCATCTACAGTGACTCGGTAGAGGTTCTCCCCTCCCGGCAATCCCTGGCCATCCTTGGGTTGGCCACGGTCTCGGAGACCATTCCGGTCACGGCAACCAGATGGCTTACCGAGAATCAACAGTCAGGTGGGGCTGACGATGGGTGCTGGTTAGGCTCTGCGGCATTCGGCCCGCCAGAGTGTGAGGTTGATGCCACGGCCATGTCCATCATGGCGCTGCTCGCCGCGGGCGTGCCGAAGACAAATACCCACGTCGTGAGCGCCACAAACTATCTTTCGAGAACCCAGACAGCCTCAGGAGGTTGGGAGTGGTGGGGGGCATTTAGCCTCAATTCCACGGCCCTGGCTTTGCAAGCTCTGGCTGCCCAAGGGGAAGACTTTTACACCACATCCAGCGATAATCATTGGGCCAAAGGAGGAGTAAACACCCCGCTGAGCGCCCTGCTTCAAGGGCAAGACAGTAGAGGGCCGTGGACTCAATCCTGGAACCCTGACGGCGACAACTACTCCACCCTCTGGGCTATCCCGGCTGTGGCCGGAAAGCATTTCCCGCTTAAAGGGCGCTGCGAGGCGGCGCGGCGCGGTCTACTTTGCTTAAAGACCCTACAAGACGGTACAGATGCCACTTTCCCCGAATTTGCTGACACCGGATTTGGAAGCGGTGAGAAAGCAAGCGGCACGTCGAGAGCCATTGAGGCTATCAGCATGTGTAGCTTCCCTTCCAACCCACAGCTTACAGACCCCCAGAGCGCCTACTGGACAGAAAACTCAATAAAGCCGATTGAGGCATTGGACAATGCTGCGGCTGCCTACATTGCCGGCGGGAAGGGTGGTCGCGTGGGCAAAGTGATGCGAGGTGTCGTCCGTTCAAATTCCACGTACACGGTAACGAATTTCGCCAGTGGCAACCTGGTCATCAGCATGACAAATCACCTTCAGTCAGACGGGCGGTATGGCGACAACATGTATGGCCAGCCACATGCTATGTTAGGGCTGGCATACGCAGGCTTTCCCATCTCCCCAACTGCCGTCTCTTGGGTGCTCAATGAGAAAAGCGATGACTGGTGGTCCGTCGGTGGGTTTGATGTTGGTCCTGACACAGCCGGACAGGCGCTTCAGGCGTTGGCCGCTGCCGGCGCTCCCAGACAACATGACGTTGTAGCAGAGCTGAGGGAAAGACAACTGGCTTCCGGTGCCTGGGCTGGTTGGAGTGGCGCTAGCGAGAACTCGAATGCTGAGGCGGTGAAAGGGTTGATAGCCCAAAACGAGAATCCCAGCAGACCCACATGGAGCAAAGTGGTGAGCGGCGTGGTGGTTTCCCCTGTTGATTGGCTGATAGCGCAGCAAAGCGCGGATGGTTGCTGGGTTAACTCGGATGTCCCAACTTTAAAAGACCCCTATGATATCACTGATGCCGTTATGATGTTGTGCAGCGACTATCCGTGGCCGATAGAGAAATACTATCTCCCAATAATATACAAGGACAGCCAGTAGCATCCTAGGCCAGAGACCCCCGGTCGCACCTTTAGAACTGGTAGCGTCCGCCTCAAGCCACGAAGAAGTCTCATCGGGGGACCGGGGGTCTAATCTGGAAGTCGGGAGAGACGGAGCGCGTTCGCAGTACAAAGTAAAGGAGGACAGTTTATGAAGGCAAGACCGGCAAGACTTTGGTTCTTATTGTCATTCATTCTTCTCCTGCTGATAATTCTCTTACTGACGCCGGCCGAGGCCGACGGACCCAACAGGGCCGGCCTGATAATTGACTACGGCGACAGCAACGTAGCGACTTTCTGCGTCGAGTTCGACGAGGAGAGCATCAGCGGCATGGAAGTCTTGGAGCGGGCCGGGCGAGAGTTAGTGCTTGGCTTTGGCGGTGTCACCGTCTGCGCCATTGACGGCGTCGGCTGTCCTAGCGACAATTGCTGGTGCGAATGCGGTAATCCATCTCAAGGTTGTACTTATTGGATATACCATCATCTCAAAGATGGGGAATGGCGGTATTCAGAAGCTGGAGCCGCCGGTTACCCGGTGTACGACGGCGACGTGGAGGGCTGGGTTTGGAGCAGCGGCAGCACCGAAGGCGGGGCGCAGCCGCCTGTTTACACCATAGAGCAGATTTGCAATTTGCTGACACCACAGACCGACACGCCAACTGCCACCAATACCACAACGTCTACCCCTACCCCTCTGCCCACCGGCACACCGACGCCGACGAACACACCCACCCCCGATGTTTCCTTCCGCGCCGACACTACGGAACTGATAAACGGTTCCTGTACCACGCTGCGCTGGGATGCAGAGGACGTGCAAGAGGTCTACCTGGAGGGCCAGCCGCAGCAGGGGCACGGCAGCAAGCAGGTCTGCCCGGCACAGACGCAGACCTATGAACTGCGCGTGGTCAGCACGGCTGGCGAACTCCATTACCAGGTGACCGTCAACGTGGTGCAGCCCTCACTGACGCCCACCCCTTCAGATACGCCAACGCCGCCGTCCGCGGTGACCACAGCACCTACAGACACTCCTGAACCCCAACCCGAGGTGCCGTCGCCTACACCGACCCCGTTGCCGACTGAAGCGCCTCCTCTGACGGTCACACCGCTCCCCCCTGATATTGCCACGCCTACTCCCAGCCCCCTGGCGGTGGCTATGGTTGCCCCGCCCACAGCCCCTCCGCAAAAGGAAACGGTTACCTCGTCGAAGGCAGATCAACCGGCCGAGATTTCCCCAACCAAAGTCGCCATGCTGAACTGGCTTTTGTTTCTGGCAGCAGCAGTTGTGGGTACACTGGGTTTCGGGGGGATGGCCTTCGTCGGTATATTGGCCCTGCTGGGAGTCATCTATCTGTTCGCACGATGGTCTCAAAAAGATGTTTATGGCCATTGGGCAGGGGATGACGTGGATGGTTACCGTTGAAGCATCGCCTGCTGTCTCGCCACTGAGGAATCATTGATGTACCACACCATAACCTGGCTACTGTGGCTGTTGGCGGCCCTCTTGCCCGCCATGCTGACCAAAAACCCCCTCTATCTGGTCATCCTGCTCCTGGCTGTGACCGTGGATTACAGCACCATCGGCCACTCCTCGCCGACTGCTTCCAGTTGGAGTGCCTTCCTCAAAATCGGTCTTATCCTGGCCGCCTTCAGCGCCCTGCTCAATCCCCTGACCGTGCATTATGGTGAGACCACACTTTTTACTTTGCCCCGCGTCATCTTGAAAGCCGGTAGAGTGGTTTTCCTGCAACTGGGAGGACGCATCACGCTGGAGGCGTTGAGTTACGGCCTGGCCAACGGCCTAAGCCTGATGGCTATTCTGTTGGTCTTTGCTACTTTCAATGTCCTGGTCAACCACCACAAGCTGCTGCGCTCCATCCCAGCTTTCATGTACCAGACCGGAGCGGTGGCTTCCGTCGCTATTGCCTTCGTGCCCCAGATGGCAGCCAGCCTACAGGAGATCCGCGAGGCTCAAATGATCCGGGGGCACCGGTTCCGGGGCATCCGTGATCTGCTCCCCCTCTTCATGCCCCTTTTGACCAGTAGTCTGGAAAGGGCCATCCAACTGGCCGAGTCCATGGAGGCGCGGGGTTTTGGCGGTAGCATTTCCCAGATGGGTAGGAGAAGAGAACTGTTTCACAAGTTATCTATTGCCCTGGCCCTGCTGGCCTTGCTCATCGGCGTTTTCTTGTACGGCTACTTCCCAGCCAGCCGGTGGATAGGCGGTCTCCTGGCGGTGGGTGGCGTGATGCTATTGGGCCGGACCCTTCGCGCCATGAGCCGACGGGTGGAGCGCAGCCGCTACCGTCGCGAGCTATGGCGTCGCCGGGATACTCTCGTTAGTACCGCCAGCCTCCTGTCACTGGCCGTCTTTGCCTCTTTCCTGCTGTTGGACAAAAGAGCCTTGGCCTTTTATCCCTATCCACGCTTTGAACTACCAACCTTCAACCCCATCATCGGGCTGGCGCTTTTAGCGCCTGTTACACCCGTTTTGGGCCTTTTTAATCGGGGGGAAATTTGTGATTAGCCTGCGGGATGTAACCTATATCTATCCCAACACTGACGTACCAGTGCTTTGCGATTTATCCCTGGAGTTAAAAGAAGGAGATTTTCTGCTGGTCATCGGTGCGTCAGGAGCAGGCAAGTCCACCTTGCTTCGCTGCCTCAACGGGTTGATACCTCACTTCTATGGTGGAGTATTGCGAGGTGAGATACGGGTGGCAGGCCGCGATCCCGTAGCCGAAGAACCACGGGGGATGAGCGACCTAGTAGGATTCGTCTTCCAAGACCCAGAGGCTCAATTTGTGGTAGACTCGGTGGAAGATGAGCTGGCCTTCGCCATGGAGAACCATAACCTGCCCCAGTCCCTAATGCGCAAGCGGGTGGAAGAGGTGCTGGATCAGCTCAACATCGCTCCCCTGCGCCACCGGCGGGTCAGCACCCTCTCCGGGGGTGAGAAACAGCGGGTAGCCATCGGGGCGGTGTTGACCTTGCAGCCGAAGGTGCTGGTGCTGGATGAGCCGACTTCGCAGCTCGATCCCCAGGCCGCTGAGGAGGTGTTGACCACCTTGCAGAAATTGAACTCTGATCTGGGGTTGACTATCGTCCTCTCCGAGCATCGCCTGGAGCGGGTGGTGCAATACGTGGACCAATTGCTGTACATGCCTGGTAGAGGACGGCCGCCTCTCATCGGTCCGGCAGGCGAGGTGCTGGCCCAGGTGGACCTGTGTCCGCCCCTGGTTACTTTGGCCAAGGAACTAGGCTGGGACCCACTGCCTTTGACCATCAAGGAGGGACAACGCTTCTCCAGGCGGCTACAGCTTCCGGCACATCTAGCGGGCAGCACCGAGCCCGCAGACACAGAATCACAACCAGTGATCCATGCCAGCGATCTGTGGTTCTCTTATGGCCAACGTGAAGCCCTGTGCGGCATCAATCTAAAGGTCGGGCAGGGAGAATTCGTGGCCCTGATGGGACGCAACGGCTCGGGCAAGACCACGTTGCTCAAGCAAATAATGGGCCTCTTGCACCCTGACCGGGGCCATGTCGAGCTTTGGGGTGAAGATACCCGACGCCTGAAAACAGAAGCTATTGTCCAACGGGTGGGCTACCTGCCCCAGAATCCCAATGCTCTCCTCTTTGCCGACACCCTGCGCGACGAGTTGGATTTCACCCGTCGCAGCCAAGGCCTACCACTGGGAGGCTACGAGGAGTTTTTGCGAGCTTTGGGTCTGGAACAGCACATCAATGCCTACCCTCGCGACCTGAGCGTGGGAGAACGACAACGGGCAGCCCTAGCAGCTATCTTAGTCGCCGGACCTGAGGTGATCCTGCTGGATGAGCCCACACGGGGTCTGGACTATCCCCAGAAGCGAGCTTTAGCTGACTTCCTTGCGGAGCAGTGCCGCCAGGGGAAGACCGTCATCATGTCCACCCACGATGTCGAACTGGTAGCCAACTGCGCCGACCGGGTGGTGATCTTGGGGGAAGGGCAGGTAGTGGTAGATGGACCAGTGCGGGATGTTATGACCGAATCGCTGGTTTTTTCCTCTCAAGTTAACAAGCTCTTCCGCGACGACCGCTTTCTGAAGGTGGAGGATGTGTTGGAGGTCCTAAGGGAATGAGTGATCCGTTTCCTTTGCTGAGAAAGAGCCTGAGCACTGTCATTCTGGCTCTGGCCACATTGATCGGAGCCTGGGCTTTTGTCTACCCCCTCTTCTTTCCTCAACCTCAGAGGCACTTGGGGACCGCAGCGCACTCCACCGATGCCCCTTTGACCTTTCTGATCCTGCTGGTGCTCTGCCTGGTGGTCATCGTGGCCAACCTAGAGACGCGCCAGATGAACTCCAAAATAGTAGCCGTTCTGGGCATCCTGACGGCCATCAATTCCGTGCTGCGTCTGGTGCCGGGGCCAGCCGGTTTCTCGGCCATCTTCTTTCTGCCTATCCTGTGCGGCTACACCTATGGGGCCGACTTTGGTTTCCTCCTTGGGGCGCTGTCCCTGTTGGTGTCAGCAGTGGTCACCGGCGGCCTGGGACTCTGGTTGCCCTATCAGATGTTCTCGGCTGGCTGGATGGGCATGGCTTCGGCCTGGCTCCCCGACCTGCGTCGCTGGGGGCGCGGGGAGGTGGTGTTGCTGGCCGTCTGGGGGGCGCTGTCGGGGCTGACCTTCGGAGCTATCATGAATGTCTGGTTTTGGCCTTATGTGCTGGGCGCAGGACAAGAGATGTATTGGCAGCCGGGGCTGAGAGTGTGGGAGACGTTGGGGCGCTACGCCGTATTCTATCTGGCGACCTCTTTTTGGTGGGACGTAGGACGGGCTGGAGGGAATTTCTTACTCATTCTCCTCCTGGGTGCCCCCGTGCTGCGCCTGCTGAGGCGCTTCCAACAGCGGTTCTATTTCGTGGCTGGAGTAATGGAGAAGAAGTAATTACCCCCACCTGTATCCAGCCTGCTGGTTAGGTAGAGGATACAACAGCGGCCCGACTCAGTGGTGGCTGCCTTTAACAACCTGGCTTATGCGATCCTGGGCATCCCTTCGATCATCTTTGGATAGCATGGTTCAAACGCAACAAAACGACGCGACTCCTAAGGTTTTGCTTGCGCTCAATACCGTGGTCGTTTAAGAAGAGGTTGTGTAACGTTAGAGCCAATCCCCCGGCGGGGTCCAGGGATCCAGGGTGTGTTCAGTGTAAGTTGTCTGGCACGGACGTCCGCGCCCGATCCAGGCACGCAGTTCGTTCAAGTTGATGATGATGCTAAACACTGTCACCGTCGCACCGGCGTGCTTGCAAATGGAAGCCGGATAGTTGGCGTGATCGGCCAGCAGCTTCTGGAACAGTTCCGGCGACAAGCGCCCACAGTTTTCGCGCAACAGCCGCGTGGCGCGATTGTACCGTATGATCGAACCGCCAATATAGTTGCGGTGTGCCTCAAATCGGCGCATGGGCAGGCTCAGGTAATGGTTGGTGTGGGCCATGATGTTTTCGTCAATGTAGATCGGCTCACAGTCGGTGGCTGACCCTTCCATGCAATAGATCTCACCGTTCAGGTCGGCGATGACGTTGTTATAGTTCGATGCACGAAGGGGAAGCAGGCAGGCGTCCATGGCCTCTCCCAAGCGCCGTGCGGCCAGAATGGCGCGAGCGATCAGCAGGCGCGGCACGCCGGGGCGAATGTCGCTGCACGAGACGGCGTTGCCGGTCATGCTGATGCCGACCGCATTGAACCCGGCGCTAAAGCCCAGCCCGGCGACGGACACCCCAAGGAACTCGGGCTCGTCCCCGGCCCTCACTCTCAAGATGACCAGATCTTCCTCGGTCTCAGGGGGTAGATCGTTGGTGTGGGCCACCAGGGTGGCGCCATCGGCAGTGGCCGGGCCTCGGGCCGCGAAATCGGTACAGCCCCTGGCCAAGGTCGGGAAATCGGCGTGCCACGCCGCCGGCTCCCACAGCTCCTCACAGATCGCCACAAAGACTTCCTCAAAGGGCAGTTCGGCCGCTTCGGCAATCCCCTCCAGTTCCTCGACGAACCGTGGGTAGACGGCCCGGCTGTGAGCCAGACAAAGCCGGCCCTTGAGCAGCATGTTTTCCCAGGACACGCCAGGGGGCAAGTGCTCGCGCAGCCGCGCGAGGATGCGCTGCAACTGGGATTTCACCTTTTCGCCGACTTGCTGGCCCACTTCGCGGTGCGTGCCGCTAGCTTGGATCACAGGAATGGGTTTTGCTGCCATTGTGGTATACCCTCTCTATCAACGATTGTCCGTGACACCCGCCTCGCGGTGAGCGTCCACTCGATGCCTAAAAACCCGGCCCGGCAAAGCGCCGGTATGCCGTTCTCCCTCGACGACTAAGACCCCGTTCACAAAGACGTAGTCAATTCCCTCCGGGTAGCGGTGCGAATAGTTTCGGAAGGGATAGGTGTGCGGGTAGAGATTCCCTTCGACTTTGCTCAGGGCAGGCGTGGCCCGGTCACGGATGCGCTCCAGGTCAAAGACGACGAGTGTACTTGTCAAAGATTGGATATGATGGTAATATGGACATCGTCAGCGTGTCAAAGAGCTATCCTCGAAGTGTGGGAGAAAAGCACATGAGTTCACGAACCCTATCTACCATCGAGATCAAAGGTAACCCCCGCCAACGGGGGCGGCAGCAGGGCGAGGGGGCACGGCCCCAGATTCTCAGGGCGCTGGCTCGCTATCGGGAAATCCTTCCCCAAGCAATCAACATGACATGGGAAGAGGGGTTGCGCGAGGCGCGAAAGTTCCTGCCTTACAGCGAGGAGGCCTTTCCCCATTTCGTAGAGGAACTCCGCGGCATCGCCGAGGGCGCCAACGTTACCTTTGAAGAGGTTTGGACCCTCAATTGCTATGAAGGTTTGACCGAGAGCCGGCAGCAGATGTGGGGCTGCACATGTGTGGCCGTGCGGGACGAGTGCACCGCCAACGGCCACGTTCTGCTGGCCCACAACGAGGACTGGAGCAGCGTGGATCGCGACGACGTTTACCTAGTGCGCGCCGGACCGGATGACGGGCCAGCTTTTGTCGGTATGACCTATGGCCCCCTACTGGTCAACATCGGCCTCAACGCCGAGGGAATCGGTGTAGCTATCAACTCGGTCTATCCCACCGACGTGCGGGTCGGCGTGCCGCGTGTCCTCTGCTCACGGGCGGTGCTGAACGCCCACACCATCGGCGAGGCGATCAGAGCTTGCGTGCCCAAACTGCGGGCCGGGGGCTACAGCTACCTGCTGGCCGACTCCAACGGCGAACTGTACAGTGTCGAGACCTCAGCCACGACCCACGACATCGTTTATGGGGAGGAGGGCTGGCTGGTCCACACCAACCATTATCTCTCTCCCAAAATGCAGGCTCTGGAGGAACCGGGGACGTATGCCGGCTCTCACGTGAGACTCAACCGTGCCCGGCGGCTGTTACAGGCACAGCTAGGGGCAGTGACTGTGGAGAGCCTTCAGACGTTGCTCCGGGACCACGTCAACTGGCCGAACTCCATCTGCATGCACGAAGACCCTGCAGACCCACCTCACGAGCGAGAACAGACCCTGGTCTCCCTGGTGATGGATCTCAACGAGCACGTGATGTGGGCCGCGCCGGGCCCACCATGCGAGGGAGAGTATATTGCGTACCGGCTATAGGATGCGACAGAGAAACGCCCAACAGAAAAGATCCATCTACATATAGGCGTTGATTGTTGGTCGGGTAAGTCATCATGCAATGAGGGTGGGAACCGCTGCGCTCATCCCCTCTACAACCTGTTGATACGCTCCCAGTGCTTCTCGCAGGGACTGAGCCTGCCCCAAGTCCTTGGAGAAAATCAGCAAATCGTCTCCAGGCGCATAAAAGTCGTGGACGACAGCCTCACAGAGGTAACCACTGGTTTCATAGAACCGGCGCGCTGGAGCATAGGCTGGCGTGCCGGAGGTTTCTACCAGCAACAGACGGCCGCCCCGGGCCTGCACTTCGGCTTCCACCCGGGCCAGCAGGGCGTGTCCAATGCCACGTCCCTGAGCAGTTGGATCTACAACGATCCAATATAGATCGTAGGTGCCCTGGGTCAGAGAGTGGGGGCCAAAACAGGCATAGCCCAGCATTCAGCCATCTTCCCAGCAGGCCAGAAAGACATAGCCGCTGGTCTC
>Ga0180435_10007175_pt1 | contig 10622 bp, 7 predicted proteins | sample SS_ome_3_FD_132467 | JGI IMG/M metagenome (GOLD analysis project Ga0180435, IMG submission 132467) | Hypersaline lake sediment archaeal communities from the Salton Sea, California, USA - SS_3_S_1 metaG | ecosystem: Environmental > Aquatic > Non-marine Saline and Alkaline > Hypersaline > Sediment... | reverse complement strand
CCATCCGCGCCTATGCCAAAATGTCTGTCACACAAGCGCGAAATAAGCTTTGGGGACTGGTCCGGCATGACATTTTTTCTGCTGTCGACCATGATAAAGTCATTTCCGGTACCGTGGTATTTGTAAAATCGCAGTTTCAAATCTCTGGTTCGTTAAAAAAGGTTAAATGGGTCATAAAATTACAATATTTTTTGCTTCCCGATTGTTAAGTGGAGGAAACATTGGTTCGGGGCACGGATTTTGAACATCTTGAAACGGATCATTAAAAACAAGAATTATGAAATCAAGACGAATATTAGGATTATTTGGTTTTACCCTGGTATCAGCATTCGCTGCTGTTTTTATATATGCAAAGTTCTTTCAGCCTGAACAGCAGATCGTGGAAGTTCCCGTTCAGCCTGCTGCGCGACAGATCAGTCTTCCCGCTGCAGAGAACAGGTTTACAATGGACTTTACTGCTGCAGCCGAATCATCTGTGAATGCAGTTGTGCACGTGAAGACGACCGCCTTCAGACAGATGGAAGTAAATCCATTGTACGAATTCTTCTTCGGGATCACCCCCGAAAGCCAGTCACGTCCGGTGATGGGATTCGGATCCGGAGTGATCATCAGCGAAGATGGTTATATTGTCACCAACAACCATGTGATCGAAGGATCTGATGAGGTGCAGGTAACCATGAACGACCGGAGGGAGTTCAAAGCAGAACTGATAGGGGTCGACCCCACCACGGACCTGGCACTGCTCAAGATCGATGAAAAAGGACTTCCTAAAATTAAATACGGGGATTCAGACAATCTTCAGCTGGGAGAGTGGGTCCTGGCAGTGGGTAACCCCTACAACCTTACCTCGACAGTTACAGCGGGTATTGTAAGTGCCAAGGCGCGTAATATCAATATCCTGCGGAACAGTTTTTCCATCGAATCATTCATCCAGACGGATGCAGCTGTTAATCCCGGAAACAGCGGGGGCGCACTTGTAAATACCCTGGGACAGCTGGTGGGAATCAATACAGCCATTGCCTCCCGCACAGGAAACTATACGGGATACTCATTTGCCATTCCGGTAAGTATCGTACAGAAAGTTGTCGGTGACCTGATGGAATTTGGAGAGGTGCAACGTGCACTCCTTGGTGTGACCATCACCAACGTTACCTCAGAACTGGCAAAGGAGGAGAAGCTGGATGATACCAAAGGTGTCTATGTATCTGGTCTCAGTGAGAACGGAGCAGCCATGGATGCCGGCATCAAGCCTGGAGATGTCATTACCTCGATCAATGGCATCAAAGTGAATACGGTATCAGAACTGCAGGAGCAGATCAGCAAATACAGGCCCAAGGATAAGGTCGATGTTTTATTGAAAAGAAACGGAGACCTGAAACAATTTGATGTCGTTCTGCGTAACATGCAGGGAAGCACTGATATCGTGCGGACAGATGAGATCATTGAATTACTGGGAGCCAGGTTTGAACCCGTGAATACTTCCGACAAGCAAAAACTCGGCATCACAAACGGCGTACGTGTCATTGACCTGAAACCCGGAAAATTCATGAAGGTCGGTATCAAGAAAGGTTTTGTGGTCACTTCCGTAAACAAAAAGCCGGTCGACAGCGTTAAGGATATATCAGACATCCTGCGAGGCGTTGATGGAGGGGTGATCATTGAGGGTGTATATAACGACGGATCAAAATCATACTATGCATTTGGCATGTAGATCGATACTAACTTATTATTCTCTTACGTTATCATAAAGAAGGCCTTGCAGAAAAGGTCTTCTTTATTTTTGTTATTTATATTGACTGTAAATGAATAAGGTGATACATTTGCAGGGTTTTAATTTTCATAGTAAAAATTCGAGGAGGAATTAAATGAGACAGTTAAAGATCACTAAATCCATTACCAATCGGGAAAGTGCGTCACTTGACAAGTATTTACAGGAGATTGGTAAGGAGGAACTGATTACTGTTGAGGAAGAAGTCGAATTGGCACAACGGATCAAGAAGGGTGACAGACAGGCACTGGAGAAACTTACCAGGGCCAACCTTCGTTTCGTCGTTTCAGTTGCTAAGCAGTACCAGAACCAGGGGCTGAGTTTGCCCGACCTGATTAATGAAGGAAACCTGGGGCTGATCAAAGCAGCTGAAAAGTTTGATGAAACACGCGGGTTCAAATTCATCTCTTACGCCGTATGGTGGATCCGTCAATCCATCCTTCAGGCCCTTGCTGAACAATCGAGAATCGTTCGCTTACCACTGAACCAGGTTGGTTCACTTAACAAGATCAACAAAGCGTTTTCGAAATTCGAGCAGCAGTTTGAGCGTACACCAACGCCCGAGGAATTGGCCGAAGCATTGGATCTGCCAAAGGAAAAAGTCTCCGACACACTGAGGGTCTCCGGCCGTCACGTGTCCGTGGATGCTCCTTTCGTAGATGGTGAAGACAACAGTCTTTTGGATGTGTTGGTGAACAATGATTCACCCAACGCAGACAATTCCCTGATCAATGAGTCTCTCGCCCGCGAGGTTGAACGTGCACTTGCCACGCTCACCGAAAGGGAACGGGATATCATTAAACTCTTTTTCGGAATTGCATGTCAGGAAATGACACTTGAAGAGATCGGTGAAAAATTTGGCCTGACCCGCGAACGCGTGCGCCAGATCAAGGAGAAAGCGATCAGACGCCTGAGGCATACTTCAAGAAGCAAACTGTTAAAGACGTATCTGGGATAAAACGTATTTCGATCAATTGATTCAAGGCTGCCGCAATCCGGTGGCCTTGTTTGTTAATATACGGTTGGTTCACTGCCTGCGCACAGTTCCCGGCCTGTGCATGGTTCCCGGCCCGCGCATAGTTCCCTACCTGTGTTTCTTTTTCGGCCCTTCTGTTTCCTCCAGCTTTTCCCTGTATGCAAACATCTCGTCGCGGTATTTCGCAGCGGCAATGAAGTCCAGTTCACGCGCCGCATCCTCCATCTTCTTCCTGGCATTCTCCACCGCCTTTTCCAGCCCCTCCCTGTTCATGTATTTTACCACCGGGTCGGCAGCAATATCTGTTTTTGCCTGGTCAGCATATACCCCCCTCCGGTCGATCAGATCCTTGTTCTGCTCAAACAATGAAACACTGGTCTTGAAGATCTGGGTAGGGGTAATGCCATTTTCCTCGTTGTACAACAACTGCTTCTCCCTTCGCCGGTTGGTCTCGTCAATGGTCTTCTGCATCGATCGGGTAATATTGTCTGCATACATGATCACCTTGCCATTCAGGTGCCTGGCTGCACGCCCTGCTGTCTGTGTCAGGGATCGCTCCGACCTCAGGAATCCTTCTTTATCCGCATCCAGGATCGCCACCAGCGATACCTCCGGAAGGTCCAGTCCCTCGCGAAGAAGATTCACACCTACGAGGATATCAAACTTGCCGCGCCGCAGACCGTCCAGGATTTCCACACGGTCCAGCGTGTCTATATCGGAATGGATATAGGCGGTCTTGATATTCAGTTTCTCAAGGTAAGCAGACAACTCCTCGGCCATGCGCTTTGTCAGGGTCGTTACCAGTACCCGTTCCTTCTTCACAATGCGCTGATTGATCTCACCGACCAGGTGATCGATCTGGTTCAGGCTGGGACGTATTTCAATCAGCGGATCCAGCAATCCCGTCGGACGGATCACCTGCTCCACGTAAATGCCACCGCATTTTTCCAGCTCATAGTCCGCCGGTGTTGCAGAAACAAAAAGTGTCTGTCCGATCAACTCCTCGAATTCGTTGAATTTCAAGGGCCTGTTGTCAACCGCAGCCGGGAGACGAAAGCCATACTCCACGAGGTTCTTTTTTCGTGCATGATCCCCGCCATACATGGCATGGACCTGGGGTATGGTCACATGACTCTCGTCGATCACGGTGATAAAATCCTTCGGAAAATAATCCAGCAGGCAGAAGGGCCGGGTACCTGCGGGCCGGCCGTCAAAGTACCGGGAATAGTTTTCGATGCCCGGACAATATCCCAGTTCCCTGATCATCTCCAGGTCATAAGTGACGCGTTCCTCGATCCGCTGGGCCTCGATGTACCTTCCATTCTCTTTAAAAAAATCCACCTGCCGCATCATGTCATCCTGGATCTGGTGGATGGCCTGTTTGATCCGCGACTGCGTGGTGATGAAGATGTTTGCAGGAAAAATGGTAACCTCATCATGGGTTTCCAAGAGGTTCCCGGAAAAGGGATCCATCGATTTGATCGCCTCAATCTCATCTCCCCAGAATTCAAACCGGTATCCCACATCATTGTAGGCCAGGTATACGTCCACCGTGTCACCCCGCACCCTGAATGTTCCCGGCTTGAAGTCCACTTCGTTCCTGGCATACAGACTGTCCACCAGCTTCCTTAAAAATACATTTCTGCTGATGGTCTCATTCTTTTTTACCTGGATTTTCGTGCTGTGAAAATCCTCCGGGTTCCCGATACCATAGAGGCAGGAAACCGATGAAACCACGATCACATCGCTTCTGCCAGACAGGAGCGATGAGGTTGTACTGAGCCGCAGTTTTTCAATCTCATCGTTGATGGACAGGTCCTTTTCAATGTAGGTATCTGTGATGGGCATGTATGCCTCCGGCTGGTAGTAATCGTAATAGGAAACAAAATACTCCACGGCATTGTCGGGGAAGAACTGTTTGAACTCACTGTACAACTGCGCGGCGAGGGTCTTGTTGTGACTCAGAACCAGCACCGGGTGATGGAGTTCCTGCACCACGTTGGCCACGGTGAAGGTCTTCCCGGAACCTGTAACCCCCAGGAGGGTCTGAAATTGCTCGCCCAGCCTGAACCCTTCAATGAGCTGCCTGATCGCCTCCGGCTGGTCCCCCGTGGGTTTGTATTCTGAAGTAAGCCTGAATTCCATTGTCAATAGCTGAAGGTTACATACAGTGGGAAATGGTCACTGATCCCACCATAGTAATTGTCTCCGCCGTAGGTGCGGTTGGGTACTTTTACGTCGTTGCGTTCATCGTGGTAGAGCATCCATTCCTCTTTCAGTATCTTCCCGCCATCGAAGGTGGTGGTGAGTCCGCGTGACTGGTTCAGCAGGGAGTAGGAGACGATGATCTGGTCATACATCTGCCAGTTGCCCTGGTAATTGTAACTGCCCCCAAGCCCCAGGTTGTGGGTGTCGTAGAATAGGTTATAGGCATCGTTGATCGCGATGTTCATGCGCTTATTGGCTGCATGCAGCACATCAAAGATGCTTTTGTTGGTGGGTTCATCGTTGAAATCGCCCATGATGATCACCCTTGGATCGGAAGAGGATGACAATAGCCTGTCCAGTTCCCTGCGCATTGCGATCCCGGCATAGACGCGCAGGTGCTCGGTTTCCTTTACGCCGCCACGCCTGGACTTCCAATGGTTGATGTAGATGTGCAGCGATGCCCCGTCCGGACCGGTTCCCTCAACGTGCAGGATGCCGCGCAGCGGATAGCCGTTCCCCGAAAGATCCTCCACCGGCAGCATCCGGTGTGACTTGTATTTAAAAAGATCAGTGCGATAGATCAATCCGCAGTCAATACCCCTTGGATCATCCGTATCGATCACGATCGTCTTGTACTCCTCCCGGCGAAGGCCACGCCGCTGCACCAGGTCATCCAGTACTGACTGGTTCTCCACCTCGGCAAACCCGATCAGGGCCGGGAGCTCTTTTTCAGGAACCGACATGATCACACGTGCAATATCTTCAAGTTTCTTTTCATAACGACCGTAATCCCACTGTTTGGACCCGGCAGGAGTGAACTCTTCGTCTTCAAAATCAGGATGGTCGATCGTGTCAAAAAGGTTTTCGACATTATAGAACATCACAGTAAACGTTTTCTCCCCACGCTGTGCATTAATACTGGCCTGAAAGAAAACGAAGGTTGCAAGAATAATTATTGGAAATCTCATCGATCCGTACATTTTTGAATTTATTGACGCGGCTGAATGTCATCCGGCCAGGCAATTTCATTTTTTGCCGGTGCAGGCAAAACCATGTCCCAAAGATAAAGGATGTAAACAACAATCAATTCATTATCCGCTGCATATAGTAGAAGGATTCTTACCATTCGTGGAAAACTTGTGAATGGTATGATGCATTCCGGGAATAGTTGCAATGAAAATTATTTTTACCTTTAAGGCTGAAGCCACAACCACAATGCGTTGGATGAAACTGAGAGATAAAAGATGACCCGGGAGCATGATCAACTGTTAAAACGAATTCAGAAACTGGTAAGGCAGAACCAGGAACTGATCGAAGAGAATGAAAAGCTCCGGACAGCCGTGGAAGCAATGACAGAACAAAATGAGTTGCTGAAAAAACGCAGTCGTCCGGACGGAATTTCAGATGCATCCGAACCCGCCGGGAAACCGGATATCCGGAAATTCAAAATGGTGACCGTCCTGTTCGCCAGTATTGAAGGATTCTACAAGCTTACCGATGAAACGGATTCAGTGGTGCTGATGGACCAGCTCGACGAGGTGTTGATTGAATTCAACAGGATACTTAAAAAGTACCACATACAAAAGATCAAAACGATAGGCGATACTTACATGGCCGCCGGAGGAATTCCCACAAAGAATATTACAAACCCCGTTGAGGTGGTGATGGCCGCCCTGGAAATGCAGGCATACCTGAAAAAAAGAACCGAAGGACTGGGTAAAAGCATCTGGAACATGCGCCTGGGCATCCACACCGGCCCCGTGACAGCAGGGATTTCGGGGAAGAAGAAAATCTCCTACGATATCAAGGGAGATACGGTAAATATTGCCCACCGGGTGCAGGGTGTGGGTGAAAGCGGAAAAATTGTGATATCAGTCATGACCTATGAGCTGATCAAGGAGTTTTTTATTTGTGAATATTTCGGCAAGCTGCCGGTAAAATACAAGGGAGATCTGGAGATGTTTGAAGTGCAGGGAATACGGGATGAGTATTCCGGGAATGGAGCGGGTGTTACACCCAATGAGAATTTTGATACGAAGTTTAAATTGATCCAGTTTACCGATCTGCAGGAGATCATCCTTGACAAACTGGAAAAGGAGCTGCCGGATTACCTCTACTACCACAACGTGAAACATACGGTAGATGTGGTTACCGAGGTAGAGCTCATCGGATGGGCCGAGGGGATCAGTGATGACGATATCCTGATACTCAAAACAGCAGCCCTGTTCCATGATGCAGGGCATACGGTAGCCTATGATGAACATGAATACCACGGCACAATGCTGGCGCGCAGCATTCTTCCCGAATATGGGTACAACGATGCGCAGATCGAAAGGATCTGCGAGGTGATCATGGCCACGAGGATGCCGCCAAGCCCCAAAAACCTCCTGGAGAAGATCATCTGTGATGCCGATCTTGATTACCTGGGGAGAAGTGATATGATCCCCGTTTCCAATACCCTCTACAAGGAGCTGAAGGAACAGGACAAGATCGGGACACTCAGCGAATGGAACAGGCTGCAGGTGAAATTCATTACCGGTCACCAGTACTTCACCAGTACGGCACAGAGCCTCAGGGAGGTGAACAAGCAGAAGCAGATCGAACGCATCAGGGAACTGATCGGGGACTAGGAACCATGCAGATCAGTTCCCTTGCCCCTGAATGTATCGCCGGGTGATGGATGTAGGGTACGATGGATGGTTTTTATCAGAAGTGAAAATGGTAACACTTTGACATGCGCAGTATGAATGCTTCGGCAATATCACGCAGACTTTGATAGTTTCCTGCAGGAAATATCTGCAAATAATTAAATGAATAACATACGTTAAATAACTATTGTCATGAAAAGAACTTTTCCAATGCTTTTTACCGCGATGTTTTTCGCGCTCTTTATGATGGGTTCCTGCAACCAGCGGTCCGCAGGCAGTGAATCAGAAAACACAGCATCCCCGAACATCATCTATATCCTGGCTGATGACCTGGGCTGGGGTGACCTGGGATTCCTGGGACAGGAGAAATTTTCCACCCCCAACATCGATCGCATGGCGGAGCAGGGAATGTTCTTCTCTCAGCACTATTCAGGATCCACCGTCTGTGCTCCTTCCCGAGCAGTACTTTTCACGGGTCTGCACACCGGTCATGCACCCATCCGGGGTAACAAGGGGATGAACGGTGGCGGGTACCCCATAGCCGATACCATCCCCATGATGAGCGAGATGTTCAGGGAACAGGGTTATGTTACGGGGGCGTTTGGTAAATGGGGCATGGGCTACCCGGGATCGGAAGGATCTCCCGATAAGCGCGGCTTTGATGAATGGTACGGATACAACAGCCAGTCCCTGGCACATAATTTCTACCCTGAATTCCTTTGGCACAACGACATGAAGGTGATCATGGAGGGTAATGCCGACGGGGGAACGGAGCAGTACAGTTTCGATCTGATTCATGACAAGGCCATGGATTTTCTGGCGGAGCACCAGGATACTGCATTCTTTATGTACCTGCCCTATACCATTCCCCATGCCGAACTGATCGTGCCGAACGACTCCATCTTTGAATCGTTTATAGGGAAATACCCGGAAACACCCTGGCAGGGAGTGGACGACGGGCCGAGATACAGGAAAGGACCCTATGGGTCCCAGGAGTACCCGCATGCAGCATTTGCGGCCATGGTCACGCGGCTCGACATGGCAGTGGGGGAGATATTGGAAAAACTGGAAGAATACGGTATTGCTGAAAATACACTGGTCATATTCAGCTCCGATAACGGCACCCATATGGAAGGAGGAGCCGACCCCGAATTCTTTGATTCCAATGGCCCGTTCCGCGGATATAAACGCGACCTTTACGAAGGCGGGATCCGTGTTCCCACCATCGCGTGGTGGCCGGGAACAGTTGCTGCTGATACGGTCAGCACACACGTGTCTGCCTTCTGGGACATGTTCCCAACGTTTGCCGAACTTGCCGGAGGAACAGTGCCTGACGGGATCGACGGTATTTCAATGGTACCTGCCCTGACCGGGGAAGGCTACCAGGAGGAACACGCCAGGCTCTACTGGGAATTTCATGAAAGAGGTGGACGGGTTGCCCTGCGGGAGGGCAACTGGAAAGCGGTCAGGTATAATGTGAAAGAAGCCCCCAACTCACAGATTGAATTGTATAACCTTGAAACGGATCCGGGAGAAACTGCCAATGTAGTGAAAGACCATCCGGAAGTGGAACGCCGCATGGATGCCCTGCTTCGCACAGCACGCACACCACACCCGGTGTGGGAGTTTTAGTCCCAGTGCAGAACCCCGGATTTTAATTCCAGGTTCTCAAAATTTTCCGACCTGTCGATGAAATTGAACGGCAGGTTCATGTAATACCGCACCGGGTAGCCATGGAGTGTGGCCGGTTGCCAATCACCGGGCATTTCCCTGATGAGTTTGATGAGGATTTCATTCAACTGGGTGTATACACCGGTGATGGTGTGAAATCCTTCCAAGCTGCCATCCTCCATTACAACAAAACCGATCAGGATTTCGCCCCTGACCTGGTTAAGATCGATCCCCGTTTCGCGGATTCCCTGCATGATGAAGGTCCTGAAATAAACCTGGCCCAGGCTGTATTCCGGTTCCTGGTTGACGTAAAAATGAAGGTCATCGTAATACCGGTCACCATTGCGCAGCCAGTTTTGATTGCTGACCAGGTGGTTGTCGCTGTAGATGCCGATGGATTTTATCCTGTTCCTGTTATGGTACGAGATGACCGTATCTTCCAGGTGAAGCGGCAGCAGGCTGGAGGCATAACCTTCCAGGATGATGTTGCCTTTCGCGTGGTCGGTGAAATGATATAAACTGTTCTTTCCTCGCTGAAATGACCTGTTGACGATTACTGGCCAGTATTTATCTGTAGTTCGACGAATCTGGATCAAGGTATCATTCACAAGCCTGGATTTTTCCTTCCTGATGCGCTCCCATGATTCCCCGGCGAGTTCATAGGTCTCGGTTACGGTCCTTCGTGCCGACTTTATACGAAGCTCCCGCTTGTATTTTGCATTGTCCGCGTGTGCTGTGATCCCGAAATCAGCCTCGTAATAATAGGTGGTATCCTGCGCCTGCAGCATGCCCGGGAGCATGACGATGCAAACGGAAAGTAGCAGGTATTTTATCATGAACTGTATTGAATTCATGCAAAGGATCAATTTATTTTTCAATATCAGCCCTTGGTCCTCTCGCTGACCAGGGCCTGCAGATCAATTAGTCTTACATGATGGTCTTTGTTCTCTCGCTGACCAGGGCCTGCAGATCAATTAGTCTTACATGATGGTCTTTGTTCTCTCGCTGACCAGGGTCTGCAGATCAATTAGTCTTACATGATGGTCTTTGTTCTCTCGCTGACCAGGGTCTGCAGATCTTAGATTATACCTTGACGTACCTGGCCCTGTTATTTCCCGAATTTCAGCGACAGTGCCACCCCGTAATGGAACCCGGTGCCTCCGGCAACGATGGTCTCATCCTCAATATAATTCGTTTTATAATAGGTGAGGAATACCTGCGTGCCGACAAAGGTGCTGCCAAACAGGTGCCAGTCCTTTCCCGATTTTATAGTGATATCAACCCCCAGGTCTCCGGCATCATTCTCAACATAGAAGTTATCGAAGGAGTTGTAGTAATAAAAATCCAGGAT
>Ga0180435_10007174_pt1 | contig 10622 bp, 7 predicted proteins | sample SS_ome_3_FD_132467 | JGI IMG/M metagenome (GOLD analysis project Ga0180435, IMG submission 132467) | Hypersaline lake sediment archaeal communities from the Salton Sea, California, USA - SS_3_S_1 metaG | ecosystem: Environmental > Aquatic > Non-marine Saline and Alkaline > Hypersaline > Sediment... | reverse complement strand
ACAATCTTCAGCAAAGTCCAGGATGGCATCAAAGGTACTCTCCAGACCATCGCCCGCATCTGTAATTCCCACCTCCCGCATCCCGGGATTATCGATGAGAATACCACCACTTTCCAGTACAAAAAGCTCACGATGGCTGGTGATATGTCTTCCTTTGTTTACGCTTGTGCTGATTTCGCCTGTTATCATTTGCTCTTTCCCTGCCAGGCTGTTCAGAAGAGTGGACTTGCCCACTCCGGATGATCCAAGCAGGCAGTAGGTAAGGCCTGCTTTTATGTGGGGTTTCAATCCTTCATATCCTCCAGTCATGCTCACAGGGATAAGGGGAACCTCATTAATCCGTTTTTCCACCTGAAGTCTCAGGGATTCCAATTCTGAAACAGTGATCAGGTCTGTTTTACTGAGCACTATAAGTGGTTGGATCTTTGCAGCATAGCAAATGGTTAGATAGCGCTCCAGACGGTTCACGTTAAAATCCCTGTCAACGGCCTGAACAACAAATCCGTAGTCAACGTTTGTGGCGATAAGCTGTACCTGACCGGCTTTCCCGACAGCTTTTCTTTCGAGTACAGATTTCCTTGGATAAATGGCATGGATCAGCGCTTTGCCTTCGTCGTATTCACTAAAAGCCACCCAGTCGCCCACAGCAGGAAAGTTATACCTGCTTCCTGCAGAAAATCTTAAATTGCCAAGGAGCTCGGCATCAAATTCCTGTTCCGGGGTCTTTATTGAGTAACGTTCCTTGTGCTCCGAGACTACCCTTCCCACCTCAAAAGATTCCAGGCCCTGTTCCTTCCTGTACTTGTCAAGTGCGTCTGTGTATCCTAATTCCTGAAGACTCATTTTTATGTCGCTTATAATTCAAAAAACCAGTAGCGGCATAAGAGCCTGAAACTCTCACACCGCTACTAATTTGATAAATTACTGGGACTTTTATGCAGTAATAAGCAAGTTATTGAACATTTACTTTGCCAGGTATGGATCCTAGTTGATAAATCTGTGTATGGCAGCATTGGCATTATCCTGGTAAGTGGTGTTGTTTAAATCCGGGAAAATGCGACTCTGATCAATGACAGGTCCCACCAGTTTCTTTTCTTTACTGGCATAAAATACACCGCTTAATAAAGATTCATTGTTAATCCCGTCCACAAAACGTTTAGCTCCTTTTTCCACTTTATGAATCATCCCTTTCAGAGGCGCTACAAAGGGCAACATGATATATTTGAACATGATTCTTTTACCCAGGGGAAGATCGTCCATTACCTTCGTGCCACTGGTAAATCCCGGACTCATAGTAATAAATCGAATATCGGGATTTTTGTGTGCCTCAGAAGACATCCAAAGGGCTGCCGTATACTTTATATATCCATAGGCCTGCATCGGATCGATATCCCCATCAAAGAAAGTCCCGTCAATAACCTGAGCAAACTCAGCTTCAGACGATGTGGGTAATTCAGGTTGCTGCATATTCATTTCCTCTACTCCCCTGGCACCTTCCGAACCCGCATAAAGAGCAACATTGTTAAGCTTTTTCTCTCTAATCAGTTCATCCAGCAGAACCACATGGCCTAGGAGGTTTGCTGCGGATAAGGAGGTTACGCCATCGGAAGTTACTTTCATAGGATCTTTGCCTCCCATTCCTCCGGCATTCATGATTAGGGCATCAATGGATTCACTTAGTCCGGCAACAGCTGAACGAACAGAATTGGGTTCTGAAACATCCATAATCACAATTTCGAAAATGGATTTTCCCGTGGATTTTTCAAGAGATTGTTTTGCTTCCTGGGCCTTGGACATATTCCTGCACGCCAGGTAGATTTTTTCGGTCCCCTCAATCAGGGCAAGCTGCCGGGCCGACTCTTTTCCCAGTCCGGCATTGGCTCCGGTAATCATAATACGCTTATTCATCTGTCTTGTTTTTACGTGTTTAATGCAAAAATCAGAAAAATGAAGTAGCTGGATTTCTCATTTTAGCCCAAAGGCTTCTCAATTTAGCTCAGGCGATATTCAGTGGGGGATTTACCGTATAAAGAAGTAAAGTTCCGGTTAAAGGTGGCCAGAGAATCAAAGCCCACATCGTAGGCAATATCAGATACCCTTGAGCCTTCTTTTTTTAATAAAACAGCGGCCTTTTCGATTTTCTTCTGGGATATGTATTTCCTGGGACTGGACTTAAAGGTTTCGGTAAATTTTCGTTTAAAGGAAGATGTACTCAGGTGGCATAGCCTGGCTAATTCGTCCAGGGACAAATCCGCATACAAATTATGTTGAATGGTGGATTTGAATTCAATATCAAGAGGCTTAAAGAGAGCTGACAAAAAATCCAGCTGGGAAGGTGCCCCCTGCGATTTGGACATCAATAATATGAACTCTTTTAATTTTGTCTGGATCATTTTCTCATCGGCCAGCTCAGGATTATCAAGCAATATGCTGATGCTCTCTTTGTAGTTTGCCAGCAGGCGATCAACTTCCACTTGTTTGATATTATAATCCATGGTATAAGCGGATTCGCTTAGGTCAAACTCAAACAATTCTTCCACCTGTGAAGGGTGCAGGATGACGGCAATTACCTCGACACCGTCGCTGCTTTCTTTTTGCTTTTCGTTGGTTTCAAAGAAATAATTCAAACATTTGGCCAGGATGGCCTGTTTCTTATTCAGGTCCATATAGTTGGTTTGAGAGCGCACGGAAACTTCTCCCTCATTCACAAACACAAAGCAGGCTTCATCTTCAAAATACTCTTTGGGAATCCTGTCAAAATAAGGCATGGATTGCTTTCCAAAGACTATGCGATCTTTATACTTTATATATTTCTCCTGGTATTCCATAAGGACATTCTGCTATAGAACTACGCACTGATAGAATTGTTCACTTCCTCACTGGCTTAAGATTGATAATGTGGGCACTTTGATAGATTTGTTAAAGTGAAAGTAGTACTTTTGCATGTCCCGGAGAGATGCCGGAGTGGTCGAACGGGGCGGTCTCGAAAACCGTTGTGCTCCTCGCGGGCACCGGGGGTTCGAATCCCTCTCTCTCCGCAATTCCCTAAAATCCCCCAGCCAATGGCATGGGGGATTTTTTTTACCGGTGCGTCAGAAGCAAGCTTCTGTAAGCGAAAGGTAAAAAAGATCCTTATTGCACCCCAGGTGCAATAAGGGATTTTAGGGTATTGTAGTTCCCCCCTATGGGATCACGACAGTAATCCTGAATTGGAATATGCCAATATTCCTAATTTCTTAAATTTATAGGATGATGAAAAAATATCCTCTTGCCCTGGCTCTGATCCTCTTGCTGGCTGGCTGTCAACAGCAGGATCCCATAGAAAGCGCACATCCACTTCAGAATAAGTACCCCCTGACTCCCAAGGAGTATGTGGAATTGCCACTGGGGGACATCAAAGCGGAAGGATGGTTGTTGCAGCAACTGGAACTGATGCGCGAGGGTATGACCGGTCACCTGGACGAATGGTACCCTTCGGTGGTGGGTGAGCGAAACGGATGGCTCGGGGGCGATGGTGACGGTTGGGAGCGCGGTGTTTACTGGCTGGATGGACTGGTGCCGCTTGCCTGGTTGTTGGAGGACGAGCAGCTGAAGGCCAAAGCCATGCCCTGGATTGAGTGGGCTCTTGCCTCTCAGACCGAAAGCGGATATTTCGGACCAGTTCCCTTTGAGACTCCCCCCGAGGCTGAGTCGGGACTCCAAAAGACCAAACGGCGGGACTGGTGGCCCAAGATGGTGATGCTTAAGGTCCTGCAACAGTATTATGAGGTCAGTGCAGACGAAAGAGTGCTGGACTTGATGCGGCGCTATTTTCAGTTTCAGTTGAGCGAACTGAAAAAAACTCCGCTGGATCACTGGACCTTCTGGGCCAACCGCAGGGGAGGGGATAACCTGATGATGGTGCACTGGCTATACAATCGGATAAGTGAACCCTGGCTGCTGGAATTGGGAGAACTATTGCACGAGCAGACTTTTCCATGGACAGATGTATTTCTGAATGAAAATTGTTACGAGGGTGCGGACCTGGATCACCTCTATCCCTACAATACACAAAACCGTTATCCTTTCGATCCTGAATTGATTGGAAGGCTGTGCACCAAACAATTACAGGCCTTTCATTGTGTAAACCTGGCCCAGGGAATCAAAGCTCCCATGATCCGTTATCAGCAGGAAAATGACCCTCGTTATCCTCAGGCGGTGGCCAAAGCGCTGCGTGATATGGAACTGTATCACGGGCAGCCGCAGGGAATGTATGGAGGGGACGAGCCCTTGCACGGTATGGATCCCACCCAGGGAATTGAGCTATGTTCGGTGGTAGAATTGATGTTTTCACTGGAAAAGATGATCGCCATTGGGGGAGATATGAGCCTGGCCGATCAACTGGAAAAGATTGCTTATAATGCCCTGCCCACCCAGGTAAGTGATGATTTCACAAGCAGACAGTACTTTCAGCAGGCCAATCAGGTGATGCTGACGCGCGACCGCCATAATTTTTACGAGGAGGACCATCACGGTCATACGGATCTGTGTTACGGCTTACTCACCGGTTATCCGTGCTGCACCTGCAACCTTCATCAGGGCTGGCCCAAATTGGTATCCCATCTCTGGTATGCCTCTTCCGACGGGGGACTGGCAGCCATAGTATATGGTCCCTGCAGATTGAGTACCGCCCTGGGCGATGGTACCAGAGTGGAAATCCGGGAGGAAACCCAATATCCCTTCGGGGACAGGATTACTTTTCACATAGATCCGGAGAAAGAGCATGCTTTCCCACTCCACCTGAGGATACCGGCTTGGTGTAAATCACCGGAGATCCTGGTGAACGGGAAAACGGTGCAGGCATCTTCGGAAAATGGAATGTTAGTGCTTGACCGGACCTGGAATTCGGGAGATCGGGTGGAACTTTACCTGCCCATGCATGTGGAGCTGAGTCGCTGGGTGGAGAACTCCGTCTCGGTATCGAGGGGACCACTGGTATATGTGTTAAAGATCGGAGAGGAATGGACCGGGGCGGAAAATTCTGATAAATACGGAGATTTTAAGGAGGTGAAACCCCTGGATCCCTGGAATTACGGTCTTTTGGAGGCGGCTGTGCTGGATCCGGAACAAGGATTTGAGGTGATCAAACAAGCAACAGGACCTACCCTTTATCCCTGGACCCTTGAGCATGCCCCTATTTCACTGCGTACTTTGGGAAAAATAATTCCTGACTGGACCTTATACCGTGGGATGGCCGGACCTCTTCCTCACAGCCTGCCACTTAAGCATCTGATACGTGAAAAAGCCGAGGAAATCGTATTGATTCCCTACGGCTGTTCAACGCTTAGAATTACAGAATTTCCTGTGGTCCGATAGTACTGGGTGTACTATAACTCATGAATCCAGATGTTCCGGAACTGGACAAGACTGGATGCTCCCCGTAGTTTTCCCGTTTCAGGGTTGATTCCACCATGGTGCTGAAGTCCGAGAGGACCTTTTACATCCAACCCGGGATAAAGCGCATTGTGTATGACAATAATACCATTATTCATAATGGTGATCCGGTCTCCCTGAACCACTATATCAAAGGCATTCCATTGGCCTACAGGTTTGTCTGCATTCTCAATGGGTACTGCTGCAGCCCGCACCTCCGGTGCGAGATCCTTGTTGTTCCTTATGCTCCACAATTCTCCCGAACCTACCGACCAGCACCATAGGTTAGTTTGTCCTACACCCTTAAGAAGGATTCCGGAATCGGAGTTGGGTCCCAGAGGTTCAACAATATTTCCATCAGCATCTCTTAAATAACTTCCATCGGGTAAAATGGTGGGAAGGCGAAAAAGATGGTCCCCATAGCCCTTGAATCTCCATTCTATGTGCAGCACAAAATTGTGGTATTCCTTTTCGGTCCAGAGATCCTTTCTTCCGTCTGCTTCTGACTGGGCATCGTAGTCAATCACACCGTCGATGACAGACCAGTGGCCGTTGTCACCTTCCGGGACGATCCATCCGCTCAGGTCCTTCCCGTTAAATAAAGAGGTATAACCCATCTCCTGGTATATGTCATATTCCTGGGCCATAGTGTTGGTGGAGGCCAGCAGAAGAATTAAAAGGACGAACAATGTTTGGCTTGCTTTCATGGATTTATTTTTTTGGTTTTTAGATTCTGTAAGTTATCATTTTTTTAGCCTTTTTATTCCCTGACGTGCATAGAATCTGACTTCAAAGTCCTCATCTTCGAGCAAAGCGTCCAGGGCATCTGCCACCTCCGGTTTTCCTGTTTTAATGCAGGTGATTACGGCATGCCTCCTGACTTCCACATTTTTGTCATTCAGTTCCGTATAAACATATTTTAATCCTTCATCGGGATCTATTCTCATGATCGCGTCCAGTGCAGCTGTCTGGTTATATCGTTCTCCACCATCCAATCCCGTGGCCAGGATGGGAATGGCCCTCGGATCTCCAATATCTCCCAGAGCACCATAGATATGAAAGCTATTGTTGCTCTGCCTTGGATAAACCAGCATGCTGATGAGGCTGTCGACCGCTCTTATGGACTGAATTTGTCCCACTGCCAGTATGGCTGCACTTCGTACCCTACGAATAGAGTCATTCAAAGAACTGATCAACAGATCCTCTGCTTCCAATACTTTTTTACTTCCAAGTTCTGCAATGGCAAATTCACGGATATGATTGTTTGGATGTGAAGCCAATGTTAGGAAGCTCTCCGCTCCAATCTTTCCTGCCTGGGATATCTGATCCATCAAGGTATAGATCTCCCGTCGATTATCTCCTGCCTGTTCAAGCTTTGCTAATATTTCCTTCACTTCCTGAATGTTTTCCTCGCCAGACTCGGATGCCGCTGACGTTTTACCCAGATCCATCCAGAACAGTGAAAGGGCCATCAGCAACGCGGTATATACTGTGACGATCCCGAATACCTGTCTTCTTCGTTCAGGGTATTTACTGCCGGTGACCAGTCGCCCCGGCCAGCTAAGTCCCCGGTTTAACCAGCGGGGCAAGGGAAAGAGGAAGGGGGAGGATTCTCTGTATTGCTGGTATTTCCCCTGGGTAATCTTAAGCATCTTCAATTCTTCCAGGTAACAAATGCCCACTATGGTCATGGTCATAAGCAGCCAGGGCAGGGATTCGGGTACGCTCCAGGACATTTTCATGCTTTTCTCAAAGGGAGAATAGAGAATGAAACCGTAGCTCCAAAGGATCCATCCCAGGTACTGAGGATGACGGGAAATTTTGTAGATCCAGGAGGTGGCTACTTTGTCTCCGCTGTATCTGGATTTGAACCAGAGCAGGACACCCCAGGTAAAGAGGAAGGCTCCGGAGCCCATAAATAACCAGGAAATGAAATTCTGCGGATTCCAGTTCACCAGAGTAAGGATCCAATTCAGGATCCAGTAGGGTACGTAGATAACTTTACCCATTTCCAGAATGTCAAAGGAGCTTACTTCCAGAAAGGGAAGCCAGCCAACCCTGAGAAATCCCAGTCCGGCCAGAAAAAACATGCTGAAGGCAAATTGTCCGAATACAGGCAGGAAAAGTCCCACGGCACCTGCCAGGGCCCATCCCGACCTGCGGGTGGCGTATCCCACTACGATCAAAACCAGAATCAGTATCAGGGATGCATAACCGATCAATCGCAGATGCAAACCCTGAATGAATAGCTCGGTTTTTAAGGCATTATCACCACCGCCTCCATGGTCAAATTGAGGGAATCCAAGATTGTTTTGCAGGCTATTGTCCAGCAGCCTGGGAAGTTCTACAAAGGCAAACATAAGGCCTGCAGAGAAAACAATGGCAAGAATCAGCAATCCTGCATTGTTCAGGAAAGTACTTTTCATGTTGGGGTATTTTACTATCTCTTAAATACAATGCGCATGCGCACCTCATCGTCTGTGGTGCCGTTTTCATCCCGTGCAGGATTCCAGTGAGGGCCCTCCTCCACAAGCCTGATGGCCTCATCGCTAAAATCGTCTCCGGGTGAACGAAGGATTTGGATACCGCTAAGGCTTCCGTCACGCTCTATCCCGAATTTCAGGACAACCACTGCACGTTTGCTTAGGGTATCTCCGGCAGGGAACCGGATATTCTTCTCCATGTACATCTTATAGGCGGGTAAACCTCCCACAGGTTCCGCCCCTGAAATGACTGCGTAGTCCTTTGTTTCTGCTACCTGAACCCGTTGAACCGCGCCTGTAGGATTGGCATCTTTCCGAACCCCGTAGGCCACAACCACCACTTCATCCAAAGCTGCCATATCGGGTTGCATCACCAGCCTGTTTTCCTGACCACTGGCCAGCTGATACTCATTGGTGAGCATTCCCACATAACTGGCAACGACGGTGGTTTGTTCTTCTTGATAAGAGGGAATGGTAAATCTTCCCTGCATATCCGTAACCATACCTGAATCGGTCCCTTTCACGTAAATGGATGCCCCAGGCAGGGGATCCATATCCTCAGCTGAGATTACCACTCCGCTAACTTTTCCCATCAACAAAGGTATTTCCTCATCCTGATCCGCAATCGCGTATTGACTTACCTGGGGTGCAGCCTGCTGGGCACGCCTTTTTTCAGCTCTCTTTTGCCTGCCTTCTGGTGCTGCTTCCACAGCAACAAGGGCATCAGGTTCTTCAGCCAGATCTGCTTCAGCCTGCATGGGCTCCTCTTCCATGGGCTCCTCTTCCATGAGCTCAGCCTGCAATAGGTCTTCTTCCATGACCTCTGTTTCCAGAGCTTCGGGAGCAAGAGCTTTGGCAGCTTCATCTAGTACTGGCTCCTCCACCGATTCAGTTCTGACAGCTTTCTTTGCGGCTGTTTCGGGCTCAGCAAGGGCTTCTTCGGCAACGGCATCTTCAGTGTCCATCTTAACTGGCCCCGATTCATCACTCTCTGGGGATTCCTTATCACTCATCATGGCTTCTTCCTGGTAGAATGATTCCTCTTTGGCTTCGGGGTTAAAATCGTATATGTTTATGAAAATGGTGCCTACCACCAGGATGGAGGCCACCGTGGCAGCCACGCTGTACCATGCTATTCGCTTTCTTCGTCCCAGGCGCTTCCGCAGAATGGAATGCAGGCTAAGCAGATCCTCCTCTGCCTCCTGGGGCGAAAGTGTTTCAAATCCCTCCATGGCTTCCTCCTGGAAGGGATCGCGTTGAAGATCCTGCTCAAAGGAATGGCGATCCTCTTTTCTGAGTTCTCCTTTCAGATAGCTCAGGAAATCTTGAGTGGTCCTATGTTTCCTTTTAGCTGACATTTTTCTTCTCCAAACAGATTTTCAAATTTCTCTTGCCATTTTGCAGATAGCTTTTCACCTTTTTCTCATTCATTTTCAGCTTATCTGCGATCTCCTGATAACACAGTTTCTGGTAATAAAACAATTGAATGCATTGCTTTTGTTCAGCTTTCAATTGTTCTATGCAGGTTTTGAGGGCTTCTTCCACGGAAGCTTCCTCCTTGTCTAAAGGATGCAATTCAGGCTCCGATTCCATAAATTGCTGTTCGATTTTATATCCTTCCATCCGGCCCTCTGTACTTTTCCTCGACCGGATCTGCATCAAACAGTAATTTTTAGTGAGCACATACAACCAGCTTTTAAAAGTACGGACCTCGTGATCGGGCAAATCCGAAATAAGCTTTTCGAAGATCTGCATAACCGCATCTTTGGCTTCCTCCCGGTCCTGAAAATACTTCAGTGCCACACCATATACTAAATGCATGTAGCGGGAATAGAGCTCTCCCAGGCTGTCCAGACTTCCGGAATTCTTGAACTGAAGGAGCAATTCCTCATCAGTTTTGTCTGGATGTCTTCCGGCGATTTCGAGCATATGCATGAAGGGTACAGCTAAAATTAAGAAAAAATGCCAAAGCTTTTATGGAATCTGGCGGATGCCTGCATCCTATGGTTGAAGTCGAACTTAAACTTAGAAATCATGAAAGCTTTAATCTCAATATTTACAGTACTCCTTTTTTCAGCATTTACGCTGGCACCTGATCAGAGTCGTCTGATCAGTGGGGTTGTGAAAGACGATGTCGGAATCCCCATGCAGGGTGTGAATGTGAGTGTGAAAGGAACGAACAAAGGCACATTAACCGATATCAATGGTATGTATCAGATCCAGGTAAGTGATCAGGACAAATACCTTGTTTTTTCTTTTATCGGCTATGAAACCCAAAAGGTAAAAATTGCCGGTCCCAAGCGGATCAATGTGGTAATGAAATCCACTCGCATTGAATTGGAAGAAGTGGTATCCATGGAATACGATATGGCAGCTCCCATGCAAGGCAGGGTGTCTGGGGTTCGTGTCAGAGGTACAGCAAATAAAACCTACCACAAGAGGGCCCAGGTTTATGCTTCATACGCACCTGAACCAGGCTATGTACAGCATAATACAGAAGGATACAGCACCATTGATGAGAATGGATTCAAAGATGTGTATCACAATCCCCTTTCCACCTTTAGTATCGACGTGGACAAGGCCTCTTATTCCAATGTACGCAGGTTCCTGAACATGGGACAACTGCCTCCGGTGGATGCCGTTCGTATCGAAGAGATGATCAACTATTTTTCCTACGATTATCCTGAGCCTGAAGGAAAACATCCCTTTTCTGTCTATACCGAAATT
>Ga0180435_10007172_pt1 | contig 10626 bp, 11 predicted proteins | sample SS_ome_3_FD_132467 | JGI IMG/M metagenome (GOLD analysis project Ga0180435, IMG submission 132467) | Hypersaline lake sediment archaeal communities from the Salton Sea, California, USA - SS_3_S_1 metaG | ecosystem: Environmental > Aquatic > Non-marine Saline and Alkaline > Hypersaline >... | reverse complement strand
GTCTTTTGATTGGACAGTTATAAAATTGATATAGAAGACATAAAAATTTATGTTTAAAATTCCCAGGCTGAAGGCTGACCGCTGACCGCTGAAGGCTCCCTAATTGAGTTTTGACTCAATTAGGGTATGAAATCATGTATGTTTACTCTTCCTCCAATTTCACCGGCGTGACAAATCCGTCGGGCTTGATTGCCAGAACTGAACAATCAATTTCCTGAACCACCATTTCAGCGGTATTGCCAATAAAAAATCCTGCCAGGCCCGTTCGGCAGACCGTGCCCATAACAACAAGATCGATCCGTTTCTTCCTCGCCAGATCGACAATCAAAGCGGCCGGATCTCCCTTTAACAGATGCACCTTATGCGGGAGAGTCTTGAGGTTGAATCCGTCCAAAAACTTGTCAAATCTCATCTTGTGTGTCCTCCGGATGTCGCGAACGAGCTTGTCAACCTCATTAAAAGTCAAACTTGACCCCCCCCTCGGTCTTGCCTCTAAGTAGGGGGTCCAGCAATGAACCACATGAAGTTCGCTTCCCTCCAATTCGGCTAATGACGTAGCCATTTCCATAATCTTGATATTGAGTGCGTTTCGTTCGTCATCAAAAGGTAATGGATCCACAGCGGCCAGGATTCGGGCATATTTTTTACGCTTTGTCGGCTTTATTGCCCAGACAGGGCATGGACACTTGCGTATCAGGTGCATGGTTCTGCTTCCAAATAGTATCATCTTGACTTTGGCCTTCTTTCGGGGGCTCAGCATGACAAGGTCGTGATTGTTTCGAAGCACCTCCCGGATGATTTCGAGAAACGGCGTTCCCATTAAAATTTTACTGGTTGTCTCTACCCCCTCTTTCTTAATTGGAGCGACTAACCTCTCCAACCGCTCGGTCGTTTCTTGGGCGGCAGTTTTCACAATACCCTTGATAATTGAGGTTTTCAGGAAGGTTTGCGTATCACGAGGGGGTCTTTCAAGAACCTCTACAACGGTCAATGATGCCTGATTTCTCTTAGCCAGATTCACTGCTCTTTCAAGGGGCACCTCTCTCTTTATTTTACCGTCATTCACAAAAAGGATCTTTTTAAAGCGTTCCATGATAAACCTCCTGTTTAAAGATCGTTGCTATCGGAAACCTGCCGCCCGGCCAAAGGCGCTGAAATAAAGCATGAAAACAAGCACACTCGTAGTGAGGCTACCGATGGTTCCTGACTTGGAAAGTTTGGCGCTAAACTGTGAGGACATCCACTTATGGCTGATTCGACGAACCAAAATGACCAACAAATGGAACACAATCAAGATGACTAAAATTATGAAGATCCGCACAGGGCTGCTTAAACCGTGCATTGCTTTGGCTAAGTAAGGAGACATAACGAAATATCCATTAAACCGCCGTATCAGAAAATGTCATTTTGCCCCTTCTATCGCTTAACAATTAGAACCGGACTTTTGCACTTTCTAGAAACTTTTTCGGAAACCGCACCGAGAAACATCTCCTCTAAATTGCTTTTCCCGTGAGAACCTATGACGATAACTGATATATTTTCCTTTTCTTCAACCTTCAATATCTCAAGGAACGGAACGCCTCTTCGAATCATTGTTTTTACTTTAAAACCAATTTTCTTCAAATCATCTTCTATGATTTTTAGTTCCTGTTTGGCCTCATCCATTATTCTCTGCTCTATCTCCAAGGAATTTCCAGTCGCATAACGCTCAATCGCTCGCATTCCCCGTTCATTAATGACATGCAAGACAATAACCGTCTCGGATCCACCTTCTCTTAGCTGTTTGATATAGTCGATGGCCTTCTTTGAAACATCTGAAAAATCGGTTGGATACAATATGTTCTTGAACATTACCAGGCTCCTTTCTTTTTAAGGTTGACGTTCATTGGCGAAATACCCGCAGAATCTATGACTTCCAAAAGAAATCAGTTTCTTTAAAATCGTATCTTCAATACGCATTCAAGGATGAACCGGGCCCACTTACACCTTTTTTAAAGCCTTGGTGTAGAACTTTTGAATGTATTCTTTTATCATCCGCAAAAACGAGAGTGGGGTGTCCTTCATTGAGATGGGTTACTGCACATCTGACCTCTAGGATTTCTAAAACCTCAAACTCACCAATACCGAGAACAATTTTTTGACGCAGTCGCTGCTCTGGGTCACCGGCGTAGAGTTGGGAAGAGATCCCCAATACCCTTTGAGCAACTTGTGTGCTTTAAGTCCTTTCAGCATGGACCCCAGATCACCTCATTTCATCGGCGCCGTCCTCAGTGTTGTATCTTTAGAAAATTGATTTTTCAAGGGACTAAACGTTTACGCCCCAATCATCTTAATCTCAATCGTGTTCGTCTTGTATGCTCCCAACGAGCTCTTCAAGGATATCCTCCAATGTGATAAGTCCTGTAACATTGCCCTGTTGATCCAAAATAACCGCCTGATGGAGTTTCCTCGCTTTAAAGCTGCGGAGCAAAGCATCTATTTTTTTATTTTCGGAGACAAAGAAAGGGGGTCTAATGATTTTTTTCAAGGATCGAGCCCGTGTTTTTTTATCCATTAACTGAAACAAGTCCTTCGCATGGATGAAGCCAACAATGTCCGAGGTATTTCTTTCGAGTATGGGGAATCGGGAGTGACCGGTTTTATGGATGACCTTAAGGGCGTCTTCTGTGGAAGTATGGGCCTTTAAGGTGATCATTTTTTCTTTGGGAACCATGATTTCCTTTACGGTTTTATCATTTAAGGTGAATACCCTTGAAAGAATATTTTTTTCTTCAGCCGTAATCGCCCCCTCATCCAAACCCATCTTGATGCAAGTTATAATTTCTTCCTCAGTCATCAGCGGTCTTTTCACCTTGGAGACATCGATCCCTATCAAATAGAGAACCTTATTGCTCACGAAGGTTACCGCCCACACAAAAGGGTGGAGCAAAAGCATAATCACACTTAATATCGGCGCCGTAAGAAAAGACACGCGTTCATTAAAATACTTTGCGTAGACTTTCGGGGTAATCTCTGCAAAAATCAATATGGCGAGTGTTAGTATGGCAGTCACATATACAATCCCTTTCTGGCCCCATACGGATATAGCCATAGCAGTGGCGAGTGCAGACATGGCGACATTGACAAGATTGTTCCCAAGCAAAATCGTTCCGATAAGTCGTTCTGGATTTTTCAATATACGTTCCACGAGTTTCACTCTGCGCGGTTTGGCCTCAGACAGGTGCCTTAAACGTAACCGGCTAATAGCCATAAGCGCTGTTTCGGAGCCGGAAAAAAAAGCGGAAAGCCCCAAAAGCGCCACCAAAATAATGAACATCAGTAGGAGATTTATTTCAACCATTTTCGTGTTCTCCCATTAGACTTTCCTTTATGTATTAAGATCTTTCCTGTTGGGACTATTTATACCCTGATTGAGTTAAAACTCATTTGTGAAGCCGTTAGCGATCAGCCTGGGAATTTTGAACTTAGATTTATAGGCCTTCTGTAGAAATTATATCATTGTCTAAAGAAAAGGCCTTAGGCGGATTGCCGATAGCTGAATGCTGAGTGCCTCAATCGAGCGTTTTGCTTTATTGGGATATAAAAATCTAGAGCGGGTTCTGTCGAAAAAAGAGTATCAAAACTTTAACCGCTCTTTAACGAAGCGTGCCATGCTTGCGGTATCTCCTTTAACCCCTTTTTCGCGGAGTATCTCTAAGGGGATCCTCGCTCTGGCCGCCCCTCGATGCCCACCCGCAGACCCAAGATGACCAAAGGCGCTTTTTGCTAATTTTCCGGCATCTTTTCGATACCCGTCATTTCGAATCACCACGTTTAACTCACCTTCCGACACACACGAAACGAAGCTCCACCCCACGCCATGGACACGGGTGAAGAAATCGGCCACTTGCACGCAGATATCAGCACTTGGCACTTTTCCTATATGCGTAAAGAGACCTTTCTTGGAGAGCGACCGATTCGCCAAGGCGGTCTGAAAATAACGAAGATCGGTGAGCGTTAATTCTGACTTCTCAATCTTTCGTAAGAGGTTCATGTTTGCATATTGGAAAATATAACGGAATTGCTTGACATCTTCGTGGATTCCCGCCCGCTCAAAGTTGGCAGTATCCGTTTTGATGGCGTAGAGAAGTGCAGTGCCCAGCTTCATAGAAGGTTTTATACGTGCACTCCGCAGGTATTCAGTCAGGATCGTGGCAGTAGCACCGTATTCAGGGCGAATATCCACATAAGGCACATCCCACTCTTTTGTCTTTGGATGATGATCGATAATGGCATCGTAACGATAGTCCTTCAAGGCCTCTGAATGATCGGGTTGGGAATCCACCAAAATTCGACGGGCAAAGCTTTCAGGATCCACGTTGCTTACCTCCACCATGGGGATTTTCAGCAAGTCCATCATCGCCTGATTTTCCAACCGCTGGATTTTGCCGATGTAAACAATCGATGTGCTGCGCACATGTTTCCACAATAGGCGTTTGACAGCCAATGCACTGGCCATGGAGTCAGGATCGGGATAAATGAGAATTAGTGCAGTTTCATCATGTCCAAAGAGTTTCAGAAATGATCTCACCCGTTCTCGTGTTTTCTTGGGTCGACCCGTTCCACTCTGGCCAACCTTTTCAGAGCTTCCAGCGTTCATGGTTTGTCTTTTAAGGTGAATTCCAACTTTGATGGGTCGATTTTTACCACCTGAATTCGGTCGTTGGGCAAGAGGATCTGGTCCCGCGTGATGGGAAAGATTCGTCTGCCGAAGCTGGCCATGGAAAGATCGATTTTTGCCAATACATTCTTTTCATTAAGGGAGCTTGCATCCTTTCGAAGACCTCGGACCGTGATTTGTACCTTCGGTTCTAAAGGCTCCACTATTTCCATCTGAGCGGGCAGATTTTTTGTTTCTATGGAGACACGAATGGTCCGCTCAAAGTCCTGTTGTCCTGCGAGTAGTAACCACATAACACTGACTAAAAATGCGGCCCCGAGCTTTGCACGCCAGCGGTTAACCAGAAAAAAACGGACTTTTTCCCACCACTTTTCCCTGGGAATACTGTAAGGTATGACGGCTTCCATCACCAGTTGGGAGAGTTTTTCCTGGCTATCCACATGGACCATCTGTCCCCCACGGGCAAGAGATATGTCCCCGCGTTCCTCCGAAACAACCACCACCCAGGCGTCACATCGTTCAGAAAGACCCAAAGCCGCCCTATGTCTGGTGCCCCACTCCTTGGGGAGACCTTCATCAGGGCTCAGGGGAAGATAACAGGCCACCTCGTTTATTCGTCCACCCCTGATAACCACGGCCCCATCATGGAGCGGGGAGTCTTTCTGAAAAATGCTGGTGAGCAGCTCGGGGGTGGGGTCACCTTCCAGAGATTGACCTGCTGTAACCCACTCCCTGATCTGGTCAACACGCCTAATGATTATCAGGGCTCCGATTCTCTTGTCGGCTAGTGCGAAAACGGCCTTCACGAAATCGGGTATCCAGTCTTCTGACGTAGCGAACTTGCGAAATCCAATCGCCTTAAGCGGATTCACCCGTTCCAGAACCTGACGAATTTCGGATTGAAACAGGATGATAAGCAGAAGAACAAGCACCTGCCAAAAGATCTGAAACATCCATGTGGTCATGAAAAGGCCCCAGGTTTGTGCCAATGTAAACGCGGCGCCTAAGGCCAGCAGACCCACCAGCGCTTTAAGGGCTTTGCTGCCATAGAACCAGAGGTACAGATGATAGGCCACCACCGCAAGAAAAAGGATATCCAGTACATCCTGAAATCTCAGATTGTCTATGATTGCAATTAGATGCATACTCATTTCTCATATACCTCAATGGTGATTCTTTCGTACCGACGCACTATTTGAAAATGTCCAGTAGACCTTTAAAAGACGTCTGATCAATTTTCTGCTTCACTAGGCTTATATCTTTAGTTGCCAGTTGTTACACATCGAACGTTAGTCTACCCCATCTAACTGTTGTCGGAGCCCCTCTTTTTTTATTCCAGCACAATGCTGCTATTCTTTGGTTTCTTGCCCCTCTTCCTCTTTTTTTATGCTTTTTCCAATTTTTCCCAGAGTATCAGCTGTCTCATTGCGTAATTTGTCTATCTTTTTTGAGGTCTCCTGTTTCATGGTCTCAATTTTGGTTTGGAGATCTTTAATTCGCTCGTTGAGAGGGGCGTCTTTTCCAGTGGATTGGTAAGCGACAATCGCCAGAATGAGTGCAATAATTGAGATGATGAGTGCTAACGTAGCCCTGAAACCGCCCTTTACAACTTTTGTTTCTTGAACCATGGCCTATTTACCTCCTTTCAACTTTAAGCTTTCATTAACTTAAAGCGTCTTTAAATAGAGTTTTTATCGTAGTAGATAATGACAATTGGGTCAACCTGAAGTCCTTGTTGTTTCTGCGGATTTCCGATCCCAGATTTGTACCAAATAGTCTTTCTGTTCCTCAAATTTTTGAGCCTGCTCTTCAACAAGAGTCTCGGCCTCCTGGGAAGACATCTCCCAGCTCTGTCGAACAAAGGAAGCGACACGGGCAAAGTAGAGAGGGGTCATCATGTCAAGCAGCTTGTTTCGATTCACAGTCCAGAAGTGAAAAGTGGCGGCCAACTCATAGAGAATTTTGGCCCATGCATCCGTAGGAAAATAAAACTGGCTAGCATCCTTCTGGTTTGTCTTGGTGATCTGATCGAAGGATTCTTTGCTGAGGATTTCCCTCCAAAGGGGCGAAAATTGCTGATAGCCTGTTTTGAAAAGTTCAATCAGCAGCTCCAGATTCACATTCACAGGCTCGGGCTCTAATGACCCTTCAAACCCAAAGGTCTCCAAAGGATCGCTCCCTTTCACTTTTCTCCAATAACTTTCATAGAGTTCCATAAGAGAAAACAGGGCTGAAAGGACCTGGCGAAACATAGGCCCTAGATGCTGTCCAGGGTCCTTGACATCGTGGATTTTGACTCCCAGATTGGACTGACAGATTCGGAAACCTTGAGTTATCGCGCTCGTGGTCATCCAGATGTCAATCCCAAATCGGGCCACATCGGTCTCCCATACATCCTGTTCTGTATAAAACTTAGCGGCATCCTTTGATATGGCAAAGTCGCCTCCTATTGGCTGGCGAATCCGCTTTCCATATAATGCCCTGGTTAGATTGTACACGATATTATTGGTAATGGTTCCATCATATTTATGTCTGACATAGACGGGTGCTACGAACTGATACCCTTTTTCCAGGACCGGATCCAGGAGGTATTTAACCCAATCCGCAGTAATGCTACGGAGGTCAGAGTCCACCATTGCACAGACCTTAACACCGAGTCGGGTGGCAACTTCGAACACTGACCTAAGAGCTGTGCCCTTGCCGGCAGGCCCCCGATAGATCGAAACGATCTTTTCCTGCCAGGGCTTTATTTCAAATTCCCTTGCCACCTCCCGCGTATCATCTGTGGAGCCCCCGTCCGCAATAATGATGACGCTACGTCGGTCCTTGTAGTGCTTCGCCAATCCATGGGTGATCATCTGGATTACATGAGCAATTGTCTTGTCGTTATTGTAGCACGGAACACCAATAAGAATATCTGCCGTTTCGATCTCCTCGATTCTTTTTGACGTGTATGCCCGCAGCGCGGTGTCATATTGCATTTTAAAATCTCCTCCTTGCGACTCTACATATTTCGTTAGTTGTTAAAAATAATAATGTAATCAATGCCTTGCACAAAATCAAATGCTCTATAGCAAACGGTGAGGGATTGAAAATCAGGATATAGGTGTCTGAAAAAGATCAGTCGGCGGTTACATTGTACTCTAAGTAATAGGGTTTTTTTCTTTCACAACGCACATATTGCCCGTCGATAAACCCGATTTGGCTCGGCGCAATTTTTGGCGGATCGGTATCCCACACCTTCCTTCCGATAAACTTCCCTGAAGAGCCTTTGACCGTGAATATCACTTTCACTTGCTCATATGTGTTCTGTGTCGTATTTTCTACTGCCCCCCATATCCAGATGTCTTTACCATCCCATTTGGTCTTTTGCAGAATAAATTCTAATGGGATCTCTTTTGAGGTCTTTTGCTCACTTTTAGTGACAATCATTTTAGCGGCTATGGCACTTGCAGCCGTTAAAAGTAGCAGCAAAACTATTGCGAAAAAAATTTTTTTGAACATGACTTATTTCTCCCTTGTAGGGTTCAGGTCACCCTAAAGATACCCCATCATTTCAACGGCTTCTTATAATAAGGCAGTGCCTCTGGGATATAGGTTTTAAGATTTTCCTGGCGTTTAGCAGGGGCAGGGTGTGTGGACAAAAATTCCGGGGGCCGTGGCCCTTCTTTCTTGTTCATTCTTTCCCAGAAGGCTATGGCTTCCCGAGGGTCATACCCTGCTCTGGCCATAAGAATCATACCGATTCGATCTGCCTCGCTTTCGTGAAGCCGGCTATAGGGGAGAATTAGTCCAACGCTGGCACCCGCCCCAAACGCAGTTAGGAAAAGTTCACGCGTCTGCTGAGGTTTGTTTGCCAAGGCAACCGATAGGGTTATCCCGCCCATATTGGCAAGTAGGGCCTGGCTCATCCGCTCGTTTCCATGATCTGCCAACGCGTGGGCCACTTCATGGCCCATCACGACGGCAAGACCCGTTTCATCCTTTGTGTATGGAAGAATCCCTGTATATACAGCCACCTTGCCTCCCGGCATGGCCCAGGCATTTACGACCTTATCATCTTCAATCAGGTTAAATTCCCATTTGTAATCTTTGATCTGCTGGCTCTTACCGGATTCCTGAAGAAATGCTTCTGCTGATCTTGCAATTCTTTCACCCACTCTGCGGACCATCTTGACTTTTTCCGGGTCGGTTGAAAGTTTAGATTTTTTAAGTGTTTGATCATATTGGCGCAAGCTGAGAGACAGCAACTCTGATTGAGGAACCAGGCGTAGTCCTTTCCGTTGGGTAATAGGCACTTCCGCACACCCAATAAAAAACAACACAATACTCATAAGAATGGTTGTGTAACATATTCTGGGAATTATATTTTCCCGGCACCTTACGGTTTTCATTTCATACCCCTTTCTACCCTGAAAAGCATTCGGGACCCGCAATTATAGCACAGCACGGGTTAACGATAACCAGACGAAAATCGCCTGGGAGGTTGTCTGAGAATGGCTATTTTTCCCAATCTCTGCGTCCGGCAAATACAACGCCGTTTTATTCATTTCTTTTTATCTTTGCCCGGCCCAGAAACCAGCCTCCAATTAACCCAATAAAAAGTGTGCCCAGCAGCATCAATGACCTGGACATGGAAACGGTCCAGAACAAAAGCCGGACTTCAACTATTTTCGTATTCTGGATTACAAAAAGAACAAACAGTGCTGCCAGGACGATGATGACGATATTTTTTGTGGTCATTGGGTCCTCCTTGCTTCTTGTGAGGGCTAGTCAATTTTCAGTTTCCTTTACCAAAAGCGCCAGAACGCTCTGGTTTGTGGGCGGGGAATTTTGCTCCTAATTCATTTTTAATACGCCCATCGTCTACCCCCTATTTCCATACCTTCACTGTGAGATAGAGCGTAGCCTCCCCGCGCTTGATCAGGAAAAGAATGGTGTCTCCCTCTTTATAGGTTACGATCTTTCGGTTAAACTGATCAAGGTTTTCCACCGGCGCTTGGTCTACCTCCAGGATGATATCCCCTGGGCGAATGCCGGCCTCGGCTGCGGGCGTGTTGTCGTCTACCTGAACCACGACAACACCTCTCATTTCTGATTGGCCGAGCTTTTCTGCCAGCTCGGGCGTGAGTTCTTCTACGGTCATGCCCAGATAGGGTCTCATTTCGCTCACGGCCTGGGGCTCTTTTTCCTCTTTGAGCTCTCCAATCCTTACCTCCAAACTCTTTCTTTGGCCTTTGCGGATTACGTCAACCGTCACGCTTTTGCCGACCCGGGTTGAGGCTACGAGAAAGGGGAGATCTTTTGATTCCTTGACCTCTGTGCCGTCAAAACCAACGATGACGTCTCCCCTTTTGATGCCGCCCTTATCGGCCGGCCCGCCTTTTGTCACATCTGCCACCAAGGCGCCCTTTTCATCCTCGAACTCCAGCTTATCCTTGAGTTCTGGCGTAATCGGCTGGATCATCACCCCAAGCCAGCCCCTGACCACTTTACCCTCCTTGAGTTGGGGCAGGAGGTCCTTCGCCATATTGATGGGAATGGCAAACCCGATACCGATATTTCCACCACTCTGTGAGAAGATAGCCGAATTGATACCGATCACTTCTCCCGCCGTGTTCAGCAGGGGGCCCCCGCTGTTTCCGGGATTAATTGAGGCATCGGTCTGGATAAAATTGTCATAAGCACCTGCGCCGAGTTGCCTGTACTTGGCACTCACAATACCGGCCGTGACAGTATTGCCCAAACCGAAAGGATTCCCAATGGCTACTACCCAGTCTCCCACCCCGAGCTCGTCCGAATCACCGAGGGGCAGTGGCTTTAGCGGTTGCTTTGGTTCAATTCTGATGAGGGCCAGGTCGGTCTTGGGGTCGCGGCCGATTATCTTAGCGCCAAATTCCTTTTCGTCAGCCAGCCTTACCTTAATCTCATCGGCGCTTTCCACCACATGATTGTTGGTCAAAATG
>Ga0180435_10007170_pt1 | contig 10630 bp, 9 predicted proteins | sample SS_ome_3_FD_132467 | JGI IMG/M metagenome (GOLD analysis project Ga0180435, IMG submission 132467) | Hypersaline lake sediment archaeal communities from the Salton Sea, California, USA - SS_3_S_1 metaG | ecosystem: Environmental > Aquatic > Non-marine Saline and Alkaline > Hypersaline > Sediment... | reverse complement strand
TTTTTAAATGCACCATCGGCGTGTTTCCGATCAGATCCAAAGCTTCTATTTTTGACATAGTTATTCTTTTCCTTCCTTTAGTTTCGCTGAAATTAAATATTGCGTAAAAATACAATATACGCCGCGATAAAATGCAACTTTTATTAACCAAGAAATATACTTGCACGACATACTTGGAAAACAGCTACGGTTACTCTGCTTAAATAGCTCTGTTCAAAACGAAGTCTAAGCAAAGCCTTAGCTGCCGTAAAACAATTTTCCCATAAACTTGTATAATGTAATGTGTAAATTGAGTTAAACAAGCACATAACTAAATGCCAAATAATCCAGCCCGCCTTGTTCGATTCTGGCATGAGCTGAAGCGAAGAAAAGTACTGCCCTTCCTGATCGGATATGTGGCCGCATGTTTCGCCATTATTGAATTTCTGGATATTACATCAAACAGATTTTCGATTCCGGACAGTACTTTTAATCTTCTATTCATCCTTTCTGCTGTCGGACTGCCTCTAGCTGTTATCCTACCCTGGTATATCTATCGAAAGCATTCAGCTGACGGAGAAAATGAACTCCCTGGAATGCGATTACAGCCCAGAATGGATACGTCAGACAGACCTGATAACTCTGTAATCGTTCTACCTTTTGAAAACTTAAGTTCTGATCCCGATCAGGAATACTTTAGCGTAGGGTTAACCGAGGAAATCATCACGGATCTATCCTATATCGATGACCTGCTTGTCATATCAAGGGGTTCGGCCATGACCTTCAAGGGCACAAATAAGACACGTAAGGAAATAACGAATGCCGTAAATGTGCGCTATGCCCTGGAAGGCAGCGTCAGAAAAGCTGGTGAAAACATTCGTATAGTTGCCCAGCTAATTGACGGCACAAATGACGCGCACATCTGGGCGGACAAGTATAATGGAACCCTTGAGGATATCTTTGACATCCAGGAGAAAGTATCCCGTTCCATTGCAGAGGCCTTAAAGATCAAACTGAGTTCGCAGGAACGGAAGATGATTGATCAAAGACCCATTGACAATGCTTTTGCCTATGATTGTTATAAAAGAGCTTACCCCGAGATCAGTTCCATGTCGAAAGAAAGAATTGATTATGGACTAAGCCTCTTAATGAAGGGGCTGGAGAAAGCAGAAAAGAATGCAGTCATATATGCGGGCATAGCTTCTGCTTATATGCAGTATGCCAACAATGGGTTTGATGCGGAGAAGAATCTTGTAGAAGCTGAAGAATACATCCACAAAGCGCTGCAGCTTGATCCCGATTTACCTGAAGCACATATAGCATTGGGCGGCATTAAAATATTAAAGGAAGGCGATGCGCATAGTGCCATATATCATTGGAGGCGTGCCAATTTGAGCAATCCGGATGATCCTGAAACAATGATTTACCTGCCACTTCTGTATGCACTTGTCGGACAGAATGAAACTGCATTTAAGCTGGTTGACAAGGTTGAAATGATCGATCCTATCAATCCCATGTGTGATGCAGTCAGGGGCTGGGTGTACTTCTTTTCCGGTAAATACGAACTGGCAATTGATCCCTTGTTTGCCGCCTTTAAATTAACTCCCGAAAGTGCCATGCACCAGTTTTTCAAGGCATTAATACTTCTGTATAACGATCGAGCCAATGAGGCATATAGTTTTATAAATGACGTTGTTGATGAATCAAGCTCCAATGTATGGACTCTCCTGAGCATATTTATCAAGCATACCATAGAAAAGGACAAGGAAGGAATATCTTCCCTTCTGACACCTGAGTTTGAAGCACAAGTCCAACGAGATTTGCAGTATTCCTTTCATCTTGCGGCCTTTTACTCCTACCTCGGCGAAAAGGATAAAGCTATCAAATGGCTGGGGAATGCAGTTGACAGGGGTTTTATAAATTATCCCTTAATCAGTGAGCAGGATTTTTTCCTTGATAATATCCGAAAGGAGAAGAGCTTCAAAACTCTGATGAAAAGAGTAAAAAAAGAGTGGGAGGATTTTGAGGTAAAGAATATCTAAGATTCGATAGCCACAGCCCGTTTGAGAAAGACCTGAGTGCATTGGCCCCTTAAACAATGGCTTGGATCTTTGCATCCGTGCAGTTCACCATTCATCCCATTAATAACCATTCATCCCATTTTTTGCCCCATTCATGACAAGCCTACGCTATGTATTGCAGAAATACGGCCAGGAGCTTGCAAGCCCGTAAACTTGAGCAGACGAATCGAAAAACCCAAAGATGAAACTTCAAAGCTCAATTCAAATTTTTCTGATACTGCTCCTGACAGGACCTGCTCTCGCTCAGGATACATACACCATCAGCGGTCATATGAAATGTGGAAAGACCGGTGAAGAGCTCATTGGCTCAGCCATCTATGTGGAAGAATTGCAGATAGGCACTATTACCAATACCTATGGCTTTTACTCCCTTACCCTCCCGGAAGGGAACTATACACTCAGGTACTCTTACATAGGTTATGAGAATCAGGAGCTAAGGCTGCAGCTGGAAAAAAATGTCATCATGGACTTTGAAATGGAGCTCTCTCCCATTGAAATGGAAGAAGTGGTGGTGCTTGCCGAGGCGGCCGATAAAAACATCAAAGAATCGGAAATGAGCGTGGTGAAGATTTCACCCAGGGAGACGAAGCACATTCCGGTAATACTGGGAGAGCAGGACATCATTAAAACTCTGCAACTGCTTCCCGGAGTCAAAGCCGGAAGCGAAGGAAGCAGCGGATTTTATGTGCGGGGAGGCGGAGCCGACCAGAACCTGGTTATATTGGATGAAGCACCGGTATACAGCTCCTCCCACCTTCTGGGATTCTTTTCGGTATTTAACTCGGATGCCATCAAAGACCTTGAACTCTACAAGGGAAATGCTCCTGCCTCATACGGTGGACGTCTCTCATCTGTACTGGATATTCAAATGAAGGACGGAAATTCCAAACGCTTTTCCACCTCGGGCGGTATCGGGATATTGTCTTCCCGGCTCACCGTCGAAGCTCCCATTGTGAAGGACCAGGGTTCCTTCATTGTATCCGGGCGGCGCACCTACGCCGATATGTTCCTGGCTCTGTCAAACGATCCGCTGAAGAAAAACACCAAGCTTTATTTCTACGACCTGAATGCAAAAGCCAACTATAGAATAAATGCCAAGAACCGGATATATCTCTCGGGATATTTTGGCAGGGATGAATTCAAATTTGATGACTTGTTCTCCACCGACTGGGGAAACAAAACAGGAACCTTCAGGTGGAATCATATTTTTGGAAATAAACTCTTCCTGAACAGCTCCCTGATATTCAGCGATTATGACTACAACATTGGTTACAGAGTTTCGGACAATTTGATTGAGATCGTTTCGGGCATCACGGCCTGGAATCTGAAAGAGGACTTTCAATACTTTATCAATGCCCGCAACAATCTGAAGTTCGGAGTTAACGCCATACACCACACCTTCAGTCCGGGCGAAGTACAATCCAACAACGAAGAATTCATTAAGTCCACCATTCTAAATGAGAAACATGCCTTAGAAGGTGCAGCCTATATCTCCCACTCCTGGAAGCTGTCCTCCAGTTTTAATATGACCTATGGCCTCAGGTATTCCACTTTTTCCTCCATTGGTCCTGATACCATTTACAGCTACAACGACCAGGATGAGATTACCGGGATGGAAAGCTATTCCAGCGGAGAAGTGATAAACACAGATGGTTTCCTGGAACCCAGGATCACGCTTAATTATATGCTTAACTCGGTGAGTTCCGTCAAAGCCTCCTACGCCAGGAATGCCCAGTATCTGCACCTGCTTTCCAATAGTTCAGCTGCATTACCCACCGATCTTTGGGTCTCCAGCAGCAAGATTGTGAAGCCCCAAGTGGCCGATCAGATCGCAGTGGGCTATTTCAGAAACTTTCGAAACAATATGTTCGAAAGCTCCATTGAGCTATACTATAAAAGACTTCAAAATCAAATCGATTATCAGAATGGTGCCGAGATTATCCTGAATAAGAATGTGGAATCTCAACTGGTATTCGGAAAGGGACGGGCTTATGGAATGGAGCTGTTCTTAAAGAAAAACAGCGGTCGCTTAACCGGGTGGGTCGGATATACTCTTTCGAAAACCGAGCGTTCCATAGATGCCATTGACCATGGAGCATGGTATCCCACCAAACAGGACAGGACACACGATATTTCCATAGTAGGCATCTATCAGCTCAGTCCCAAATGGAATGTATCGGCTACCTGGGTATACAATACCGGCAATGCGGTTACCTTTCCAAGCGGAAAATACGAAGTAGACGGATTTACGGTTCCCGCCTATACCAGCAGAAACGGATACCGGATGCCCGACTATCACCGAATGGATCTGGGTGCTACCTACCTGATTAAAAAACGGGAGAGATTTGAATCCAGCCTGAATTTCTCGATCTATAACGTATACGGTCACCGTAATCCTTTCTCGATCACGTTCAGAGAAAGCGAAAGCCATCCCGGGCATACCGAAGCAGTCAGGCTGGCACTCTTTCAAATGGTTCCGTCCATAACCTACAATTTTAAATTTTAATCCCTAAAAGCAGAACCCATGAACTTCCAATTAAGCTATAAAACGCTAAGTGCCGCACTGGGGCTCGTCTTACTGCTTGCCTCCTGCGAAGATATCATTGAGGTGGATCTCGACAGCATCCCCCCAAAAACGGTTATCGAGGGAACTCTCAATGACCTGGATCCAAGGGTCCAGATCAAACTCTCCACCACCAGTGACTATTTCAAACCGGGTAAGAATCCCACCATCTCAGAAGCCATGGTAAGCATAAGCGATGAACATGGGACGATCACAAGTTTCGAGGAAACGGATCCGGGTATTTATACCTCAAGTTCAGTTCAGGTCATTGCAAATACTACTTATACGCTGGAAGTTCTGGCAGGTGAAGAATACTATGAGGCTGTATGTACCATGCCCGAAAAAGTGGAAATTGATTCTATTTCCTACGAAGCTGCTCCCCTCTACATGGAATTTGAAGAGGACGCATTCCAGGTCACGTGCTATTTACAGGATCCCGGAAACATTGATAACTATTATCGAAGGAAAGTCTATGCGAAAGGAGACCAGGATTCGGGCGATCGCAGTAAGATAGTATTCAACGATGATTTTGTGGATGGGAATCTAATAAGCGTACCCTGGGATCCGGAGGGCTTTTTAGCACTGGATACCGTGGTCGTGGAGCTGCAGACCCTCGATCTGGTCAGCTACGACTATTACCGAACCCTGTTCCCTATCCTGGAAGGAGGCCTGGGGTCTCCCAATCCAGCCAATCCGGAAAGCAATCTAAGCAATGATGCTCTCGGGTATTTCGGCGCATTTACCGTTAGCAGGGATACCATTGTCATACAAACCCAATAAGCCGGCGATTTAAATACCAGGGAGGCTTTACATTCAGACATCATTTTTACCATGAAAACTAGTATATTACATGCAATGAAATTCAGAAGGAAGAAAAGTTGGCTGATTACGCTCATCGTAATCTCCACAATTATACTGGGACTTGTAATTTTCTGGCCAAAAGCTCCCCAAATTCCCCAGGTCGTTAACGACATTGAAGATCTCGAATTATACCTGGAAGAACTTGTCGACTTTGGAACTCCTCCCGGGATGTCTCTTGTGGTTGTTAACAAGGAAGGTATTGTATACGAAAAGGGATTTGGCTGGGCCGACAATCCGCAAATGAGGAAAGCGTCTTCTGAAACGGTCTATCACTGGTGGTCCATCACCAAAATAGCCACTGCCATGGCCATTATGCAACTTCAGGAAGAGGGTAAATTGCATCTGGACGATTCTGTAACGCAGTATTTACCCTTCTTCGATGTAAACTATCCTTCCCTTACCAGCCAAACAATAAGCATACGGATGCTTCTAAACCACAGCTCCGGAATACCTGATGCAGGTTTGAAGATCATGAAATGGGTTCATCATGAAGGCGAAGCCCATCTAAACCAGAGCTCTATGGTAGAAGAGGTTCTTCCTGATTTTTCAGAACTTGCTTTCGAACCGGGAACACAATCTGCCTATACCAATATTGGTTATATGATTCTTGGAGCTGTAATTGAGAAGGTGACAAATCAAAGCTATGAAGACTATATCAGGCAGAATATACTGCAACCGCTGGGAATGAAGCAAACAGATTTTGTGTATACAAAGGAGATGGAACCCTTCGAAGCAGCAGGTTCACATCCCTTATTTGATTCCTGGACACCATTGGTTCCCTTTTTGGCCGGATCCTTTATTCGTGAAAGCTCCGGAAATCACATGTGGTTTGAACGGATTTATACGGACCAAACTCCACCCAGTGGTTTAATTGGTTCGGCAAGGGATGCAGCACTTCTGGTAAGAGCTTATGTAAACAAGGGTATGCTTGATGACGTGCGCTTTCTTTCTGAAGAAGCTGTTGAACTTATGACCCATGAGAGTCACGTAAAGCTGGCTGAAGATCCTGAAGGCTATTTTGTCCGGCAAGGAATCGGCTGGCAAATTTATAAAGACGACGACGGTTTGATTTTAGAGCATACCGGTGGAGGTATTGGATTTAATACCATTATGCAAATCCATCCGGAAAAGAAGCTGGGATTTATACTCTTTGCCAACGACACCAAATGTGAAGGGTGGAGAATAATCCAGTTAGCATCCGGTTTGAATTGGTAAAAAAAAGAAGAAGAAAGATGTTCAAGGTAAAACCCGAAAAAATAAAGTATACGGACCCTTCAAAAATACCCTCCAACTATACCGATAAAATGAATAAGGAGTATAACTGGATGGCGAAGGGCTATGATCTTTTTATGAGCATTTTTCCCTTATGGAAAAAATGGATCAAAAAGGTAATCCCTCATATTCAGGGAGAAAAGATCCTGGAAGTCTCCTTTGGCAGTGGATATTTAATGACGCAGTATGCATCCGATACATACGAAATCCATGGCATTGACTATAACGAGAAGATGCTGGAGATTTCTCAAAAGAAACTCAATAAGAAAAAGCTTAAGGCACAACTGTCACAGGGAAATGTGGAAAATCTCCCCTACCCCGACAATACTTTTGATACCGTAATCAATACCATGGCTTTCACTGGTTACCCTGATGGTGATAAAGCCATGAGTGAATTAAAAAGAGTATTAAAGCCCAATGGCAGACTTTTGCTTGTGGATTTTGATTACCCGAAAAACAGAAATCTTTTCGCTTACTGGAATGTAAAACTGTGGGAGAAATTTGGGGATATTATCAAAGATTTATGCTCCTTGTTTGAAAAATACAGCTTCGATTTCACGTCCTCAAGTATTGGAGGCTTTGGCAGTGTTCAACTATTTATCGCACATAAGAAAGATTAACATTCTCAGGACCGCATTCCCCATCCACAAGGCAGTTTATTAGATTAGTTTTATATTTGAGTATAATGTTTTTTTGATCCATAATGTCATGGCAGATACCCCCAGATATGGCAACACCTAAACCTAAGATTTTTCTGGCATTCCTTGTACTCACCGCTTTTTCAATGAACGCTCAGGATATCCAGTACGTCAGAAAGCAGATCGAACGCCTGTGCAGTCCCGACTTTTTCGGAAGAGCCTATTACCAGAAAGGCGACAGCATTGCTGCAGACTACCTCGCTGCCCAGTTCAAAGACTTCGGGCTAAAATCCTATTCTTCGGATTATTTCCAGGACTACTTTTTTAATGTGAATAGTCTGGAAGAGGTGAGCATTCGGATCAACGAAAAGCCTTTGAAATTTGGCGAAGACTTTATGATGAATCCGGCCAGCGGCTCCCTCAGCGGAATTTTTGAGCCTTTAATCGTTGATGCCGCCTTGATGCAATCGCCCTCACTTTTACTACAGCAATTCTCGGAAGCCGGAGATGATCTGTTAGTTGTTCTGGACTCGACCGGACTAGATAATCCCGGGCTGTACAAGTTTGTGAAAACCCTGGCTGTGACCGGACAGCTGGGTATCAGAGGTCTCATTGAGGTCTTTCCGAATACACCCATTGGACGTGTGGGCAGGTTTGAGTACCCGGGGCCCTATGTTCAACTCAATAGCAAAGCCCTGCCTGAAGATATTACTGAGATTCAGATTGAGGTGAAAAACAGGTATTACGAAAATTATCCCACCCGGAATGTCATCGGATATATCCCCGGAAAGTCGAAAAAAGTACTTGTATTTACAGCACATTACGACATGCTGGGCTCCTTTGGAGCAAGTAATTATTTTCCGGGGGCCTCAGATAACGGAAGCGGGACAGCCATGGTACTGGATCTTGCCAGACACTTTTCCTCTGGAAAAAAGCCTTACTATTCCATAGCTTTCATGCTGTTCAGTGGAGAGGAAGCAGGACTTATGGGATCCAGCCATTATGTTAATCACCCCCTCTTTCCTCCGGAGCAGATTAAACTTGTCGTTAATCTTGATATGGTGGGAACCGGTCAGCAGGGAGTCATTTTATTCAATGCCCCTCAGCGACCTCTGGAGGCTGCCATCGTGCAGAAGATCAATGAAGAGAAACACTACATGAAAGAGGTGGAGGAACGGATCGGAACCGCCAACAGCGATCACTGGCCCTTTCATGAAAAAGGGATTCCTGCCATTTTCTTCTTAACCAAGGGGAGAGCGGGTGGCGGCCATAATATCTTTGACACACCCGACAAATTACCACTCTATGGCTACGAAAACCTGTTCAAACTGGTGATCGATCTCACCGAGGAGCTTGAGAAACAGGAGACAGGTCCTTAAGCAGCCCAACTCACTTCATCATCTGAAATTCAATACACCCCATGTGGAAATACTACCTGGAAGAAAGAGAAAGCGAGCGCCTGATTATCCGTCCACTTATCGGGAGCGATAATCTGGCCTTGCAGGAATTTATTATGGATGAGCAGGCTACCAGGTTCTTTCCTGATGACTGGAAGCTCTCACCAGAAAAATCAGCGGAGTGGATTGACCTTCAATTAAAAAGATATGAAGAAAACAGGTACGGCCTGCAAGCATTGATTGAGAAAAAATCAGGAGAATTTGCAGGCCTATGCGGACTCCTGACTCAAAGCGTGGACGGAATCGATGAGCTGGAAATCGGCTATCACCTTATACCCCGTTTTTGGGGAAATGGCTATGCCACCGAAGCCGCTGTATTTTTTAAAATCCTGGGCTTCGAAAATGATCTGGCTAAGTCCTTAATCTCCCTCATTGACAAGGAGAACATCCCATCTCAGAAGGTTGCCCAAAGAAATGGGATGACCAGGGAAGGGGAAACAATGTATATGGGAATGAAGGTCTTCATTTACAGAATTCAAAGGGAAGAATATAAAAGAGCTGCACTAATCAGGAAATAACTTCAGTTTACCTGATTTTATCTCCGTCCTCACAAAAAAAAACATGAAGAAGTATACATACAATCTCTTCCCACTTGTTCTCATACTTATTGGATTCCTTTTAATTTGTCTGTCTGTGTACTCAGCAATTTTTGCCATAGACTATTCGGAATTGGAAGAATCTGCAGGTCAAATTGTGGGAGCCATTGGATTCCTGGCCATTGGACTATTTCTGATCACCTTCAGAAGCAGAATTTCTGTGGACGAAAAGAAGCTGCTAATTGTCAAGGAATACAGAGTATTCGGAGGAAAGCTGTCTCAGGAAATTATCAGAATACCTGAAAAGGCATATGAAATCATCATTGTACCTAAGAAAAAAAGAGCCAGGGGATATGTGAATGCGGTAGTACCATTCGGGTATAATCTGAACTCTCACGATGTGTATTTTGCACTGGCTAACAGCAGAGTTCCAATTATTAAAACAGATCGAAAGAGAGCGATTAAAATTGTTGAATTTATTAAGAGCAGCATACAGTCAGACTCATGAATTTTCAAACCTTCATCGGAGAAAAAGCAATTGAAAAGGAACAGCAAAGGCTGGGCCGGGAACACTGGCCCGAATTTATGCAACACGATGCCATTGTTGAAAAGCACTGGGCCAGCCTATATTCCGACTTCCTGGCTTTCCAATCAGCTGCGTACTCGGAGGACAGGATTGCAGGTGTGGGGAATTCGGTACCGATTCGTTTTGAAGATAAGATCAACAGCCTACCAAACGGGGGACTTGACTGGGCCATGGAAAAAGCAGTGGATGATCGTACCCACGGCCGGATCCCTAATATGCTGGTAGGTGTTCAAATTCTGATCAATCCCGCCTTGAGGAATACCGGATTAAGCTATACCTTTTTAGATTTAATGAAACAGGCTGCGGCTGCTAAGGGAATAAAGCAAGTGGCACTACCAGTCCGTCCGACCTTTAAACATTTGTATCCCCTGATACCCATGGACGAATATATGAAGTGGCTCAATTCAAAGGGCGAACCCTTTGATCCCTGGATACGGGTGCATCTCAAAGCCGGAGGCAGACTTGTTTCTGTCTGTTCGGAGTCTATGACTATCCGGGGATCGATTGCAGATTGGCAGAAGTGGACAGGATTAACTTTTCAGAGTTCCGGTATCTATAACGTTGAACATGCCCTTAGCCCCGTAAAAATTGATTTGGACAAAAACACGGGGGAATATATTGAACCCAATGTCTGGATTGTTCATAAAAGCTAATATC
>Ga0180435_10007169_pt1 | contig 10631 bp, 8 predicted proteins | sample SS_ome_3_FD_132467 | JGI IMG/M metagenome (GOLD analysis project Ga0180435, IMG submission 132467) | Hypersaline lake sediment archaeal communities from the Salton Sea, California, USA - SS_3_S_1 metaG | ecosystem: Environmental > Aquatic > Non-marine Saline and Alkaline > Hypersaline > Sediment... | reverse complement strand
GGGGATGGTGCAGGATTTCTATCAGGCCATGGGGTGGGATTCCCGGGGACGCCCGCATAATCAGAAGATAGAGAAAGCGCTTGAATTAATTTCTACAAAATAATTGTGTGCATAGATATAGAGAAAGCCAAAGATCGGGCTGCCTAGCGGTCCAGCTCATCCCTGACAGCCACGCCGATACTTTTCAGGGAATAGGGCTTTTTCACATAATCCCCGGCGCCTAGCTGCTGGGCGGCTTTCACGCGCTCCGTTTCAGAATAGCCGCTTGCTATGATGGCTTTTTGGCCCGGAAATCTGCTGATAATTCTTTCATATGTTTCCAGCCCATCCATGCCGGGATCCATCACCATATCCAGAATTATTATATCGGCGGCATTCCGGGATAAATATTCAAGTGATTCTTCGCCGCTGGCCACGGTTTCTACCGTATATCCAAGTTTCTTGAGGAGGGCCGACGCGATCGCCCTCTGTTCTTCAACATCGTCAACCACCAGGATCTTTTCATGCCCTGAGTAATTATCGATGGAAATTTCCTTGTCCTTCTTTTTCAATGCGGTTCTAGTCCCGGGGAAATAGAGGCTGAATGTGGTGCCTGTCCAGGGGCTGCTGCGCACGTCGATGAAACCATTCAGGTCTTTTACTGTTCCCCAGACAACGGTCATGCCCAGTCCCGTGCCACTTCTGCCCATCTCCTTTTTGGTATAGAATGGCTCGAATATTTTCTGAACATCTCTTTTTGATATGCCGGAACCTGAATCCGAGACGGTTAAAACCACATATTCGCCTTCAGAGATTTTTTCATAACCGTCGATCTGGGTGTCGACGTATTGGTTGGCTGTCCTTATTTGAATCCGACCCCCGTCATCCATTGCTTCCGCAGCATTGGAGACCAAATTCATGATGGTTGTAGTCAGATGGATCGGTGAGCCAACAATATTCAGAACATCCGGCCGAAGGTCTGACTCAACCCACGTTTTGGGATGATATTTTTTTATATTGCCGAATTCGGGCGAATCAAGGAAACCATTAATGATGTCATTCAAATTTACGACATCATGCACGGCTACACCCCTTCTGGCCAAGGTCAGCATGTCCTGGACGATGGCGGCTGCTTTGCGGCCCGATTTGTGAATGGTTTCAATGGGCTTTCTCAGCGGACTATCTTCCGGAATATCCATCAGGAGGAGTTCCGGATAGCTCACTATCCCGGAGAGGATATTGTTAAGATCATGGGCGACACCACTGGTAAGGGTGCCGATGGCCTCCAATTTTTGGGCGTGGGCCAACTGGTGTTCCATTCTTTTGGCTTTTGTGATGTCACGCACGAATTCCACGGCGCCGGTGATGGCACCCGATTCCTTATCGATTATTGGAAAGCTGTACACATCCATCCATTCAACCGCTGATCCGGGCAAGCCAGGCACGGTCTCGTTTTCGGTTTTACCTGACTTCAGGCACCGCAGGGTGGGACATGGTTCGCATGGATGGTCCATATTGTGATAACATTCATAACAACTTTTCCCTATCAAGGGTATGTTTTTACAGTACCATTCCCGCATAACGCTGTTTGTATGCCGGATGGTCAAGTCAGGATTGAGCACCGAAATGCCGTCCTGGATGCTTTCAATGATGTTATCCAGAAAGCTTTCACTGTTCTGCAGTGCTTTTTCGATGCGCTTGCGCTCATCGATTTCCGTTAACAACTGCTGGTTTGTGCGGGCCAGGCTTAATGAGCCCTCCTGTACTTTTTTAAGGGAAACCTGGAGTTGTTTTTTCGATTCCCGCAACCTGCGATGAACCGTCTCATGGATGATCTCGGCGACGATGGCAAATAAAAGTATGGTTAAATATGCCGCCACGAAACGAATGAGCATGGGTGTATTGTAATGCCCCATGCTGATATATTTTGGCAGAACCTGGCTTACGATGACAGAAAGAGACAAAAACGACAGGGAAAAGATAGTCCCAATCTTTCTTCCCAGCAGATATAAAACCACAAGCGGATAGGTAAAAGCCCATAAATAAGTGGCACTGTCAGCACTGCCGTGGGCAACCAGAAAAAGATAAAAAATACCAATAATGACAGCTCCGATGTTTCCTATTAATTGGTAATTTTTTTTCTTTCTCAGTACTATCCATAATACCAACAGAATCAACAACGTGGCAAAATCCGCCAATCCCAAAAAAATGTCGCCCTGATAAAAGGCAAAGGATGACAATAAACCGAGAACACAAACCCCAAGAATAATAATGATATTGAGCAGGACAAATTTACGCAGGACCTCTAAATCGGAGTCGATGGGTAAACCGCTGGCAATGATATTCCAGGTTAGGTTTTTAACGTCATTGCTAGTGTTGTGTGTAGCTTTCATTTTATTACGAGATATATTAACCCGGTGAAAATCAGGCTACTGCTGTCATGCCGGCCCCCTCTCGCCTAATTGCCGAGCCTGGCACACACTTGAGGCAGAAGGCCGTAATTATTCCATAATTCAAATGTGTTATGACCGGATTCCCTCCCTCGGCCCAGCGGCATACCGGGGCAGGCTGTGCGGGAATGGCGTATATGTTATGCGGACCGTCATCCCTGCCCGGGCGGGGATCCATAAACTGCACCTGGAGCAGGTAAACTCCGCATGGGGCCAAAATCCCTTGTATCAAGGGTGGATAGAGACCAGCTTCTAGTTGAGGGCAGAACCGATCCGGCATCCGGGATAACTGTTTGATTCCGTTGTTTGCCAGAATGATATAGGGTCAGGTGATTACATCGCCGAAGTAATATCAGGAATAAGTGAAATGTATTTAGCATACACCAGGGAATAGGCATCTGTCAAAACGCGAATCTATGCAAGCCATCCCCCAATGTCTCGCGTCCCACTTTTTCAATAAGCATTGAACTGCCTGCTGAATTTTTCATACGGTTATCATTATAATTCCCATTCCTTTCAATGCTCCAGGCATGTTTCAGACCTACAGGCTGCCTTTGCGGGTTACATTGACCCCGAATACCATCGGTAGGCTGCACCGGCGGCAGGTCCAGATTTTTGTTGACATGCGCGATCCGTATGTTTAATATAATGATACTATGTTTTAAATAATGAAACAAAACAATGAAAGCTTACTGAAAAACGTCAATATTTAAAAAAAATATCAATATCAAGGAACTAAAGTTCAATAAATGAGTTATTAACCTTTGGATAAGCGGCGCCTATGACTACCAAGACCCCCAGCTCTTCTACCATCCAGAAAGCCCTCGATATTCTGATGCTCTTCAGGCAGAAACCAGAGTGGACCTTTGCAGAACTGCAAGCTGAACTTGAGTTTAATAAATCAACGCTTTCCCGAATTCTGGCAGTGTTGAGAAACAACCAATTCTTGAGAAAAAACCAGAATTCCAGTTATGAACTGGGTCTCAATCTTTTCTTGCTGGGACATTCGGTAAATCATGAGCATTTGCTTAGGACAACGTCGCTGCCCCATATGCAGGAGCTTTCCAATGAGATCGGCCTGACGACCCACCTCGGTACCCTAGAGACCAATGAGGTTATCATCATCGCTAAAGCGGAACCCCGCACCAAGCTGCAGATGACTTCCAGAGTGGGTTCGACAGTGCCGGCACACTGCACGGCCCAGGGGAAAATCCTGTTGGCTTTTTCAGCCTCCGAGACGGTTGAAAGTATCGTCAACATACGAGGTCTTACCCGATTCACCCCTAATACCATATGCACCATGAACCATCTTGCTGAAGAACTGGCTGCCATCCGCAGCAGGGGATATGCAGTCGATCAATCTGAACACGAAAAGCATTTGGTTTGCGTGGGCGTTCCGATTTTGGATAGGGAGGGTGAATTGGCGGCCGCTTTGAGCATTACCGGTACAGTGGTTGATTTTCCGGATGAAAAATCTGTGGCCCGCATTTTGCCCCGGCTCAATGCCGCAAAGAATCTAATCCGATCAGAAATGGGATACATGCCGGATGAATGAGAGGCTTAATGAACAGGGATGATATGAACAGCCGTGCATCCAAAGCAGCCCATGATCTGCAGGTAATCACGATGGGTGAGACGATGATGGCCTTCGAAGCCCTGGAAGCCGCCCCTTTGCGGGAGGTGCGCCGGTTTAGGAAGTGGATTGGCGGAGCCGAGGACAATTTCGCCATCGGACTGGCCCGCCTGGGAGTTCGCTGCGGATGGATTTCCCGCCTGGGTTTAGACGAATTTGGCCATGAAATTTTACGCACCATCAGGGGTGAGGGTATCGACACCTCACAAGTGGTCCTAGATCCCGAGGCCCAGACCGGAGTTTTTTTCGTTGAACCCAGCACCGAAGGAGATCCCCGCTGTTATTACTATCGCAGAGATTCGGCAGCCAGCCGAATGAGTGCGGCTGATCTCGATACTGATTATATTGGCTCAAATCGCATACTTTTCCTGACGGGGATTACACCGGCAATAAGTTCAACGGCCCGCAGGGCTGCGGCGGAATTTTTCCGCCTGGGCCGCGAACAACAGTGCACCTTGGTTTTCGATCCCAACCTGCGCCTCAAGCTTTGGAGTATCCGTGAAGCCCGCAAGGTACTGATTCCGATCATGCAAGAAAGCGATTATGTTTTACCTGGTGAAGAAGAACTCAAGTTACTAATGGGCCGGCAAAGCCTTAGAGAGGCTATTGACAAGGCCCGTGATCTGGGAGTTTCCAGCTTGGCGGTTAAACAGGGAGCCCAGGGTGCGCTTTGGGTTTCGGAGTCGGGAACACCGGAAAAGGTGCCGGGCTTCAGGCTGAAGAATCCCATGAGCAGTTTGGGCGCAGGGGATTGCTTTGCAGCCGGTTTCGTTGCCGGGCTACTGACCCGAAAACCAGGGGTTGAATGCACGCGCTGGGGCAATGCCCTGGGTGCGTTCTGCCTGATGGGCAACGGGCCCTACCAGACCCTTCCCGATCGTTCTGAATTCATGGATTTTTTACGGGGTGTGGAGTCCGTCACCCGCTAGCAACGGCCCCCTGGATGAGCCAGGGGCTCGGATAGACCACCTAACTTATGGAGATGTAAAATGAAGCCGAAGGATTTCAAGGGAATTATTCCTCCCATTATGACCGCATTTACCCAGGATGGCCAGATTTATGAAAAAGGAACCCGTGAGATTGTAGATTTTATTGTGCCCCACGTGCAGGGGCTATACCCATGTGGAACCTACGGAAGCGGGCCTTTGATGTCCATCTCTGAACGTAAGAAAGCGGCCGAAATTATTCTGGATCAAGTCAATGGGCGGGTGCCGGTGATCATGCACGTGGGCACGGCTGACACTGTAACCACGGTGGATCTGGCTCGGCATGCCCAGGCCGCAGGGGCCAGTGCGGTGGGGGCGGTTTGTCCCTACTATGTTCACCATGATGACCAGGCCGTCTATACCCACTTCAAGGCTCTCATCGATGCAGTGGAGTGCCCGGTATTTCTCTACGACAATCCCGGCGCTTCCGGTTACAAAGTGTCGAATTCGGTGCTGGTGCGGCTGGCCCAGGAGGGCTTGGCCGGGATTAAGGACAGCACCTTTGATATCGTCAATTACTATTTGACCCGGATGGCGCTTAAGGATTTTCAGGATCTCAACCTCATCAGCGGTACCGAGGCGATGTTTGTGGCTGCCTTCGATGCGGGCGCCCAGGCTGCGGTTACCGGATTGGCAAATGTCTACCCTGACTTGATGAACCAGCTCTATGAGGAATACCTGTCCGGAGAACGTGATAAAGCCATGGCCACCCAGGAGAAGGTGCTGATGGCTCGCAAGATCATGAAATTCGGCCCCACGGTGCCGAGTTGCCACGCCATTTTAAAGATGCGCGGCATTGACGGCGGGTATCCCCGGTTGCCCTATACTCCGATTTCCGCTGAGGTGGAGAGTAAAATCAAAGAAGGTTTAACAGAAATGGGTTTGCTTTAAGGATCTCGGAACTGAGCGGCAGCCGAATCCTTGCGTGGTAATAATTTCAACCTAAAGGAGGAAAATCATGAAAAAATTAAGCCTGGTCATTTTATGTTCCGTTTTGGCCTTTGTACTATGCACCGCCGGTCCGGCAGCGGCAGCTTCCAAATTTCCTGCCAAGCCCATCACCGTGATTTGTCCCTGGTCGCCCGGTGGCGGCACGGATCGCACCGCGCGTTTCATTGCCGATCTGCTTTCCAAGGATCTCGGTGTGCCGGTCAACGTGGTGAACAAAACCGGCGGCGGCGGAGCGGTGGGATTTTCGGCCGGAGCCAATGCCCGTCCCGACGGTTATACCATCACCAACCTGACCTTTGAAATCGGGGGACTGAAATGGATGGGCTACGCCCCCATCACCCCGGCCGAGTTCAAACCCCTGGCCCAGTTCAATGAGGACGCCTCGGCCGTTATTGTGGGCAAGGACTCTTCCTACAATAGCGTCAAGGATCTGCTGGAGGACATCAAAGCCAAACCCACCGGCACTTTTCAGTTCTCGGGCTGCGCCATCGGGACGGTCTGGGATCTGGCGCGCATCGGGATGATGAACCACTACGGTGTCGACCCCAACCAAGTAAAATTCATCCCCACCAAAGGCGCGGCCCCGGCAGTCACCGAGTTGATGGGCGGACACGTGGATGTCATCACCTGCAGCTATCCTGAGGCGTCGGCTCAGATCGAGGCGGGTAACCTCAAAGCACTGGCCATAATGGCTCCGGCGCGCAATCCCCAGTTCAACGACGTTCCCACTTTGAAAGAGCAGGGCATTGACTGGGCTTATGGAACCTGGCGGGGATATGCCGTGCCGAAGAATACGCCGGATGAAGTCGCTGAGGTGCTGATTAAATCCTACGAGAAGATTTTTGCTTCTCAGGAGTACCTCGATTTCATGAACAAGAACGGTTTTGGCATCAAGCTCCGCCTGGGCCAGGAGTTCGGCGACTTCATGATGCAGCAGCATAAAGACCTGGAAAGCATTATTAAACTGGCCGGTTACGGTAAGAAGTAATCGTAACCTTTTCCATGACCAAATAGCAGTCGAAAGAAAACCCATATATCCCTCCCCCGTAAAGGGGAGGGCTAGGGGATGCATGACTGCATGTGGTTTTACTCCGCCAACCCTTTCCTCAAAGGAGTAGAGTTTGGGGCCGGACAAAATTACCGACGATCCTCAGGACCGCCGGGAATAACCTCAGGAAAGTGGGTCCGTGAATAAAATACACCCGGATCATCTCATCGGGCTGGCCTGCCTGGCCCTGGCGGTTACTATCTACTGGGTCAGCGCAGGATTTCCCACCCTGACCACGGGTGCCAGTGAGCTAACCGGCCCCTCCTTCTATCCGCGCGTTTTGGCACTTGTGCTGGTGCTTTGCGGGGTTCTACAGATAATCAGCGGTTTTAAAAACACCGACGAAGACCGGAAGCTGAACTTCGCCAGACTCCCTGCGGCTTGGTCGGGGGGCGGTGTCGGGCATGTTCTGACGGTCTGCGGATTAATTATATTTTTTATCTATACTCTGGAATTCCTGGGATTTTTCATCACCACCCCCATTGTACTGGTATCATTGATGTGGCGTTTCGGGGTTCCTTGGAAGCAAAACATACTCTATTCGATGGTTCTGGTGGCAGTACTCTATCTTATATTCGGTAAGCTATTCACCATTTATCTGCCCAGCGGAATCCTTGAACATCTGGGTCTGTAAAGACCTTTCGGAGTCGATTGTCGTGGATGCCTTTTTTAGTATTTTTCACGGGAGTATCCTGGTCCCCTGGATTCTTTCCATGGTCATGGGTATTTTCGTAGGCGGTGCCCCTGGTCTCACCGCCACCATGGCCGTAGCGCTCATCGTGCCCCTGACTTTTCATATGCAACCGGTGGCCGGCCTGGCCATGATCCTGGGCGTGAGCTTCTGTGCTATTTTCGCCGGAGATATTCCCGCCACCTTTCTGCGTATTCCCGGCACCCCTGCCTCGGGGGCGGCCGTTCTGGATGGTTTTGAAATGACCCGCAAGGGCCAGGGCGCCCTGGCCCTGGCCCTGGATTTATCCTGCTCGGTGATCGGCGGACTGGTGGGCATTGCCATCCTGATCCTGGTGGCTCCGGTTCTGGCGGAATTCGCCCTTAAGTTCACCAATTTCGAATATTTTTGGCTGGCTGTTTTCGGACTTTCCATGAGCGCCATCATTTCCAAGGGAAGTAAAACCAAAGGCGTGATTGCCATGACCTTGGGTCTGGTGGTGGCCACGGTGGGAATTGATATTACCACCGGGTTTCCGCGTTTTACCTTTGGCAGCATGGAACTCACCGCCGGAATTGGTTTTATTCCTGCCATGATCGGCCTTTTCGGCCTTTCCGAAGTATTCAAGTCGGTACTCAATCCGGAAAATTTTAAAGCCCCTACCATCACCCACAAAATCAAGATCTCCTTTGCTTCCGTAGGACGTATCTTAAATCGCAACAAATTACTTATTCTGCGTTCTTCGGTCATTGGCAATGTGATCGGCGCCCTGCCCGGTGCCGGGGCGGATATCGGGGCCTGGGTTTCCTACGGCATGGCCAAGAAACTGTCCAAGCGCGGGGATAAATTCGGCACCGGGATTGAAGAGGGCATCATCGCACCCACCAGCGCCAATAATGCCGCCCTGGGCGGGACCTGGATACCCGCTTTGGTGTTCGGCATCCCTGGCGATACCATTACGGCCATCGTTTTGGGTGCCATGATGATGTACGGGCTCAAACCCGGTCCTCTGATTTTCCAGCAGAACGGTTTTCTGGTGAACCAGATATTCAGCGTGGCCATCATTTCCCAGATTTTTCTTCTGATCATCGGCTGGCTGGGAATTCGCGCCTATACTTCCCTGTTTAAGTTTCCCCGCAATGTCGTTCTGGTGGCGGTACTGATCTTCTCCATGATGGGTGCCTACGCCCTGCGCTCCAGCCTGTTTGACGTGGGCATCATACTGGTTTTCGGTATACTGGGATTCGTAATGGAGAAAAACGGCCTGCCCCTGCCGCCCCTGATTCTGGGGCTGATCCTGGGGCCGATGATCGAGGATAACCTGCGGGTGGGTCTGGTCAAAACTGATGGCAGTTTCTGGCCGTTCTTCAGCCGCCCCATCTCTTTGACCATTTTCATTTTACTGGTGGTCTTGTTTTTCGGAGATTTTTTCCTCGGCATTTTCAAACGTTTCACGCAGAACAATGGGCCCTAAACCCGACAAGATCAAGTGACACCGCCATGCATAAAACAGAACTCAAGCTGGTTGCCGTGGTCGACATGGGCACCACCAACACCCGGTTATCCCTTTTGGATGAATCAGGCGCAACGCGTTCCATGGCCAAAGGCGCCTTCGGCGTTAAGGACCGGGCTGCCGGCGGCGGAAGGGCGGTGCTGATCAAAGGCCTTCATGGCCTGGTCCGGCAGGCTTTGGATCAATGCGGCCTTTCCCGCGACGCCATTGCGACCATGCTTTGCTCCGGCATGATTACCTCCGAGGTCGGACTAAAGGAAATTCCCCATCGGGTTGCACCGGCGAGTATCCGCGATCTGGCGGCCAACGCAGTAGAGATAAAAATGTCCGATATAGGCCCCATGCCAATCATTTTCATCCCGGGCATAAAAAACCGCATTGCCTCCGGTGATCCTCAGGCGCTGTATCAGATGGACTTTATGCGCGGCGAGGAAACCCAGGTGTTCGGGGCCATGGACTTATTTGACATCAAATTGCCCGCTACATTCATGTTTTTAAGCTCCCACACCAAGCTGGTGGATGTGGATGGAAATGGATCGATTTGCGAAAGTTTTACTACTCTGAGCGGCCAGATATTCAACTCATTGCGCTACCAATCCCTGCTGGCCAGCTCTTTGCCCGACGAGGAGCCTCCTCACCTACACCTCGATTTGTTAAAGCAGGGCGTGCAGGCCGGATTGGATTACGGCCTGCAGCGGTCGGCCCTGCTGGTGCGTTTCATGGACACATTGCAGGATACCCGGCCGGAAGAACGGTTTGCCTTTCTGGAAGGCATTGTGTTGGCTTCGGATCTGCGGGCCATCCGCAAGGGGTATCCCCGGCTGCGGCAGCGGGTCTATATGCTGGGCAACCGGCTGCGGGCAGAAGCCTATCAGGCAGCCCTCCTGGGATATATCAATCCGGATGTGCGCTGCGACTATCTGGGTGAAGACAGCATGGATGAGGCCGCCAAGCGGGGCGCATGGCGCATTGCCAATTTGCGGACTTGAAAACCCGGCTCCACGGCAGTTTTGCTCTTTTAGCATAGGGCCTCAGTATACAGGGGTATTCAAATCTATGGAATCCAAACGATTTAAAGTGTTATCCGCAAGGCCGGTGCAAAAAGAGACTTTCATCAGTCCCCTGCCCGAGGCCGGTCTCTGTCCCATGGAAAGCCCCGGCGATCCGGCACCCAGCCTGCTGCTAAAAGACGGCGTTGTGGTGGAGATGGACGGCGTGGCTCAAACGGATTTTGACCTGCTGGACCAGTTTATTGCGGAGCACGCCCTTGATACTGCCAGAGCCGTAAAGGCCATGGCCACCCCCTCCCTGGAAATCGCCCGCATGCTGGTGGACATCAATGTATCCCGCCGGGAGGTGCTGGAATTCACCCTGGGCTGCACACCGGCCAAGCTGGTTGAT